>Ga0118677_10002785_pt1 | contig 16845 bp, 15 predicted proteins | sample AliMusrvi5mmetaG_FD_86154 | JGI IMG/M metagenome (GOLD analysis project Ga0118677, IMG submission 86154) | reverse complement strand
CGCTGGTGGTGGCCAATCGCCTCTTTGGTCAGCAGGGATACCCCTTCCGCGATGCCTATTTGGATTTCGTTCGCGATTCCTATCAGGCCCCGCTCCAGATGCTGGATTTCCGTCGGCACGCCGAGGCCGGGCGCGGTACCATCAACCGTTGGGTCGAGGAACAAACCCAGCAACGCATCCGCAACTTGCTGCCCTCGGGGGCAGTCCACTCGCAGACCCGGTTGGTGCTCGTCAACGCCGTCTATTTTCAGGTGCCGTGGCAGACCAGGTTCGACAAGTCCGCCACCCAACCCCGTCCGTTCCTGCTCACCTCCTCCCGCACGGTGCCGGTTCCCACCCTCGCCAGGCGCGACCAATTCACGTATCTCCACCAGAACGGTTACACCGCCGTCGCCGTGCCCTATCGTGGCGGAGAACTCCAGTTCCTGGTGTTGCTGCCTGACGACCGGAGCACTGGCGCGCTGACGGCGCTGACGAGGAAACTGACGCCGCAGGCGCTTGCCGCGGCCGGCAGCGCGGACAAGGCCGACGTGATCCTCGAACTGCCGAAGCTCAAGCTGGAACCCCTGGTCATGCCGCTCGGGGCAACGCTCCGGGCAATGGGCATGACCACGGCCTTCGACCAACCACGCGGGTCCGCCAATTTCGAGCGCATGGCCCCGCGCCAGTCCGAGGGAGGACTCGCCATCGAGGAAGTCTTCCACCGGGCTTTCCTCGACCTCGACGAGCAGGGCACCGAAGCCGCTGCCGCGACTGCCGTCACCATGGTTCCCCTATCCGGCAGAATCGGCGGTCCCCCGCCCAAGCCGCCGATCCTCGTCAAGGTCGATCATCCCTACCTGTTCGCCATCCAACACCGGCGCAGCGGAGCTTGCCTGTTCTTGGGGCGGGTGACGGATCCCCGTTAGAGCGTGTCCGCTGCCAAAGCGATTGCCATCGATCACAGCTTCGGAGAACAGTTGGATGCGTTGCGGGCGAGATGGTATTCACCTGATTCTGACGGGCATGCAGGAATGGATGATCATCCAACTTGTCACTTTTCAGGTCAATTATGAGCGACTAAACTCGGCATCGTGTGTAAAAGCACGGAGGAAATCATACGGATCATTCCAGATTTCCGATCTGTGTCTTCGCTTTCTTTTAAGCGCGGACACCCTCATCGCAAATCCCTGCAGGCAAAAATACGTCATGAAAAGCCATCCTCTGTTCACCAGTGTTCGTGTCGGACTCATGCTGCTTGCCCTCTGCGGGTTGACCGCTCCCGGGCATGCTCAATCCAAACCTGAAACCACCGCGAATGAGGCGAACGCGACACTGGTCATCGCCCGGCTGGAAAAGGCGCTCGCCGCCAATGACAAATTCGGTGCGGACGACGTCTTGGCCGAGTTGGAGTCGCTGAATCCGAATGACTGGCGTATGGCGGGTTTACGCGAACGCGTTACCGCCATGCCGGGGCCCAAAAGGAACCTGACCGTGAATCTCGGCGGCGGCGTGACGGTGGACTTCGTGTTGATCCGTCCCGGTTCGTTCACCATGGGCCCGAACGAAATCCATCCCGACGACAGTGTGGCCCACAAGGTCACGCTCACCACGCCGTTCTACCTCAGCAAATACGAGGTGACGCAGGAACAATGGGAAAAAGTCATGGATGGCAATCCGAGCAACTTCAAGGGCACGAAGAACCCGGTCGAGCAGGTGAGTTGGGCCGATTGCCAGAGCTTCGTGGCGAAGTTGAAGGAGAAACTGCCGGGCCAGCCGTTCCGATTGCCAACGGAAGCAGAGTGGGAATACGCCTGCCGGGCCGGCGCTACCGGCGACTATAGAGGAGGCGAAGGCGATGGTTCTCTGGCCGAATACGCCTGGCATGTCGGCAACGGCAATGAAACGACTCATCCGGTTGGCAAGAAGAAGCCCAACGCGTGGGGTTTGTATGACATGCACGGCAACGTGTGGGAATGGTGTGCCGACTGGTATGGAGAATATGCAGCCGCCGCCGTGAACGATCCTCAGGGACCTTCTTCTGGCTCGTTCCGGGTGATCCGGGGCGGCAGTTGGTGCGACCGCGCGGGCAACTGCCGAGCCACGAGCCGCAACTACTACTTCCCGTCCGGCTCGTTCAACAGCATCGGGTTGCGTCTTGCCCGCGGTTCAGTACCATGAATCAGCGGGCGAGCGGAGCGAACGGAACGGATAATTCAGTCGCGTTCCATCTCCCGGTTGACTCCACTCCCGCCGCATGAGCACCCTGCCGGCACATATATCCTAGCGCGGCCGAGTGCGGGCGAGCACGCATGAGGAAGCCCGCGCGCGGAGCGAAGTACGGGAGTGAGGATGCATGATTCATTGCTTTGTTCATGTTGGGATTGACCACGTGTGAGTATGCCAAGTGAGGGTCTGGTGCTGGAATTGCGCGCGGCCTGCCGGCAATATGGCGATTCCGAGAACGACATTCAGGCGGATCAGAAACAGGAATCGGGGTTTCATGAGAGGGTGTTGTTAGTTATTTCCCGGGTGAAGACGGCTTGTGGGTTTTCAGCGCCGCGAGGATTTCCGGCGTGCCGAGTTTGCCGGCAAAATCGATCGGAGTGATGCCTTCCTTGTTTTTGATATCAGGCCGGGCTCCCTTTTTCAGCAATAGTTTGACGATTTCCAATTTGTCAGCCGGTTTGCTTTTGTTGATGGCTGCCAGCGCGGCATCCTCGTTGGGGTCAACCGGTTGTCCGTTTGTGGATTTCAGGTCATGACTGTCGACGTGGACCATGGCCGCAACATGCAATGGGGTGTCTCCCTGAAAATCGGCCCCATTGACTGGCGCCAGGTGGTCGAGAAGCAGGCGGACGATCTCGACCGGGCCATTGAGGGCAGCGAGATGGAGCGGCGATTTCTTATAATGATCGAGGGCGGCAGGCGAAGCTCCGTGCGCTAGCAGAGCCCGCGCCGCCTGTGGTTGGCCGGCGATGGCGGCGCAATGGAGCGGGGTGGCACCATGACTTTCGGTGGCAGCCAGATTAGCCCCTTTTTCGAGAAGCAAGGAGATCACTTCCGGGTTACCGCCCAGCACTGCATGATGGAGGGGTTGCCATTTGTCGGCATCCATGGCCTTGATGCAGGCACCCTTGGCCAGCAGCACGGCGACGGTTTTGACATCGCCGGAGCGTGCCGCGTGATGCAACGGGGTGCGCCCCACACGAGCGTCTTTCGCGTCAACTTCCGCGCCCTTTGAAATCAAGAGTTCAGCCACCGCCGCACTACCGGCGGCAGCCGCGCAATGCAGGGGCGTTACCCCAGCGGGATCTTTGGTGTCAACTGTCATGCCCTTTGAGAGCAGCAACCCGACCATCTCCACACTCCCGGAAATGGCCGCCAAATGCAGGGACGTTCTCCCAACGCTATCCCTAACCTGCCAATTCGCGCCTTTATCCAGCAAAATCGTCGCGATTTTCAGATAGTCGGCAGCCGGCCCGCAGGGTGCGGCAACTCGCTCACCCATCCGCCAGTCAGGTGGTGGCGTCATAGGCCCCCGAGCGGCAAACATCAATGCCGTCATTCCCAACCGCCTTTCGGTCCCATTCACGCTGGCCCCGGCATTGAGCAATTGAGTCACCGTCTCCAACCTGCCCAGCGCCGCCGCACCCATGAGGGCGGTCTCACCGAAATCGCTCAGTGCATTGACTGCCAGTTTTTGATCCAGCAGGAATTGCACCATCTCGAGACTTTCCCCTGCGGCGGCGAGGTGCAGGGCGTTTCTTCCATCCTTTTCGCTTGCCTTGAGATTCGCGCCGGCTCTGACCAGCCGCTTCACGAGATCGACCCGGCCAACCTCCGCCGCGTTGAGCAACGGCGTGAAACAACTCCCGTCCCACGCATTCACGTCAGGGTGCAGTTGCAGCAACTTCTCGACGAGTGCGACGCTGCCGTCCTGACAGGCCATGTGGAGTGTGGTGGTGCCGTCGGACTGCTGGAGCATGGGATTTGCGCCACGCTCCAGCAACAGGTTGAAGATATCATCGCTCCAGGTTGCGCCGTGAAGGGCCGGTGCGCCGGCTTTGTCCACGGCGTTGACCTCCGCGCCGTGGTCGAGCAACAGCCGCACGGATTCAATGTTGCCGCTGACCGCATAATGCAGCGGTCGCATTCCGTTGGAAGCGGGTGCGTTCACATCCGCCTGATGTGCGATCAGGACTTTCACCACCTCCGCACAGCCGAAAAGAAGGGCGGCATGCAGCGGGCGGATGCCAAGTTCCGATGCTTCGGGATCCGCGCCATGCTCGAGCAAGATCTCCACGGCCTTGGTGTTAGAAAAGAGGATCGCAGTATGCAGGGGCGTCACCTTCATCGGCGGTAGGGTTTCCGACACGCTGCCGCCCCGCTCCACCAGCAAGCGCAGGATGGCCAGGCGGGACTCCGCTTCTTCCGGGCGGATGACTGCTGATTGTTGAAAGGTTGTCAGTGCCAAACGGGAGTCGATTCTCGCTCTGCCCGGGCCAGAGTTGAGAAAGGAAAACAGCACTTTCACCAAGCCGGCCATGCTCTCTGGATTGGTAATCGCAGCGGCCCGCAGCACCGGAGTCATGCCGTCATCCGTCTTGACGTTCACCTTGGCCCCGGCTTTGAGCAGGGCTTTGACCAACTCCAGATTTCCCACGTCCACCGCATGATAGAGCGGCGTGGCCCCGCTCTCTTCATCCGCTAGATTCACGAGCTTGGCGTCTTTCTTCAACAGGCGCGCAACGGCCGCCGCATCCCCGCCACGTACCGCGTCATGAATCTCCGCTGCCATCGCGGAAGCTACGAAGATCAGGGAGACGGGCAGGACAAGGATGAGTCTGGATTTGATGAATGTTACAAACGGACGGTGCGGGCGGATACGCACGACAGAGCGAAGCTGCGGTTCCGAGAGTGGGCGTGGGGCGGTAGGTTTCACTGGTTGCTCCTGTTGTTTGTTTCAATTTCGTGACGTTTCACTTCTTGCGGGGATGACTTCCCAGCAGCGCCACCATCACCTGACTCTCGGTGAATCTTGTCAGGGAGCGAGCTGAACTGGTCACGCTCGGGATTCCAAAGGATCCTCTTGTCATAATAGTCGATGTATTCCTCGCCCTGCTTGACCATGGCGTTGTCATACTTGCGGCTGAGCAAAGCGATGCCGCGCCGCGCCATGTTTATCGGGCCGTCGTCATCACTGTCCAACAGCGCCTTGAGCGCGTCGATGAACCCCGGGACACGCTCTTTGGGGATTAGCTGCCAATGCCTGCCAATGGCGCGAGCGGCGAGTCGCCGGATGGAATTCCCGTCCTTCCGCAGCACGGACAGGCAGGCGTCGGGAATTCGCGGATCGACTGCAGTCCCCAGTTGGCGCATGGCCTCGTAACGGGTATCGGTGTCATCGCTCTGCAATTGCGCCAGCAAGGCCTTGACGTCGGACCCGCCTCCTGAAGCCAGCGGCATGGTTGCAAGAATGACGGCAACCGGTCGGGAAAGCAAGGCGGCGAGCATGCGGCGGAAAAGAGGAATTGGTTTCATAACCATGCGGACCGGCGCTTGTACCTGTCCGTTTCGTTCATCCGAAAACCCGCGGCAGGGTTACGCAATCCGGCAGACTGCCGGGAATCTGTCTGGCGTGCGAGCACGCCGAGGAAAGGGGTGGCAATCCGCGCCCCGCGGGCCTTGAGCATTTCGAGATGCTCGACCCCCCCACCTTGAGCGCCTCGTCCAGGCTGCGGGCAGTGGCATACCGCAATAGTTTACGCGCAACTCGGCCGCCTGTTTCAGGATGATGTGGATGGGCACCAGCAATTCAATCCATGAATACTCCAAACTTCCATGTCCTCGCTGTCATGATCCTGCCATCCGTGTTGCTGCTGAGCCAGTGCGCAACCATCGGCGGCAACCCGTCGCAGACGGCATCGGTGTGCCCCACCGCAGCGTACCCGGCATCACCGATCCAAGTGACCCTCCTGCCACCGCAACCCATTCGTCTTGAGACCGCCCAAATCAAGCAACTCGAGGCTGTGCGGAAACTCGTCGCGAGGCAGCAGGACCTGTCGGCAAACCGGCGCAACAACGGACGGGATGATCCCATGAGAATCCAGCAACAAATGCAGCTCGCGCAGGAGATGACTCCCTGCTGGCAGATCAAGCAGGGAATCAATCTCAGAATGAGGCTCACGAACACCGGCAAAGTACCGGTTATTCTCCTCTACGGGCAGGATACCGGCAGCAACGATCTGACGGTCAGGGGACCGGGTGCCGTCAACCTTTGCTATTGCGGTAGCATGCCCGCGGACTACCGTCCGGGGAGGCCAGTAAACATCGCACCCGGCGGGTCCAGGGAGTTGATCATTGCAGATCTCAAACACGGCCATCGTGACCTGAACCGCTGGTTCATCACCCGGCCCGGCGAATACGAGATCCGGCTCGTTTTGAGTGGCTTGTTCAAGGTGGACAGGGGTGTCGAAGCACCCCGCCGCAATGCGGATGGAAACATCATTGTGATCGTCGACCCACTACAGAATGGATATACATGGATCAAGGTCACCAGCAACCCCGTCACCTTCAAGGTCACGCAGGAGGGAAAGTGATATCGCCATCCTTTCAGCAGTGTCGAAACGGCATAGAAGAACAACGAGCGTTAGCTCCTCTTACCTTGGAAATTGGATATAGAGGGAAATGGGGGGGCTATGGGTTATAAGTCTTCAAACAGCCACCATCACTGTGCGGTAAAAGCTCAACGCCGTGCCCTTCACCAAGGAAGCGGGCTGTCCGACTGCTTTGGAGACTCCACAACTCAAGATGGCATTTTTGATGAGCAACGGCATAAGTGTGATCGCTCATCCACACCACGCCGAAGCCGCCGAAGCCGCCCTAGCCGATCTGCTCGAACAGCTCGTAGCAGCCGATGCACGCGCCAAGCCGCTCGGCAATCGACGGGAACCCATGCTCATCCTCCCCCATGGCGGCACGCAACAGACAGGCCGGGCACAGGTCGCCGCCGCGGCCCGCCGCAAGTGGCGCGCCACACGCCGGGCAAGTGGACGGATCCTTCATGACGTCTGGCAGTTTGGGATCTTGATTCATGGAGTCAACCTCCAATTGGAGATCTAATTGCGGAGTGTTTGGGATGTGTCATCGTGGATCACGGATGCTGGAGCGGGGTGTCGAGTGCCGCGAAATCCTTCTCTACACCCCAATCATCCGGAACCGGCCGGCCGGGTTGCACGGAAAGTGACTCGACAATCCGGACGATGACCGCCAAGGAGGTAGGGCGGGTCGAATCCCGCCTAACCTTGCCGCTCGCTTCCGGATGATGTGGATGGAAAGGATGGATACGAGCCAACAATCAACCCCAACAAAACCGATGAACCCTCCGACCACGCATCTCTTCGCGGGCATGATCCTGCCTGCCGCGCTGCTGCTGAACCAGTGTGCGGCCATCCGTATTGCATCTGGCGATGACAAGCCGCATATCTTCCTCTCACCGGATAAAAGCCATTCAATCGAATACACCTTGAGACCCGTGATCAAAGATTTCAACGAATCGTCCCAAACCGCCGTTCTGAAAACAAAAAATGCAACCTGTTGGACTTACGGATGCGTAGCTCGCGGATTTGAATTCTCCTGGACCCCTGATTCTTCCGGATTCCTATTCGGCATCACTCACATCACACGGGAAATGTATTTGTATTATGTTCACATCGAGCCTGATGGCAATGTCTATCCTGTTTCGATCGATCTTGAGTCCATTCGGGACCGTATTGCGTCTTCGCTCCCAAAGGTTCATGGAAGTTCCGCTCCAAAATATCGAATTGATTTCGAGACGGCAAAATGGATTTCATCAAAGACATGTAGATTGCAGTTTTCTCAAAGCTTTCTCGGTGAAAACGCGGATTCCATTCTGGAACTGAGCACAAAGGACCCATTTCATCCTAAAGTAACGATTGTATCCACGACTCCCCGATGAGGCCATGATGGGAAATATGCCGGGTTCAGTTCGACTCTTCCGCATCATGCAACGCCACTGCGCCGACATTCAGGCTGGTGCGGAAACCCAGATAGGCGGGAGGACGGGCATTCCCATAACCCCGTCGCGTGTTTCCGGATGATGTGGATGGACACCCGTCAACCACCCACGTCCCAAGCGATGCAAACTCCGAACTTCCATCTCCTTGCCGCCACGATCCTGCCTGTCGCGTTGCTGCTGAGCCAGTGCGCGCCCACCGATGGCACCCCCCGGCAGGCGACTCCTGCGATGCCCGCCTCCCACCCGCACTGGGTGAAGGTAGCCTCGCGTCCCCCGACGTTCTATCCGCAAGGGGTTGCGGCTGACTCGCCGACGGATTGCCACAACGGCGAGTGGATTCACACGGGCGACGTGCAGGACACCCGCTATTTCATTCCGCTCCACGTACTAACAAAAGAACGGCGGGCAGAACTGCGCGCCGAAGCCCTCGCCGCCCGGGCCCCAACCAAAATGCGTCAGATTGCCCGCGATGACGCCATGCAAACCTCAGGCACTTGCCTTGGCCTGCTGTTCGTGCCACCGCTGGCCCTCATTGCCATCATTGCCTCCAGCGACAAAGTTCCCGGTGGGATGAACATGGGCAACTTCCGGCCGTCCGCCGGTTCGATCCATTGTCCGGGCCACGGCTGTGGCCATTGAGGGGGCCGGTTAGCTCCCAGATCAGGGTGCGTTTTCGGCGCCGAGTTTTTCATTGATCATGGCAATCGCGTGCCGGGCATCGGCTTCCTGCTTGGCATCCGGGCCGTTCTTGAGGCCGGCACGGAATTCCTCCCGCGCTTCGCTTAACCAACCCTGCTTCCACAAAACCGATCCCAATTGAAAGCGGATACCGGCGTCCAGTGGAGACAATTCCACAGCCTTGCGGAGGTGGGTCACGGCGAGTTCCAACTGGCCATCGTGCCGGGCCACAAACCCTTGGATGGCATGGGCAATCCAACTTTCGGAATCCAGCTTGAGAGCGGTTTGAAGCACGGACTCGCCTTCCTTCCACTGACCCAAAGTCAGCAGTTGACTGGCAAGATTGAACTGGGAGATCGCGGAATCCGGTTGCAGTTTGACGGCCAGGCGATTGAGCGACAGCTCACTGCTCTGATTCAACTGAGTGACCACAGCCTGATAGTCGTCTTGAAAAACAAAGTGTTGGTGGGGCACCCCGAACCACCGGTAACCCGGATCGACCAGGAGCGCTTTGCCATCGAGCAACACTCCCGCGCAGGCGTGGCACACGGTTTGACCCTCAAAATCCCGGGCCACCAAAACAAAAAAGGCCTTGAGTCCGACATCCCGGGCCAGCGCCACATACAACCGCGCGTATTCCTGGCAGCGGAAGGAAGCCTGCGGTTTCCGCCAGTCGGCATACGTTTCCCGCGCGGTTCTAACACCGCCCGGCCCCGGATCGAGATGGCGGGCCAGCGCCTCGTAGAGTGCGCGGGCCTTGTGCAAATCATCCGCCACCCCCCGGGTCAACTCATCCGCCCAACGTTTCATCTCAGGCGTGCTGGCCAGGGGCGAATTGACCAACGCCAACTCCTCCGCCGACAACCGGAGTTGCATGGCCTCGCGCAACGATTGCTCGGAATAGGCTTGCGGCTCGGCGGCGTTGACAAAAACCGGCTTCAGCGAGTCTTGCAATGCCTGCAGGCGTTGGGCGATTTGATTCACCATCTTGGGATTCACCCCCATCCCTCGCGCGAGCGTCAGGAATTTTTCGTAATGCGCCACCGCCAGCGCGACCTCATGCAGCCGATCATAAGCTTGGGAGGTCATTTGTTCGGCATTGACGTCATCAAGTCCGAGGCATTCGGCATCCTTGAGTGCCCGCAACGCCTTGGCCCGCTCACCCTGGCAGGCGTAATAGCATCCCATGCTGGCCAAAACGTCCGCAGCAACCGGATTCAGCCGGCGCGCCTCGTCCAACCTTGCCAACGCCGGCATCCATTCCGCCTGGCTGGCATGATACTCCGCAAGTCCATCGAGGTAACCGGGCTCATCCGGGTCGAGCCGGATCGCTTCACGGAATTCTTTGACTGCCGCTTCCGGTTTGTTCTGTAAGAACAGCACCTTGCCCAGAATATAGTGAACTCTGGCCAATTCGGGTTGCAGTTTCAAAGCTTCATGAATTTCCTGACTGCCTTCTTCCATCTTTCCCTGGTTGAACAAGTCAGCAGCAAGCGCGGCATGCGCCACTGCACACCGGGGATCCGCCGCCACCGCCTGCCGCGAGCAACGCTCAATTTCCACTAACGGTTTGTGTGCCGCTTGCAGCGCGTAGGCTTGGCCGTAGAGTTCCAGGGCGGCAGGTGAAGTGGTGAAGCGAATCTTCATCCTGGCACGCTCGGTGTCCGTCGGCGTGATCGCGAGATCCCGCAGAATCTTTCCGGCAAGTCGATCACGCACCTCGAACCAATCGCCCGAGGACGCGCTCAATTCCGGCGATTCCTTCCCGGTCGCCACATTCAGGACATGCGCGGTCACCTTCCAAGTCTGGCCTTGCCGACGATACTCGCCCCACACCACCCGGCGCGCTTCGATGATTTCGCCGATCTTTCGCGCTTGACTGGCGTTGACCGGATCGCCCGCTTTCAACTGCAACTGGCGGAGGCCATACGCACAGGCCTCGGCTGGATAGATCCGGATCGCTTTCACTTCCTGGAGCGGGGATGCCACCATGCCGGGCAGCGAATACCGCCAGTGAGCCGACTCCGGCTCGCCCGTCTTGTCGGCAAACACCAGCAACGCCACGGTCAACCGGTTAGGCGGAGCGGTGGGATCGGCGGCATGCGCGGTCAGGCCGGCCAGCAGGAATGCGAGACCGGCGCAGGCCAGCAACCTGCTCATGGTGTGTGCGGGCTTGAAAAAGCTGTCTAGCGGATCAGCGTGTGGAGTTGAGGAGTTTGCGATCATGGTGAGCAGGAGCAAGAAGTTGGTGCAACCAACCAGTTAGACCGCGACCGACAAGGCCACGGCACCCATCCGCATTGTAAGCCGCCCGATGTGACGGGGTTTGCCCATTGCTATCTTTGGCGTCAACATGCGCACCCTTCGAGATCAGCAACTCAAGCACTTCCTGGTTCCCGCAGGCGCAGGCGGCCCAATGCAGAGGAGTGTTTCCCGCACTATCCCGGGCCTGCAAGTCGGCCCCGGCATCCAGCAACAGCACCACGATTTTCTGATAGTCGGCTAGCGGGCCGCAATCTACGATGGATCGATCACGCGGCGGCAAGACGGATGGCTGCTTGATGGGCCCATGAGCCGCAGCTATGAGCGCCGTTTTATTGGCATTCCTTTCGGCCTCATTGACGCTGGCCCCGGCACGGAGCAACAGAGTCACGGTTTCCAGCCTGCCGGATGCCGCCGCCTCCAGCAGGGCGGTCTCCCCTAAATCACTCAGTGCATTGACTGCCAGTTTTTGATCCAGCAGAAATTGCACCGCTTCGGGACTTTCCGAGGATGCGGCGAGGTGCAGGGCGTTTCGTCCATCTTGCTGGGTGGCCTTGGGATTGGCACCGGCTGTGACAAGCAGTTTCAGCAGATCCACCCGGCCAGCCTCGGCCGCGTTGAGCAGAGGAGTGAAATAACTCCCGTCCCAGCCCTCCGTTTCCGGATGGAGTTGCAACAACTTTGTCACCATGGTTTGTCAGCCACGAGGTGATGGGGTGATGATGGTGAAACCACGGGTCGCGGGTGTCATCGCGCGGTGAACGGTTTTTCCGTCACGAGGTCTCCGTTGAGTTCGTAACGGCAACCGGCCCTGACGGTGATGGTTTTGGTGGTGGTCTTGGTGCTGCGATCTTCCACGCTCAGATTGGCCGGTTGCATCACCGCAAACGGTTGCTGCCCGGTCACCGACATTCCGCCGGACTGCGATAATTGGATGTTGGCGGGTTGTTCCGCTGGTGGCGGCATATTGCCAACCGAAAAGAGTGTCGTGCTGACCGGGCTCCCGGATTCGACCACCGTTTCCACATGCTGAACCGCTACCGCATGGGATCCCGGCTTGACTCGATACGATTGGCCCGCGCTCACCGGCAGGCCGTCGATACTTTTCACTTCACCGTGTGGAACCGGAGAATTTGCCGGTGGCGCGATGGTCACCAACGCGTGCGGTTCCGTCTCGCCGGTCTGGTGCTGGAATTGCGCGCATCCTGCGAGCAGCACGCCCATCCCGAGCGTGACATTCAAACGAACCTGTAATATGAATCGTGGTTTCATGGGAGTGTGTTGTCAGATGATCTTTCGGGCGGACTGCATTCCGAACTCACCACTCGCAGGCAGGTGACACCCTCGAACAGACGGGAACAGGACTGGCCGTTCACACCTTTCATTCCACGCAATCCGGATCGGCAGTGCAAGGTTGCGCTTATGCCGTGGTTCTTTTCTAACTGTCAGGAATTGTTTCGGGAGTGAAGGCCGTTTCCAGAACCGGTGGCCGGGCTGGAGGATGGGAAAAATGAAGGGGATGACAGCGGGCCTGCCTCATGGCCACTCCGGTGACCATGATGTAATAGCAGCATCCGGCCCTGTGAAGGCCGCCGTGCGGGTGCGAATCCCGTTGGTCACCCCAATTCCATCAGAACCCGAAGCTTTGACAGCGAAGCATCCGGCTTTTAACCGGACGAGGAGGGCGCACATCCCTCCGGGTTCACCAATTTCATTGAAAGCGAAACCCGCTTCGGAATCGGCGCCAACTTCAAGCACCATCGCCGCGCCCACGACGTGATGGACGGGGTTTACAAGGACATCCACACCGTCATGGCCGCGCAGAGCGATCTGGTGGAAGTGCTCGGCCGCTTCGATCCGAAACTCGTGAAAATGTGCCCCGCCGGGGAACGCGCTGAAGATTAGGGCAAGAGCCGCATACCGTTCAAAGACGTCGCCGTGCCCAAGTTGGTGTTCGGATCCACCAGCTTGGGGGTTTTCTTCAACAGGCGCGCCACGACTGCGGCATCGCCTTGACGCACCGCGTCATGAATTTCCGCCGCCATGGCGACGGCGGAAAAAGCGCGGCGGAGGCCCCGATGCATGTTAGTTAGAAGATTGCTTTGCAGGCGGGCGGGCCAGCCATGCTGAGATGGAAGGAAATGAAACAAGGCCGTAGTGAAGTTAGGCGGCGGGCAGGATGCCCGCGCCACGGTGGTCCGGGCACCCTGCCCGGAGCCAAAATGTTTCATTTGGTTTCGCATGATGTGGATGGTATATCGATTCATGATGTCAAGATCCCGGTGGGATATGCATGGGTGGCCGACAGGACCTACTTCTTCCACTCCCACAGTCGCACGAATCCGTCTTTCCCGGTCGTCACGCACTGGCGGCTGTCTACTACGAAACGGCCATCGCGCGTGACCGCCACGCGGTTGGCCCATTGCCTGCGGATCCCGAATTTTCCCTCGAAGCGGCGCACCTCCACGAAACGCGGGTTGCCAATCGCATCGACCAGCAGTGGGCCCAAGACCACCCATACAACTCGGACAATTCGCATCGGCGCTGATTGAATCTGCATGGTTACGGAGGGTTGTTGATTTGCCTCAGAATCTCGGCACGGACGTCCTGGACCTCCGGAACGTTCGGGGACAGTTCGAGCGCCCGCCGGCTGAGGAAATCCGCTTCACCGATCCGGCGTGGATTGGCTGGCTTTTGCTGTGCCAGAACTTGCTTGGCCAATCGGGCAAAGGCCAAGCCGCTGGTAGGCGCCAGCGACACGGCCTCGCGCAAGCTTGCGAGGGTCTCCTCGCCGACGCGCCGGTGTACGTACTCCGGCACCGAAATGTCGGAAAGCGGGGAAATCGCCCGGGTGGAACGGTCGGCGCAAAACCACTTGGCCCACTCGGCGTAATCGTTGGTTTCGGCATTCTGCGTCAACTGCCTCTTGAGCTTGAGGAAATCGTCCGGCCCGACCGGCTCAAAGACCCTGGCTCCCGCCAGCCTCTTGCCCGCGATGCTCACCGCCAAGGTGGGCAACCACGACGGTGCGGGTCCCGAGGCCAACGGCATGCTCCAGACGCGGGCGGTGCGGTCGTCGGAAGCCGTGACCACCTGCCGCCCATCCGGGCTGAACTCGGCAGAGAAAACCTCGCCATTATGCCGCAGCGGTTCGCTGAGCGGCTTGCCGCTCCGGGCATCCCACACCCGCGCCGTCCCATCGCAGGAAGCCGTGACCACCTGCCGCCCATCCGGGCTGAACTGGGCAGAATAAACCGCGCCGTTGTGCCGCAGCGGTTCGGTGAGCGGCTTGCCGGTTTGGGCATCCCATACCCGCGCGGTCTGGTCCTGCGATGCCGTGACCACCCGCCGCCCGTCCGGGCTGAACTGGGCAAGGTAGATCCCGCCTTCATGTTCGAGCGGTGCGGTGAGCGGCTTGCCTGTTTGGGCATCCCACACCCGCGCGGTCGTGTCCCAAGAAGCCGTGACCACCCGCAGACTGTCCGGACTGAACTGGGCGGAGATGTGACCATAGTAATGCTCAAGCGGTTCGCTGACCACCTTGCCGGTTTGGGCATCCCACACCCGCGCGGTCCCTTCCTCGCAAGCCGTGACCACCCACCGCCCATCCGGGCTGAACTGGGCAGAGAGCACCCTGGCGTTGTTGTGCCGCATCGGCTCGGTGAGTGGCTGGCCGGTCTGGGCATCCCACACCCGCGCGTAGCCCAGACTCGGGTTGTACTCTCCGCAGGCCGTGACCACCCGCCGCCCATCCGGGCTGAACTCGGCGAAGAGAACCTGCCCGTCATGCCGGAGCGGATCGGTGACCAGCTTGCCGGTCTGGGCATCCCACACCCCCGCGGTATGGTCCTCCGACGCCGTCACGACCCGCCGCCCATCCGGGCTGAACCGGGCGGAGAGCATCCTGAATTTTTGCCGCAGCGGCTCGGTGAGCGGCTTGCCGGTTCGGGCATCCCAGACCCGCGCGGTCCCGTCGAAGGAAGCCGTGACCACCCGCCGTCCATCCGGGCTGAACTGCGCAGAAAGAACCTGTTGGTCATGCCGGAGCGGTTCGGTGAGCGCTTGGCCGGGATGGGTATCCCACACCCGGGCGGTCATGTCGCGCGAAGCCGTGACCACCCGCAGGCCATCCGGGCTGAACTGCGCAGAGCGTTCATTGCAGAGCGGTTCGGTGAGTGCTTGGCCGGGTTGGGCATCCCACACCTGGGCGGTCATGTTGCGCGAAGTCGTGATCACTGACAGATGATCCGGGATGAACCGGGCTTCATTGCAAAGCGGTTCGGTGAACAGCTCGTCGGTTTGGGCATCCCATATCCGCGCGGTCTTGTCCCTGGACGCGGTGACCACCCGCAGGCCATCCGGGCTGAATTGGGCAGAGTACACCTCGCCATTATGCCGGAGCGGATCGGTGAGCGCTTGGCCGGTCTGGGCATCCCATACTCGCGCGGTCTTGTCCTTGGACGCGGTGACCACCCGCAGGCCATCGGGGCTGAACTCGGCAGACAAGATATTGACTTCATGCCGGAGCGGATCGGTAAGCGGCTGGCCGGTTTGGGCATCCCACACCCGCGCGGCACCCTGCGAAGCTGTCACGACCCGCCGGCCATCCGGGCTGAACCGGGCAGAAAAGAGCAAGTTCTGATGCCGGAGCGGCTCGGTGACCGGCTTGCCGGTCTGGGCATCCCAGACCCGCGCAGTCCAGTCGAAGGAAGCCGTGACCACCCGCCGCCCATCCGGGCTGAACTCGGCATACTCAACCCAACGTTGATGCCGGAGCGGATCGGTGAGCGCTTGGCCGGTTTGTGCATCCCACACCCGCGCGCTCAGGTCGCGCGAAGCCGTCACCACCCGCAGACCATCGGGGCTGAACCGGGCACATTCAACCACCTCGTCATGCCGGAGCGGATCGGTGAGCGCTTGGCCGCTCTGGGCATCCCACACCCGCGCCGTCTTGTCATCGGAAGCCGTGACCACCCGCCGCCCATCCGGACTGAACTCCGCAGAGCCAATCCATCCGTCATGCCAGAACGGTTCGGTGAGCGGTTGTCCGGTCCGGGCATCCCATACCTGCGCGTGGCTCCGATTCGACCCGGTTGTTCCGCACGCCGTGACCAACCGCCGCCCGTCCGGGCTGAACTGGGCGATAGAAACCTTCCCGTCATGTCGGAGCGTCTCGGTCAATGGCAGACAATAATTGCGAAAAGTCAGCGCGGAAAGGAGTCGCTCCGCGGCCACGCGATTCGACCGGTCACGGCTGAGGACATCGGCAAGAACGGCCACGGCGCGAGCGGAATCATCGGCCGCGAAGAAGTCCTCGGCCTGTTGCATCTGCATTTCAGTCAACGCTACCTCCACGCGGTCTTTGTGGGCTTGTGCCTCGGCTTTGGCTTTGGTCTCGGCTTTGGCGGTCGCTATCGCGTTGGCGCGCTCACGATTGGCCCAAAATGCCAAGCTCATGCTCACTGCCGTGGCCAGGGTGAGCAAGAGCACGAAGGCCGCCGCGACGCTGACGGCAGTTCGGTATTTCCGCAATAGTTTCCCAAACCGATAGGCGGCGCTCGGTGCACCTGCCAGCACGGGTTCGTGATCAAGGTGGCGCTGCACGTCGGCAGTCAACCCGCTAGCCGTCTCGTAACGCCGCCGCCGGTCTTTTTCCAGCGCCTTCATCACGATCCAGTCGAGGTCGCCGCGCAGCAGGCGATTGAGTTTGGCCGGTTCCGAACGGCGCATGGCGGCCACGGCGTTCATCTCATCCTCGGCCAGTGTGCCGAGCCGGGTGCTCGGTTTGGGCGGTTCTTCCTCGCGGATCGTGCGCATCACCGCGTCGTAGCCGGCGGCCCGCAGTTTTTCCGGATCGAAGGGCGGCCGGCCGGTCAGCAATTCAT
>Ga0118677_10008201_pt1 | contig 16847 bp, 18 predicted proteins | sample AliMusrvi5mmetaG_FD_86154 | JGI IMG/M metagenome (GOLD analysis project Ga0118677, IMG submission 86154) | reverse complement strand
CCTCCTTCATGCCGGCGCCCAGTTCCATGCCGGTCATGGATGAGAATTTCCGCATCAGGTTGGCGGCTTGGCGGGGATCCTCGCCACCGATGCCGTCGGCCTCACGGGCGAGGGCATCCATGGCGCGTTCCATTTTCGATTCATCCATGGGAAGGGCCGGTTCGCCGCCGGTGTCCTCCTTTGCCCGTCCCGTCTGCGCGAAAAGGGAGACCTGCTTGTCGAGCTTCACCCTTTTACATCGGGGACAGTTCGGCCGCTTGTCGGGCTGGATGGACCGCGACAGGAAAGAATAGATCGTATTGCATTTCCCGCAGTAGAATTCGTAAATCGGCATAGTGCGACGAGACTCAGGGGGTGAGGCCCGCTTTGGGGGCGGATTTCGCGGGGGGTGGCGTAGGTGTAACCGCCTTGGTCGGGGTCGGGTTATTGAAGACGATCTTATACCGCTTCACGATGGTCTCGGCATCCGTATCGCTCTTTGAGAGTTCAACCAGGTCGGACATCATCTGCTTGAGTTTCTCCTCGGTCTGGGAGGCCTGGGTCAGTTGGAGATCCTGTTGGACGCTGATCCGGACCCCGTTGGAGTGAACGGAAAGCATCTGACTTGCATTCCAGGACAACAGAATAATGACACTGGCGGCGATGAGAAAGAGGGCGGGGAAGGCGCTGAATGATTTATCTGAAGGTTGGCTGTTCATGGCTTATTTCTCCTCCTGAGTGGTTTTTTCAGCGGTTTTCTTTGTGGTGTCGGCTGAACCCTTGGTTTCAGCAGGCTCTTTCACCGACGAGGCGGCCGGGGCGGCGGGGACACTATAGCCGTACTTTGCGAGAAGTTCCCGCATTTTCGCGTTTTTGGCGCCCGTTGTGGCCATATCTTGAAGGATATTGCCCGTGATCTGCTGGGCCTGCTGCCCCAGAACGCTGTTATTCAACTGTTGCTGGCGGATTTGGATGGAGTCCTGCAATACCATATTGCTTTTCGCGATGATAACAATGGTAATGCTCAACCCGACGCACGCAACACCCAGAATGATGCCCGTTGTATATTGCCACAATTTCATAAGGTCACTCCCCACTTGGTTTGTAATAAGGAGGTACTGTGCAATAAAAGACCGCGAGGTGCAACATTTTTGCTTCCCCACGAATATGTGTTGTGTTGTTAAATGAACATGATATTTTCTCGAACGATTTGGAAATAATGACGGGATGGCCGGGTCGGCCCGCCCGGAAAGCCGCAAGAAAGGGAACATACGATGCATCTGATCGGCCTGGGGTGGATGGACTACACAATCATGGCGCTTTATGTGGCCTTTGTGCTCGGGATCGGACAAGCCCTGCGCAAGTACATGAAGTCGAGCAACGATTTCTTCCTGTCCGGACGCTCCATTCCCACCTGGGTGACCGGCCTGGCCTTCATTTCCGCCAATCTGGGAGCCCTTGAACTGGTTGGCATGGCCGCCAGCGGAGCGAAGTACGGAATCGCGACCGCCCATTTCTATTGGGTCGGCGCCATCCCCGCCATGGTCTTCCTGGCGGTGTTCATGATGCCCTTCTACTACGGGTCCAAGGCGCGGTCGGTTCCGGAATACCTGAAGCTCAGGTTCGATGAGCGGGTCCGCTGCCTGAACTCGATCAGTTTTGCCGTGATGACGGTGTTTGCCTCGGGTATTTCGATGAACGCCCTGGCCAAGCTCCTGAACCAGTTGCTGGGCTGGAACTATGACGTCAGTCTCTGGATTTGTTCGGGCGTGGTGTTGTTGTACGTGATGAAGGGCGGGTTGACCTCGGCCATTTATACCGAGGTGCTCCAGTTCTTCATGATCGTGCTCGGGTTTGCCCCCGTGGTCTACCTCGGCCTCAGGGATGTGGGCGGTTGGGGCGCGTTGAAGGCGAACCTGGCGCAGGTGGCGCAGCATCCCGCCACGCTGGCGCTGAATGACAAGGCGTTCCAGGCGGATGCCTGGACCAGCGCGTGGAAGCCGCTGTTCGGCGGCGCCGCATCGAACCCGATGGGGGTGGATATCTTTGCCATGGTGTTCGGCCTCGGCTTCGTGCTTTCCTTCGGGTATTGGTGCACGAACTTCCTGGTGGTGCAGCGCGCCATGGCGGCTAAAAATATGTCGGCCGCGCGCCGTACCCCGCTGATCGGCGCCATTCCCAAAATGCTGCTTCCTGTCCTGGTGATCCTGCCCGGAATGATTGCCGCCAGCCTGGCCCTGACGGAAAAAGGCGGCTACCGGCTGCCCCCTGTCCTGGTCAAGGATTCCGCGGCGATGGTGGCCGTCGGGATTGTGAAGTCGTCGCCTGCCGATGCCCCGGCCGCTGTGGAGGCGGTCACCAAGGCGGTCGGCCTTAAGATGAATGCCGCCAAGGTGAGCGCGATCCTGGCCGCGAAGGCCGGGTTGACGGACGACCAGATCAAGGCGCGCCTGCAGGACGCCGTGGCGGAGAACGACTATGACGGCGTGATCCTCTCGCTGGTGAAGAAATACTGCCCGACCGGCCTGTTGGGCCTGGCGCTGACCGCGTTGCTGGCCTCATTCATGTCGGGGATGGCCGGGAATGTGACGGCGTTCAACACGGTGTGGACCTATGATCTCTATCAGGCCTATTTTGTGAAGAACAAGGGTGACTCCCATTATCTCATGATGGGTAAATGTATCACCGTGGTGGGGATCCTGCTCTCCATTGCCTGCGCCTATTTCGCCCGGAACTATTCCAACGCCATGGATGTCATCCAGTTGGTGTTCGGCTTCGTCAACGCGCCGCTCTTCGCGACCTTCCTGATGGGAATGTTCTGGGCGCGGGCGACGGGGACGGGCGCGTTCCTCGGCCTGCTGGGCGGCATGACCACCTCGGCGCTGTTCCATGCGTGTACGCTGGCGACGGGGAATGTGCCGGGCATCAAGGGTGGCTATCTCGCCGTGGTCCGGTTCTTCCCCAGTGAAATGGCCCAGAACTTTTGGCTGGCTAGTTTCGCCTTTGCCGCGTGCCTTTTCCTGACCGTCAGCATCTCGCTGGTAACCCGGCGCACCAAGACGGATGGGGAATTGGAGGGCTTGGTGTATTCGATGACGCCAACCAAGGTTGAGGAAGACAAGGTCTGGATAATGCGCCCGGCCGTCCTGGGTTCCATTCTCCTGGCCGGGTGTGTGATTCTGAATATTATTTTCTTCTAAACGCTGGAAAGGAAACGTGTCATGACACTGGATATTCGCTGGCCGATAGGGTTGTTGTTTTCGATCGTGGGTCTGATGCTGTCCCTCTATGGGATATTCACCCGCGCCTCGACGGAACTGTATGAACGCTCATTGGGGATCAACATCAACTTCTGGTGGGGCACGATCCTTGTGGTCTTCGGGGTGTGCATGCTGATCCCCGCCTGGCGCGATTCGAAAAAGAAGACGTAAGAGGCGTTTACACAACCTCCTTCGTCGGTTCTGCAAACGCAGTATTCAGAAGCCGGTATTCAGCATTCAGAGTCAGAGGTCCAGACCTTATTTCCTCTGTTATTGCAGTTTTTTCAACAGAAAGCTTGTTGTGAAACAATAATAACGCTATAAAAACCCAATGGAAGGAACGTGTGAAGGGATTGGCGTTCTTCGGCGGTGGCCGAATTTCCGGAGTGGTTGACAATGATTTCAATTGAGGAACTGCTTCGAGAGATGTGCGACAGGAAGGCTTCCGACCTTCTCTTGACGGTGGGCGCCTCCCCTCAATTGCGCATCAACGGAACGCTGACGCCCGCCCATTCCCCTGTCATGGATGGCGCGGCCATCCGTTCCATTGTCGCCCAGGTCTTGGATGAGCGCCGGTTGGATTATTTGGAAAAAAACAAGAGCGTGGATTTTTCAAAGGGGTACGAGGGGCTCAGCCGGTTCCGTTTCAATTTCTTTTACCAACGCGATTCCATCGCATCGGCCATCCGCATCATCCCCTATCGAATTCCGCCTATCGAGGAGTTGGGGTTGCCGGGGGTGGTTCAGGATTTCGCGCTTCGCCCGCACGGGTTGGTGCTGGTTACGGGGGCGGCGGGCAGCGGGAAATCAACCACGTTGGGCGCGATGCTGGATTACATCAATTCCAACCGGCATCTCCATATCGTCTGCCTGGAAGATCCCATCGAATTCCTGCATCACCACAAGTTGAGCGTGATTGACCAGCGGTCCATCGGGGAGGACGCCCATTCGTTTGCCGGCGCCCTCCGGGACGTGTTTCGCCAATCCCCGGATGTGGTCATGGTGGGGGAGTTGCGGGACTTGGAAACCATCCAGTTGGTCCTGAGCCTCGCGGAGACAGGCCACCTGATCATGGGGACGCTGCATACCCAGGATACGAGTCACGCCATCAGCCGAATCGTGGATGTGTTCCCTCCGGCGCAACAGCATCAGATCTACACGCAGTTGTCCATGGTCCTCGTGGGGGTTGTCTCCCAGCAGTTGCTGCCCAAAAAGGACGGGGCGGGCCGTGTGCTGGCGTACGAGATTCTGGCCGTGAACAACGCCATCCGGAACCTGATTCGCGAAATGCAGACCCAGCAGATTTATTCGGCGATCCAGACCGGGCGGGCGGAAGGCATGATCACCATGAATGAGACGATGAAGATCTTGTGCGAGAAGGGTTTGGTGGATGTGGATGTGGCCTTGGACCGGTCTCCGAGGCAAAAAGAATTGGCGCGGATGCTGTCCATGCCGGGATGATTTCAGGAAAGGAAAACGACATGATGAATGCGATAAAACAGAGGAGTGTTTTGAGACTGATCGCGAGCCGGGTCATACTGTCCGGACTCGTGTTGTGCCTGGGTGGGGCCAGGGCTTTCGGAGGGGATGTGGCGCCGGCGCCTGTCCCGGCTCCCGCGCCTGCGTCGGTCACCAGCATGGTGACGATCAATGTGGACAATGGTCCGATCACCCAGGTGTTGAACGCTTTTTCGCGCCAGACCGGTCGGAGCATCGTGATCTGCCCGGAAGTGACCGGCAACATCACCCTGCGGGTCAATGAGCGTCCCTGGCAGGAGGCGTTGGAGGTGATGCTGGGGCCTTACGGATACGCGCATTACCTGATCGGCGATACGATCGTCATCTGTGGCGCCGATAAGCTTCCCAAAAAGATGGGTGCTTCCAGCGCACCTGCTTCCACCAATGCGGCAGCTCCCCTGTATTCATCGGCGAAACCCGAGGAACTGCCCGAACTCAAGGTGTTCACCTTGAAATATCTTAACGCGGCGGATGTGGAGAAATTGGTCAAGAATCTTCTGCCAAAAGTGAATTTTGGAAAACTTCTTGCCACGAGCCAGAGTTGGACGGAACAGGTGGCTCAGTCCGGTGGCCAGAGCACAAGTTCCGAGAGCTTGGGTCGGCTGAATCGTTTTGGGGAAAAAGACGAAGTGAGCAGGGGCAAGACCCTGGTGGTGGTGGATACCCCTGCGGTGATCAAACAGGTGGAGGAGATACTGGCCAAGCTTGACGTGATGCCCGTTCAAATTCTAATCGAGGCCAAATTTGTCGAGGTCTCTGCCAATTTGCTCAGGGATATCGGGGTGGAGTGGGGAAGCGGGGCCGATGGCAGCGGGACGCCCATCGGGACATCCTACAAGGGCAGCCTCTATGCCGCGGGCGCGAGCCAGGTCAGTGGCGGGGTCAAGCCGAATAACTTCACGCCCCAGTCTTCTTCCATGTCGAGCACGGCGCCTTTCAATGCGGGGTTGTCCCTGGCATTCCAGAAGTTAACGGATCTTCAGTTCCAAGTTTTGTTGCATCTCATGGAGGAGGATTCCTCCTATAACATGCTGTCGTCCCCGAGGGTTATGACCATGGACAATCAGGATGCGATCATCCTGGTGGGGACGAAATTCCCAATCATCCAGACCCAGGAGAATAATTCGGCCGGGACCCAGACGTCAACGACGTCGCTTGAAAAATATGAAGATATCGGCATCAAGCTCAAGGTCCTGCCCCAGGTGTGTGAAGATAATTTTATCAACCTGATTGTGCATCCCTCCGTCCGGGAATTACTTGGTTACCAGTCCGGAAACAGTGGTTCATCCGCCGCGAACGCTGCCGCCGCCGGGGTGTCGGTATCGGCATCTGGCGCCAGCTACCCGATTATCGCGGCGCGGGAGGCGGAGACACAGGTCATGGTCAAGAGCGGCCAGACGATTGTCATTGGCGGAATGATGCGTGATAAGTCCCAGAAGACCCAGATCAAGGTGCCCTTCCTGGGCAGCATTCCCATCCTCGGGGCGCTGTTCCGGCGTGACACCACGAACACCGAAAAGATCGAGCTGCTGATTTTTGTGACCGCCACGATCCGCAGTCCGGGTGAGGGGCTGGCATTCAAGGTTCCTGAGGTCAAGTCGCTGATCAAGCTCGAAGCCAATAAGACCGAAAAGAAGTAAGGTGGCGGGAACGGGGTGAACGACCATGATTGATTCCAAACTGGGTAAAATTCTGAGAGGAAATGGCGTTGTGGACGATGCCAAATTGTTTCACGCGATGGCCCTGCAGAAGGATACCGGAAAGATGCTGGGGGAAACCCTGGTGGATTTGGGGTATACGACGCCCGAAGCCATCGCCCGCGCCCTGGCGGAACAATTGGGCATCCCTTTTTATGAATTGGATGAAACGTTCCGGCTCGAAAAAGAGGAAGTCAATCTGATCCCCGAAAGTGTGGCCCGACGGTATTGCCTCATTCCGGTGAAAAAAGACGCGGGGTTGTCCATCACGCTGGTGATGCGGGACCCGATGGATGTCGAGGCGATTGACACCGTGCGGTCCCTGACGCGGATGGAGATCCGTAAGGCGATCAGTTCCGAACCCCGGATCCGGGCCGTCATTGATAAGTTTTATCGGGTCGAGGCGCATCTCGAGCGGGATCTCCAGGACATCGCCGACCTGCCCCAGGACGTTAGGGAAGGGGCGGATGACGCCTCGCGGGTGGACTCGGACCAGTTGGTGGTGCAGGCCAACGATGCGCCGGTCGTCAAGTTCGTGAACCTCCTCCTGATGCAGGCCGTTCGTGACCGGGCGAGCGACATCCATTTCGAGCCCGGTGAACAGGATGTGACGATCCGTATCCGCGTGGACGGCCGGTTGCGGGAAATCACGCCCCCGCCCAAGGCCCTGTACCAGGCCATCGTCACCCGGATCAAGATCCTCTCGGCGATGGATATCGCCGAGCGCCGACTGCCGCTGGACGGGCGGTTCAAGTTCAAGGTGTGGGACCGGATGATCGACATCCGCGTGTCCTCGCTGCCGGAGGCGCACGGGGAAAAGCTCGTCTTGCGCGTGCTGGACCGGAAGGCGCTGATCGTGGACATGAAGGATATCGGGCTTGACGATGACATGCGGGTGCGGTTCCAGTCCGTCCTCCAGGCGCCGCACGGGATCATTCTGGTCACCGGTCCGACCGGTAGCGGCAAGACCACCACGCTCTATAGCGCGTTGAACTACCTGAAAGATCCCGCCTGGAACATCCAGACGGTCGAGGATCCGATCGAATACCAGATAGCCGGGATCAACCAGATGCAGATCAAGCCGATGATCGGCCTCGATTTTGCGGGCGCGCTCCGGGCAATCCTCCGTCAGGATCCGGATATCATCATGATCGGGGAAATCCGGGACATGGAGACCGCGCAGATCGCCATGCGCGCTGCCTTGACGGGGCATCTGGTTTTGAGTACACTTCATACCAATGACGCCCCGTCGGCGCTGTGGCGGTTGAAAGACATCGGAATCGAGCCCTATTTGATTGCCGCCAGCATGAAACTGGTCGTGTCCCAGCGGTTGGTGCGGGTGATTTGCCCGGATTGTAAAACGACCGTGGCACCCACCAAGGAAGCGTTGCGGTACGCCAAACTGCTCGATCCCGAGGCGGAATCATGGACCTATTACCATGGTCTCGGGTGTGCGAAGTGTTTGAAGAGCGGGTATCGCGGCCGGACCACGCTGTTTGAGTATCTGGAAGTGACGGATCCCATCAAGGAAATGGTCCTCGCGGGAGCCGGAACCGTGGAATTCCGAAGGAAGGCGATCGCGCTGGGAATGACCCCTCTGGCGATTAACGGAATCCGCAAGGTCAAAAGCGGTTTGACCACGGTGGAGGAAGTGATGGGTGTTTGTGAAGGCGATGTGTCCCTTTAAGAAAGTGAATGACAATCATGGCGGACTATCGATACTCGGCAAAAGATTTTAGTGGACGGGAAATGGGGGGCAAGGTGACCGCCGCCTCCCGTTTTGAGGCGCTCACGATGCTTCAGACAAAAGGGCTGACGGTGGTTGACATCACGAGTGCCGAGACCGGGATCCTCGGCCTCAAGGTGGTGAGCGCCCGCGTGAAAAAAGGGCGACTTGTCCGGCGTATTACGTCCACGGAAAAAGCCATTTTCTGCCGCCAGTTGGCCATTTCCGTCAACGCGGGTATTCCACTTCGTGAAGCATTTGAAGCCATTACACTGGATTTGGACAACGAGGTGTTCCGGGCCACGTTGAACCGGGTCTTGCAGAAGATGAACGACGGCGGACCGTTTTCCCAAGCCATCGCCGGGGAGCCCAAGGTTTTCGACCACCTTTTTGTCGCGTTGATCAAATCGGCCGAGGAATCGGGAAGCCTGGGCGAAACGCTGGAGTACCTGGCGACCATGGTGGAGAAGTCCGACCGGTTATCCCGTAAGATCAGGAGTATCCTGGCGTATCCCCTGTTTGTGGTGGGGTTTTTCAGCCTGATCTCTGTATTGATGACGCTGTTCGTCCTGCCGAAGTTCCAGCAGATGTTTTCGGGCCGTGGGAGTAGTCTGCCGCCCCTTACGAAAATGGTGTTTGCCGTGAATGGGTTCATGGTCCACAATTTTCTCTTTATTTTCGTAGGAATAGCGGGGATTGTGGCGGCGATATATAGCTATGGGCGCACCTCTGCCGGACGGTTGAAACTGGACGGCCTGATGTTGAAGTTTCCCCTTGCCGGCGAAATCATCAAGAAACTGGCGGTGGCGAGGTTTTGCCGGAATTTCGGCATCCTGATTTCCGGGGGAGTCCCGGTGACGATGGCGATTGAGATCGCCACCGAGGTGCTGGGGAACAAAGTGATGGAGGATATGATCAAGGCCGCGCGGGACAGGATCATGGCGGGAAACAGCATCGCCTCAAGTTTGGATAAGGATGTGTTTCCCCGTTTGGTGTCCAGAATGGTCGGGGTGGGGGAGTCTTCCGGACGACTACCCGAGGTTTTGGCCAAAGTTTCCGATGTGTATGAAGAGCAGGCCGAGGGGAAGATCCTGATGGCCATATCCCTGTTCGAACCGGTTATCATTTCCGTGTTCGGGGCCATGATTTTGCTGCTTGTATTGGCTATCTACCTCCCTGTATTCTCTTCATCGGGGCAAGTTCAGTAGTCCGTCCCGCGAAAGGGGCGGAAAAGAGTTGAAATTTCTAATGGAAAGGGGGATAGTATCGCAGACAGGGAGACAGTAGTTTGGAACAGGGTGAAGGGCGGTTGGACCGATTTGAGTGATATGATTTGGGTAGGGAAACAAAGACTAAGTAACAAAGGAGAGATGATGATGAAGAAGCAGAATAAATTGGGTTTTACGTTGGTTGAATTGATGGTCGTTGCAATTATCGTCGCCATTCTGGCGGCTGTTGCAATCCCCATGATGAGTGGGAACAAGACGAAGGCGATCGCGACGGAAGCGCAAGCGGGTTTGGGTTCGCTGAGGACGGCGTTCCAGATCTACAAGGCGGAAAATGGCACATGGCCGACCTTCCTGAACAATGTCCAGTTCAGCGCCACCGTCACCAACCTGACCGTGAAATTTGGCGACCTTCAAGGGAAATATTTCAAGGATGACGGCTATAAGTTCCTGTCTGTCAACACGACCAATTATACCCTGCAGGCGACTGGTTATGCCGGTGATTCCTCGAACATCGTGGTTACGCTTACCGACGCGGGCGTCTGGGGCGGGCTGTAATCGTTCATAACGAATGAGAATCCCTTTCGGGTTGGAACGGCGCCCGTGCCCCGGCACTGGCGCCGTTTTCAATCTAAGGAGCCGGAGGCGCGTTGCGTGATAAGTTGGTCCACATCGGATATTGCCGGGATCCATTTCGGCGACACCCATATAACGGTGGCACGGGTGAAATGTGATCGTTCCGGAAGACTTGTGATCACCCATGCCGGGTGGACCCCCTGGGATAGCAGGGAATCCGAAAAAAAATGCGCCGCCGAAGTCCGTGAATTGTGGCGTAAAACCAAGATCCCGACCAAGATGGTCTGTTCCTCCCTGCGTAGCGCATCGCTGGTGATGCGTTACTTTAGAATGCCTTATATGTCCGCCCTGGAGTTGGAGTCCGCCCTGGGGCTTCAGGCCGAGGAAGCGCTTCAATTGCCCAAGGATCAGGTGGCGGTGGATTGGTATGTGCATGGCGGAAAGGCGGGCGCCGGGAACGCGATTATCGAGGGCATCCTTTCGGCGGCCCCGCTCAAGGATGTCACCCACCAATTGTCCATCCTGTCCATGGCCGGACTGGATCCCGTGATTGTGGACATCAGGGCGTTAGCGGTTGCCAATCTCTATTTGGACTTGGGGGGGCTGAATGATGCGGTGCCGACCTGTGTGGTGAGCCTGACCCCGCATTCGGCGGATATCATCATGATGGGCAAGGAGGGGAAGATCTATCCCTACACGGTGTTCTGCCGGGCCTCGACCTGGGAACAGGAGCCTGCCTTTCTGAGCGAGAATATCCGCGACGTGTTGCGATACAGCGAATTTAAACTGGATTGGCCCCGGGCCCAGCGGATTCTGCTGACAGGCCAGGTGCCGACGGCTCCCGCCTTTGTCGAGGGGGTCAAAGAGATGTTGAAACTGGAGGTTGAGCTCTGGAATCCACTGGATAAAGTGGACGTCAAGACACAGGACGTCAAAGACCTGTTGGCCGCGGATCCGGCGGGTGCGGCGATGTTGGGAGTGTCTCTGGGATTAGCCATAAGAAGGCGTTAGCATGGCGTTATATCAACTCAATTTGGCCGCGGGGCAGGTGATAACCGTTGATCGGAGGAAACTCTGGTTGCGCTATCTGGGGATCTATCTCGCGATCGCTATCCTTGTCATGGGGGTTATGGTCTATTGGTTCACGGGGGCCATGGTCAGCTTATCGGAACAAAAAAAGACTTTGGATTGGGATGAGGCGCTGTTTGTCAAGGCCCATCCCGGTACAGCGAGCATGAAGGATTGCTTGAACCAGTCTGCCAACGAAGTGGCCAATTTGACGGCCATGTTGGAATCCATCCAGACGTTCCAAAATAACGGGCAACGTTCGGCCTCGTTGTTGTTGGGCCTCGGGGGATCCCTGCCGCCCGGCATGGAAGTGGGGGACGTCTCCGTATCGGGGCCGGAAGGGCGCTTGAGCGTGGTTGTCTATATGGCGGCAAGTCAGCGCCTGGATGATGGGAAGGCCCTGCCAAGCGTGATTTCACAGTGGGAAAAAAACCCCTTGCTGGCGGGGCGTGTGACGCATCTGACCTCCGAGAACAGCGAACACCGCGCGTTTGGCGGACGGGATTTGTTAAGCTGGCGTTTTTCAGGAATCCTTGAAAAGGGGAAATGAGATGGCGCGACTGGATAAACCCAAAACCGGCCAGTGGGAACTCGTCATCTGCCTGGCGGCCCCTCTTCTCCTGATCCTGGTGATCAGTCTGTCGGGCTGGTATTTTTCCCGCCGGATGCAGAGGGATGTGCGGGATCGAACGGAGGTCCTGAAGCAGATTCCCGCCATGGAACAGCAGGTGCGGGAAATCCGGAGAATGATCGCCACTTTCGTTGTTGCCGATGGCGCCACGGATAAGGCGGCGGAATTGGCGTTGACGGTCGGCCGAGCCACGAAAAAATCCGGGTTTGTCATCCAGTCTTCCACGGTGGATAAACAGCCTGGGGGAGAGGCGGATCTCTGGATGGATTACAGGGTGGCGATCCGGGGTGAGGGGACATTGAAGACCGTCATTGGTGTGACGGACAGCCTCGAGTTATCCGAGCACCGATTCAGAACGATCCAACTAAACTGGAAGCTAAAGCAGTTGGCGCCTGAATTGATCGGGGATGTTGATTGCACCCTGATGGTTCGCACGTTGCGTAATAAGCCTGCGCCCGGAGGGAATGTGGTGACCCCGGCCCAGTTGGCTGAACGCGCCGCAACCTTGACCGTTTTATCCCAGTCGGTGTCGGCGTGGATTGACGCAAAACAAGCGCCCTTGGACCTGAAATCGTTCGACGACCGGAATCCCTTTGTAGAAGCGGAAGCCTCCAAAGGCGAGGTTGATCAAAGCCTCTCTTTCCGCCTGACCGGCATTGTTCATGAAATAAACAGGCCGATGATCATGACTGACAAGGGGGTCTATGGCGTGGGGGACGAGGTGGATGGCTTTACCGTGGAGGCGATTTCCAACGATGCCGTCACGGTCATCGGTAGAAGCGGGATACGCCAGATCGTGAATTTATATCGGGGAGGAGGGGGACCATGAGAGCTGGAAGCACCTTGATCGAGGTGATGATCAGTTGTCTCATCCTGGCAATTCTTTCCATTGCCTCCACGGCCTATCTGGGGAAGGCGAACTCGATGGTGGCCAACCAGCGAAACCGGATGTCCGCCGTGGCGACGGCTAACGGGTATGTGGAGGAGATCCATGCCACGGATTGGTGGAACTCAAGCATGACCAACCAGGTGCCTAAGAACGTCAATACGACCAATACGATCCGGAGAACCGCTTCCTGTACATGGTCGACGAATGTCGCCGCGGGCGTCAATAACTATGTGACCAATAATGGGATCAGCATGACGGTTTTGACAAAGATCTACTGTGTTGACGCGGATGGTGGGGTCGGGACCAACTGCGATTGTGTTGGCGCGACGGTGACTGTGAATTACCGGCCGGGACAAAACGACCAGGTTGTCCGTCAAACTCTGGCTGGGGCGCCATGGTGAGAAGCGGTTATGAAAAGAATACCTGAAAACGGATTCACCCTGGTGGAGATGATCGCGGGCGTCGCTGCGGGTGCCGTGTTGGCCCTTTTGACGTGCATCCTCCTGGTGAACACCAGTAAAGGTTGGATCAAGCTGTCGGCAGAGCGGGAGATGATGGGTGATGCCGATGTGGCCATGCGGACGATGAATCGGATAATAAGGCCTTGCATTTCAGGCTCGTGGGACTCGGCAACCAGCACCCTGTCTGTGCAGCAACTGATGAGTGTGAATAGTGGCGCGACCGTGACGACGAACACGCACCTATTTCAGAAATCAGGCGCTTGGCCGACAGCGCACCTGCTGTACACCGACCCATGGGGGTCTACATCGGTTCTTGTGTCCAACTGGGTGAGCACATTCAGTTGCGCGGTCGGGTATCCGTATCCGAACTATTTCCTAGTGTCGGTCAATCTAACCCTGGCGGTCCCAGATCCCTTCCGGACGACATCCACCATATACGAGACGATAGACATGCCTTTCAGCATTTTCTTGAGGAGTAATTATGTTCAATAGACAAAGTAAGGCCGGTGGGATGCTGGTCGTGACCATGATCATGGTCGTGATCCTGGGCGCTTTCGGCGCCGGACTTATGAATCTGGGCATGGGGAGCGGTCTCGAAGTCTCGGCTGCGGCCAATGACGGCAATGCCTTTGAAATGGCTCAAGCCGGCCTGGAACGGTTTCGGGCGATTATCCGGACGAACACCTGTACTATGGAATTGATCCCGCCAGCCGGACACTGGTGGGGGCAAAATGTCCTGTCCGGCACAAACAGCATGGGCTTCTATTCCGTCAGCACGATGATCTGGACGAATTCAAATGGGACGGTTTGGGACAACACGACAAGTTCCGGGGCGAAACGATATAAGGTTATCTCGGTCGGGACCTCGACTTTCGGCTCCACCAACAGTCGCTCCTTAACCCTATGCGCGGTGTTGCCGCGGCTTGCCAATTTCAGCCATTCCTCCGCTCACGAGTCAAACGTATTGGGCCGGGTCTATTTCGGAACCGGTGATGTCATTGACGGAATGCTCTACGTAAACGACCAGATCAACGTGGATGGAAGCGGGAGTCCGAAGCCTAGGTTCCTGAAACCGGTGTTCTCCCACGCCAGCAGTGTCTATTATTACAATGGCGTCAATTCCTCCAACTCCTTTGAGGGAGGGCTGAGCCTCAACGCTGTGTCAATCGACCAGGCGTATGATCCGGCGAATATCACGAACGTTAAGAGTAATGCGGAAACGTATAAGGACGGGTTGCTTGGGATCTCGTCGGGGACGAATATCAGCAATTATAACGTCATTTTTACGAACATCAGTAACGTCGGTTATGTCTGGTACAAAGGTGGGATGACCACCAACCCCGCCACCTATACCAACTATGCTGCCTATACCAAAACGGCTCTCTCTAATATCAATGGGGCGATCTATTTCAACAGCAATGCGACAGTTCAGGGGGTGGTGAACGGGAACGTCACTCTTGCCGCCCAGAATGTGATTTACATCACCAATGGCATCACCTATGCCTCGGCGATGGGCGCGAATGATCCCTGGCAGACCAATACGTTCAACATCAGTTCGGTGGATGACACGCTGGGCTTGCTGGCCTCCAATGCGGTGCAGGTGTGCGGTTCGACTGATGTTACCATTGCCGCCTCCATCATGGTCACAAGCGGAAGCGTCGGCACCAATATCGGGTTCGGGGCGGTGAATTGGAATGTGACCAATAGTCCATCCTTGAGCGTGCGCCCCAAGATTCACCTGTTCGGCAGTCTGGCCCAGTATTACCGTGGTGTTGTGGGGCAGGGGACGAGAATGGGTTTCAGCAAGGATTACAAGTACGATACTCGGTTGTACACCTTGTCGCCCCCCTATTATCCCTTGACGCACTATCAGTTTACATTTTGGGGGCAATAGGCGGGTTAAGTTTGGAGAGAGAATAACAAGGGTGTCATTGAATAAAGGGAGTCCAGGAATGAAAGCAATACAGGGATGGATACTCGCGGCAGGAGTTGCTGCGGTTGTGGCGGGAATGGTCTTGATCGGGTGCGAATCCACGAAGACTTCGTCGGACGTCATTGCGGTGTCGCCGGCAAGCGTGACCCTCACCAATGCAACGACCGTGATCTTTACCGCAACCTTGGGGAACACCAATCTGCTCTCCGTCTTGCCGCTGGTCTGGACGGTCAGCGATTCGACGCTGGGAACTATTTCAGGCGGGGGAATGAGCGCTGTGTACTCGTCCACCGGAAAAGTCGGGAATAACAAAATTATGGTGCGGGATCAGGCAGATGGGGAAGGAATGGCCGAGGTGATGCAGATTGTGCCTGGAAGTACTAACACTACGGCAATGACCAATACGAATACTCCTTCGGTTACTACGAATATCATTAACAATACCATATATATAACACCGACAAGTTATAGTTGGGGTGCTGGTATAACTGGCACCGTTGTGTTTACTGCGACTCTAAATAATTATAGTGTTCTGCCGTTGAAGTGGACTGTCAGTGACCAATCTTTGGGGTATATAGTTACTAATGTAGATTCAACGACACATACTGTTAGTATTAATTTTAATAATATGCCTGGAACAAACACTTTAATTGTTCAGGATGCAGGAATGGGCCTCGGGTCGGCTATCATGTATCACCAATAAGGGTTCGTCTGGGTCAGGCCTGGGAGCCTGTTTAAAAACTAGTAGCTGCCGCTGATAAGCGGTGGCCGCACATGAGTAGACCCAATATATCGAAGATCCACGCCTTATCAGGCGCGGCTACGAAGAGAAACCCGCCTTTTTCAGCGGGCTGCGAAACTAAAAATAGTCGACAGGTTGCGCCGTATTCCGGCACATGGTAATGTCTATTCCAGAGGTGCATGATGCAAATTTTCAATAAACAAAACGTGGGCGATTTACTGCTGCTGGACGTCCTGGCCGACATGCATAGGGTGAAGCGGAAACTGGCGCACTTTGTCGGCAAATACGGCATGGATGTCAGCCAATTTGAGGCTCGGGTTAATTCAGAGAAGGAATCATTCGAACACTATGACGAACTGATCGAATGGAAAGCCTATCAAGAGGTGTCTGACGAACTTAGCGAGCGAATCGAGGAACTGAAGCATAGACGCTTTCAGGTTGCTTGATCGGTCCGCGGTCGTTCTGTGCCGAAATCAAGGCGCCAGTTCGATTCATCGATGGACAGGATAGGAGGAAGGCGGCCTGGGCTCGTCTGGGTCAGGCCTTTGAAACGATTTGTTGGCTGACCGGTCAAATACGATGGTGTGCTTCATGCCAGTCCAGCATCATGTTTCACTTTTTCCAGAGGTATCGCCCTTGATGGGTCTTTCAGGTGGTTGGAATAAAGGGCATCAGCCTCCCGGACATCTTTCAGATCTTCCAGAGCCTCGATGATGTCAGGTGGCATCATCACCGCGACCGTCTTTCGGCCACGTTTTAGAATGACGGATTCATGGCCTTCCACGATCCTGTGAAGGGCTATTTCAAGTTCGCGCCCAGAATGAGTCAGGGTTAACGTTGTCATGGATAAAGTGTGGCACGGCCCGACCATTGGGGTCAAGACGGGAATCAGGGCACGCATCTAAATGGGCGCATGGCATCTTATGTTGCGCGCAACATAAAGTGACATGCGCCTCATCTAAATACTGCAAACCAAAGGGATTGTTCACCACTAATTTCAGACTTCCTGATCTCGACTTGTGTTAGCCTGCACGCACCAGCCTGAAACAGGGGCAAGGATTCGTCAGATTGGATCAGGTGCGTGCAGGGAAGTTTCCTGTTGGAATGTGGGGGAGATGGCGGGATGACGCAGCCTAAGACG
>Ga0118677_10008200_pt1 | contig 16848 bp, 14 predicted proteins | sample AliMusrvi5mmetaG_FD_86154 | JGI IMG/M metagenome (GOLD analysis project Ga0118677, IMG submission 86154) | reverse complement strand
TTCTCTGATCCGGTGTCAATTTCGTTTTCTTGTGGATTACCATATTGTTTCCAAAAATTATGACTTTTGAGCGTAACCGCTCAATCAATTTTTGTAAACAACGCTGTTAATTCTTACAACTTATACTACTCATTACCGACTAACGGTCCAAACCTATCCTTAAAGACACTCCTATGAAAATCACCTGTACCCAAGAGAACCTCTCACGAGCCCTTTCATTCCTTGAACGGGCTACCGGAAAGCAAACCGCTCTTCCGATACTGAGTAATTTTCTCCTACGAATCGAGAAAGGAAAATTAAAACTCTCATCGACCAATCTCGAGATCGGTGTCACGACTTATGTGAATGCAAAGATAGAAGGGGTCGGGGAGATCGCCGCCCCGGTTAAACTCCTCTCGAATTTCGTCGGAAACCTTCCGAGTGGCGAGGTGGTCACGATCGATATTCAGGGAAATTCAGTCTCACTGGAGAGTGGTGGATACGATATGAAGGTCCGCGGGCTTGATCCGAAGGATTTTCCCATTATTCCGGAGAAAAAAGAGGGGCTCTCGTTCCTTTTACCCGCTCAGGCTTTAAAAGTGGCGCTTCAGCGGACACTTCCCTGTGTCTCTATGAATGAAAGTCGGATAGAACTCTCTGGTATCAATCTGTCGTTTGGTGAACATGAGGTGTGTGTTGCGGCTACGGATAGCTTCCGACTTGCGGAACAGATCCTGCGTCTTCCTACGGGGTCTTCCGGCGAATCGTATGAGATCTTCAGGGAACAGAATCCGTCACTTATACTGCCACATATCACGATGCAGGAATTGGGACGTATCATTTCCCCGGAAACCGAGATGATTCTTGTTACCTTCGAGGAGAATCAGGTTTTCTTCGATATCGAGGGGGTTTCTATCGTATCGCGCATCATAAACGGGAAATATCCGGATTATAAGCAGATTCTCCCGAAAGAGTTCGCTTATTCCGCGAAACTTTCCCATGATGACTTCCTGCGCGCGGTCCGTATGGCGAGCGTCTTTTCCTCGCAGATGAGCGGTGAGATGAATATTTCGGTTTTTCCCGATAAGGGCGAGGTGTGGATCTCGGCGCGGTCCTCGGATATCGGGGAGAATAAGACGGTGATCCGAGGTGAGATAATCGGAGGAGAATCAATACAGATATCGTTCAATCCGCGATACGTGATTGATGGCCTGAATTCCATTTCTTCTAAGAAGATCGACTTTCTTCTTAATTCCTCGTCGACCCCGGCTGGATTTAGGTCGGTTGATGAAAATGGCATCATTGACCAGGAATACCTGTATATCGCCATGCCGATACGGAAATGATAGGTATGGATCCGGATCATATATCCATGTCGTGATTCTTGGTTTGGTTTGGAATTACCATCTTGTGAGATGATTTGTAACCTGAAAATTTTCCTATGAAACGGATCGGTGACATGATGACTGTATCGAAAACGGATCTTTCTTCTGTAAAAAGACGAAAAAGGGTCGTTGCGGATGAAAAAACTATCTTTTTCCTCTCGGAAAAGGCGATACGCGAATTATACGGTGTCCGTGGACGGGAAAATATCTCTCCCCGATACTGGAAGGATGGAAAACTCTTCTTTTCTTGTCGAAGTCCTCTGTGGGCGAATGAATTATGGATCACTCGCGATGCCTTTCGCGACCATATCAATCGGGAACTCGGTTATGATGGGGTAAAAGAGATAAAAACTTCGGAGTAATCCGATATTTTAGTATCTCTCTCAAATCTCACCGCGACAATAAGCCAAAAAATCCGCTTGCCGGATGAAATCCGAAAATTTCGGCTACAAACCATTCAAAACTCGTCAGGTTACGGTAGCGGGATCCTCATGCTCTTCGGATACCCGTCCCCGTCTTTCAGAGTTTTTCACCAGAGAGGGTGACCGACCTTCGGTTGGCGCTCAAACGGAATTTTCGGATGTACGGCCCGACATGGGATGTGAGAGATACTGAGAAACTACTTCTCTCTCCGTCTCCTTGCTTGAAACGCTATCATTGCGGGTGGGTGCGAGTCCCGTCCTTCGCGAAGGGCGGGATATAGCGGTCCGGAACGGAGTCTCGAATCCTGGTCACCGTCGGTCGCGAGCGACGGTGACCAGGATTACTACGGTCACGGACTCCCTCGCAAAGACGTCGTTATTTACAACGGTATCCAACTCACGGATACATTCTTCGAATCACTCGATTCATTCCCATTATTATCCTTCACGGTCGCCTCCACCTTTACGGAGGAGCCGTTTTTCCCGCTGGCGTCGTAGGATGCGGAGAAGGAATCGTTACCGCTTGAGGAAATCTGTTTCCCGTCGACCGAGACGGTGAGTGAGTCAACGCCGTACGGAGCGTCTGTATTCACGTTTATCATAAAGGACTTCCCTGCGCTTCCCGGAACGGAAACCGTGACACTTGGTTTGAATTTCGAGAAATCGCTTTCCTTACACTCATCCTGAGGGGCTTCCATATTGATATCTCCCTTCCCTTTATTGTCCTTGTACCACGCCCGCACGCCATCCTCCCATTTCTGGTATTGTGGGTCGCTGTCCGGCTTGTCGGGCTGCTTTCCGAGCGGGTCGGTACGGTCGACATAATAGAGGATATCGTGGACGTTCACGAACGTCTTCTTAGTCGTCTCGCTGTCGGGACAGTATTTGTCGGCGAGGCAGTATGAATTCTTGTTTCCCGGAATCTGGCAGACTTTCAAGTCTTCCGTCTTATCAAGCTGACCGTTGAGGAGCGGTTTTTTTATCCAATCCTGATCTTTGTTCTCGTCGAGGAAAGTGTTTGAATCGTACGCCGGGAATTTCTCGATCTGTCGGTTTTTCAGGGCGAAATCCATGAACTTCCGGAAGATAGGCGCCGCGACGACGATACCATCCGACCCAGCCGTCATCGGGGTATTGTCGTTGTTTCCGGCCCAGACACCGACCGCGAGTTGTGGAGTGAAGCCGACCGTCCATCCGTCGCGGAACTCGTTCGTAGTCCCGGTTTTGGCCGCGACGGGACGATCATCAAACCGGAGAGGATTGTTCGTTCCGAAAACGGGCGCGCGGAAATCGTTCGTCGACATGATGTAGTCGAGCATCGCGACGTACTTCTCATCGACGACCCGTTGCCCCTGTGAGTCCTTGTATTCTTCGAGGATATTTCCCTTCGCATCCTCGATCCGGAGGATAGCCGTCTTGTCGCGCCGGACACCGCCTTGCGCGAGCGTGGAATAGGCATTCACGTGATCAAGGAGGGTGATTTCGCCACCACCGAGAACCAAGGAAAGGCCGTAGCGGTTCGGATCGTTTAAGCTGGTGATCCCAAGGCTCTTCGCGAACGTGACCGCATCCTTCGCACCGACGAGGTAGAGTGTCTTCACGGCGGGGATATTCAGGGACTGGGCAAGGGTCTCTTTCATCGGCATTGGGCCATTGAATTTCCCATTGTAGTTCTGCGGTTTATAATCCTTCCCGTCGTCGGTGCTGAAATTCGTCTCAGTGTCGTACATGATCGTCTCCGGACTGTATCCCTTCGTGAAGGCATCGAGATAGACGTACGGCTTGAAGGAAGATCCTGGTTGCCGCTCGGCCGTCGCCACATTCACCTGGCCGTCGATCGACTTGTCGAAGTAGTCCCGGGATCCGACCATGGAAAGGATCTGCCCGGTCTTCGGGTCCATGGCGACGAGCGCGGCATTTTCCGCATTCGACTTCTTCTCGTTTATGACGGCTTGGTCGTGAACGATCTGCTGTGCGGTATCTTGCATGTCCCAATCGAGGGTAGTGTAGACCTTGAGTCCCATCGTCTCGATGGCGTTCTCGCCGTATTTCTGCGAGAGATAATCCTTCACATACATGACGAAGTGTGGCGCGGCGATGATATCCTTCTGCGCCTGAACCTTGTCGAGCGTCTTTATGGCGATGGCGGCATCCGCCTGGTCCTGCGTGATATACCCGAGCTTCGCCATCTGTTGAAGCGCCTTGTTTTTACGTGCGATGAGGGTATCGGTATGGGACCCATACGGGGAATAATATGTCGGCGCGTTCGGAAGGGATGCGAGAACAGCCGCCTCGTCGAGGGAAAGGTCCTTGGCGGACTTGCCGAAAAAGGTCTGCGCCGCCGCTTCGATCCCGTACGCATTGGACCCGTACGGGATCTCATTCAGATACATCCCGAGAATCTCGTCCTTGCTGAATTTCTGCTCGATCTCGAGGGAAAGGATGACCTCCTTGATCTTCCGTACGAAAGTCTTCTCGTCCGTCAGGAGCGAGTTCTTCACAAACTGTTGCGTGATCGTCGATCCTCCTTGAGCCACTCCGCCTTGTGAGACATCCTTGAAAATCGCCCGGAGGATGGAAGAAAGCATGATACCGTGGTGGGCATAGAAACTTTGATCCTCGAGTGAGATAGTCGCCGCCTGAACGCTTTTCGGGATATCAGTGATGGGCACGATCGTCCGTTTTTCCTCGCCGTGGACGTCGTACAGAAGGTGCTGACCGGTCCGGTCGTAGATCTTCGTCGATTCCGGAATGACGCGGGAATTGATCTTTCCCGGACTTGGGAGGTCCTTGGCGACCCAGGCGAAAATCGCGATCACCACAACTAAAGCGACACCGAATCCCCACAAGGCGATTTGGGCGAGTGTCTGTGGCCATCGCTTCTTTCCGACTTCGGAGAGCGTCCGAAAGCCGTTTTTTGACGGTTTGAAACGAAAAAATGGATTTTTCATAAGCAAAAAATCAGCTTTGTAGGCTGATTTTACCACGGAACGGGGAATAAATCCACAGATGCTCTCTTATGTGTTCAAGTGCATCTCTTTCGGAGGGATTCGAGCACTGTTTCTATAAACGGAGCATAAGTCATTTGTTCCGACGGAAATCCGATCTGGTCGTTCAATTCGAATATGAAGGGATGATTACCGTCCCTGAGTCCGAAGTCGATAGAGTAAAGCGGAAACCCGAAGACAGAGTCGATTCGTTCCTGAACCAGCCTGACGGTATCGAGGACTGACCGCGGTATATCCCTCACAGGAATTTCTCGTATCGACCCGCCCTGCGCGACGTTCGCCAGTAATGAGCCATGTTTCGGGGTACGGACGTGGCTGAGTACGATAGTACCGTTTGCGATGATTACGCGTAGGTCGTGTTCTCCTGCAACGATTCCCGGAATCCCGAAGGAAGTATCGATGAATTCCTGAAGGGAATATTCCTTTTCTGGTTCGAGTGTAACGGAGCGTATCTCGGAAACCGGACCGATGATTATCCCCTTACCCTGCATGCCATTCGACGGTTTGAAAACGACTATGTCTCCATTCCCAAATGAACCAAGGGCGAATGAAAGGTCGTTTTCGTTGTGAATGGTGAAATTTTTCGGCATGCAATCCGATAGTATGCCGTACGTGGCATTTTTATCGTTGCAGAGACGCTTGAAGGCGATGGTATTGAGTATGTTCGAATCGAACCCTTCGCGGGGGAATGAAAGTCCGCCGCTTCTGTCAAAAATGGCGTCGGCATGTATCGTTCCTGCTGGAAGAAAGATGCCATCCGCATATTCGAAGACGTTTTTGAACATCATCGGGGCCTCGTAATTCTCTTTTCCGCTCGCAACGAACATATGGAAGCCGAGCCGGCTCCCCTCTCTGAAAAAACTGTGGTAGACCTCCCTTTTCTTCCCGAATGTCGAAAACGGATCCTTATCAAGCGGACGCTTGAGAAAATACATCACTATCTTTTTTCGCATAAGGAAAGGTATGTAGTGAGCTCTGATATTTCCGGAGACAGCGTCTCATCAGCGGTGAAGGCAGGGCAACTATTGACTTCGAATATGAAAGGCCCGCGTTCGGGATGATTCACGACGTCTACACCGGCAATCTCGATGTCGGTGATTTCCGCCCCAAGGAGAGCGGCCTTCAGCGCTTCTTCCGGAACCTCGGACGGATCGATGAACTCTTCCTTCGCACCGAGATGGACATTGTTTCGGAATTCGTCCTTCCGCGTCCGGATCTTCTTTTCTGCCACTGAAACACGGTTCCCTATGACGAGAAGGCGGTATTCGAACGTGTTCGGAATGTATTCCTGGAGGAAGATTTCCCTCCCCTCGTTACGTTCAAGCCTGTCGTCAATGATCTTCGAGAGGTCTTCCATCGTTTTCGCCAGAAATACCCCCGATCCCTGGGAGGAATTTGTCTCTTTCACGACAATAGGAAAGCCAAGAAACGCTCTGGCACTTTCTTTTTGCTGCACTGAGTATCTCGCCGAGTGATAGGTTCGCGGTATCGGCCCCCCGTTCAGGGAAAGACTAAACATCTGCACTATCTTCGCTATGTCCGAGGAATCCTTGGTCCGACTGTGAAATCCGTCAAGAAACCTGATGCCCTCCCGTTCGGAAAGGCGGCACAGTATATGGGCCAACCCTCTATATTTCCCGACTTTTCTTGGGTAGATAGTAGTCCACTCATTGAGGGGCTTGCCGTCCACCCGCATTTCAACCCGGTCTTTCTCCATAAACACTTCGAGATCCTCGAAGCTGGAGACGGAATAGGGGATATTCTTTTCGGAAAGCCTCCTCCCGAGAGCGTCTAGAAAAACTTTCATTTTCGGTCCTGTCTTACTCTTGCTTTTCAATATGAGGAGCATAATGAATCGTGTTAAGCCTTATTCCTTATTTGCTGACGTCGACCAGGAATTTCCTGAGGTTTTTCCGTCCTATGATGACGGGATACTCGAGGTTGGTTCGGTCGATGGCGGAGACTTTGGCTGGGATGACCAGTTGGTCGATGGAGAGGCTGATACGGAACATCGGGCGGTAACTCATTCCATGCGAGGATTTGACCGGAATGGTGTCAGTAAGATCTGAAATACCCGCGAAAAGGATTTCCCGCTCTGGTCTGGAAAGTTCCTTCAATACGTCCTTTCCGGTCATCCGTTCATCAAAAAGCCGTATCGCCTCGCCGAAACCGAGTGCACAGGCAAGGCTCGTGTCGATCGAGGTGGAGTCGGCGCCAGTATCGATCTTCGCGTCGACGAAGAGCTCTTTCCCGTCCTTACCGATGAGTTTCACCTTCTCGACCGAGCCGATGACGCGCTTTCCGGAAAGTTCCTCGATTTCTTCTTCGATCTCGCCACCGAAGAGATTTTTCCCAAGGAGGATGCCACGTTCGGTCGTTTTCACCGTGAGCCCCTTCACGCGGTCGAGCCGGCGTTTGAGCCCGGTGAGGTTCGCAATCTGGATGGAGAGGCCGGGACGCGCATTGAGTTCGAGAAGGACTGGTCCGCGGTCGCGGTCGATGGCGATATCTGCGCCGAGAAAACCGAGTCCTGAGACGACCTGTGATTCGACCGCGATTCGGAGAATCTCGTTCCAGTACGGGATGCGGATGCCGGAGAGCGCGAGGCGGGTCCTCGGGATATATTCAATGATGTGCGATTTGCCGACGACCGCGCTCGTGGTGGTTCCGGTCGCGAGGTCGATGCCGGTGCCGATGGCGCCCTGTTGAAGATTCGCTTTCCCATCGGACTCCTTGGTCGGGAGCCGGAGCATGGCCATGACAGGGACGCGGTTGAAGACGATGACACGGATATCGGGAATGCCACGATAGGCGTATGGTTTGAAGAGCTTGAGGAGTTTGAGACGTTCCTCGAAGAACGCGATATCCGGCGTGTTCGTGAGTGAGAACGAGCCGTCGAGGATGTTTCGGATATGTGTCTTCAGGTCGTCGATGGTTACGATCGATCCGCTTGCCTTGACCCAGGCATCGTTCCGGTCTCGCTTGCGTCCGTAGACGATAAGAATGCCTTCTCCGCCGAATCCGCGGTTCGGTTTGAGCGCGAAGCTTCCCGGAAGCGAATCCCAGTCGAACGTCTCGAGTTCGGCGTGCGTCCTGATACGGGCGATGAGGTCTGGAACCGGAAGGCTGTTTTTCCGGAGGAGGTGCTTCGCGAGGAGCTTGTTGTCCGCGAATTCCCGCCCGCGCTTCCGGTTCAAAGGGCGGACGTAGTCAAGATTCCGGGCGTTCATGCCCAGAATTTCGCGACTGTTTTTAAGCAGGGCAAACATACGTTATTTCTGGCTTAGGATACGCGAGAACCGGACATATTCGGAAAGCCTGAGCCCGGTCCATTTCCCCAGGATTATATTGAGCGGGATCGTTAGGAGAACGGTCCACGGATAGGCGAGGATGAAGAGGATGAATGCTGGCCAGGAAATAAGCGCGTACCCGACGAGCGAGATACCAAGCGTCTCCGCCGCGAGAATAAGTGCTACCCTGGTGCCTTTTTCGAGCTGGACGGCGACGAACTTTTCCGTAATAGTGATCATGATGAGGAGCGGGAAAATCGAGACGCCGGCCAGACCGGTCCGGTTGAAGGCTCCGCCGAGTATAAGTATGCCGAGCATGGAAAAGGAGATGACGGAAAGCGTGATGGCTACCCTCGGAAGATATAGGAGTCTGGATCGCCTCAGGGCATAACGCGTTATCATGCCTATGAAAATCACGCTGATAAATATGGCGATGCCGTACTTGAGACCGTTGGGATCGAATGCAAGGAGTGCGAACGTGATGATGGAGGGAGTATAGATTCCGAAAGCCTTGATCCCGACGACCTGACGGAAAAACGAGGCGAGAGTCGCCACGACCGGAAGGAGTAGGAGAAGTGCCATCGTCTGCGCCGGCACGTTCTGATCCACGATGAACTGCGTAATCAGGCTGTATTCCATAAGAAGGGGCGTTAGGGGATAATCGTAATCTTAGTACCGATTTTTCGGTTGTCATCCCGAAAGGACTTATCCGGCCTTGAGAATCCGGCGTGTCTTTCGTGAAAATGCGTGGCAGAGGGCGATAGCGATCGCATCTGCGGTATCGTCTGGTTTCGGAATTGCGGAAAGATGGAGGATGTTCTTCGTCATTAACTGTACCTGACGCTTGTCCGCACTTCCATACCCGGTGACCGATTGTTTGACTTGATTCGGAGTATAACCAACTATATTAACACCAAATCTACGAAGTGTCAAGAGTATGACACCGCGAGCCTGCGCGACCGCTATCGCAGTCTTTACATTCGTGGAAAAAAACAATTCTTCGACAGCGGCTTCTTCGGGAGTATGGAACTTCAGGACGGTTTCAAGTTCATTGGCGAGCGTAAAAAGTCGTTCAGCCGAATCGAGACCTTTCTCCGTGGTGATGTGCCCGTAGGCGATCGCAGAAAGGTTCCCGCCGTTTTCCTCGACGATACCCCACCCGATAATGGCGGTTCCTGGGTCGATGCCGATGATTCTCATTACTTCACAACTCACAACTCACAACTCACAATACAAAAGCCGAATGACCCCGTTGTAGGTTGTAGGCCGTTTGTTAGCTAAGGTTGTCCCATACGGTCTGGACGTCCTGATGGTCCTCGAGTACTTCGAGAAGCTGATCGAATGACGCAGTATCTTCGTGAGAGAGAGATGTTTTCTGTAAGGGAAGACGTGAAAGGTTGGTGGATACTATCTGATAGCCGTTTTTCTCAAGCGATTCTTTTACCATTTGCAGGTCTTCCGGTTTGGTGTAGACGAACAGCGATTCCTCATCGCACTCCACGTCTTCGGCCCCCGCCTCGATTGCGGAAAGTTCGCTTTCGTCGGGATCCTTTCCGGCAAGGGAGAGCTCGATTTCCCCGACGGGTCGAAACAGGAACGCGACTGATCCTTCCGCGACGATTTTCCCACCGTTTTTCGTGAGGAGTGTGCGGATTTCGCCGAAAGTCCGATTTCGGTTGTCGGTCGCGGTGCCGATAAGAAGGGCGACTTGTCCTGGGCCGTACGCCTCGTAGACGAGCTCCTCGAAGACTCCTCCATCCTTGAGTTCGCCGGTGCCGCGCTTAATGGCTTTTTCAATCCGGTCTTTCGGCATATTCGCTCCGCGGGCCGTATCGATGGCAAGCCGGAGGCGGAAGTTCATGTCTGGGTCGCCACCAAAGCGGGCTGCGATGGTGACCATGTTGCCGAGTTTGGTGAAAACGGATGCCCGTTTCGCATCCGTGAGCGCCTTCTTATGCCGTATCCCGGCCCAATGAGAGTGTCCTGACATAGGGAGTCACTGAAAACTGACAACAACCTAGTATGGCATGGAAAGGGATTTTTTTCAAGCAGCCGGAAGCCCCGCGGTAGTCGAAGTCTCTTGGTGCCGGCCCCGCTCGGCGAGCTTCATGATGAGGTCTTTCACGCCGATCGGATTCGGGACATTATGGAAAATGAATCGAGGGCTTTCTCCCGCGGTCTGCACGAGGACGTCGCCGTAGTCGAGGATGCTCGGAATGAACCCGTTCACCTCGCTGGTCACGTCCTGTATCGTGTGGAACCGCAATTCGCTGACTCGGCGGGTGAAGAGGTCCTTCTGCTCGATGTTCACGATACGTTCGTTCGTGATGATCCAGACGTCGAAGTAGACATCGATCCAGATAAGGAAGAGGGAAACCCAGAGGAAGAGAAGGAAGGAATTCTCGAGAAAGAAGAACATCGCCGCATTCGGACTCCCAACGATCCCGGGAAAGAGGAGTGGAATGATTATGAATCCGCCGAGAAGGAGAATGGAAAGGAAGACGGATAGGAAAAGATGGGTGAACAAGTCGAACCAATGCCGGTGATAGACGGCAAGGACCCGTTCATCGTCGTGTTTGCCTTGGAAACGGATGCCGGAGAAATCGCTCATAGTGGTTTCAATAACGGGAAGAGACCGAAGGGAATGCGGGGAACTCCGCGGTGGTTGAGAATAATATGCCCCAGTTGACCTGGAAAAAGATGATCGCGTTCGTGAGGAGAAGAAAGAGGAAGACACCCGCGAAGACGGATACGATGGCGAAAGCGCTTTTTTTGGAGAGGGAATACCGGAGAATATGATAACAGATATAGACCCCGACGACGGAGATACCGAGAAGGAGGATGAGATAGAACAGGTGGATGATCGTTGTCATAGGAGTTTCGATTGATGGTCTTCGGGAACGGGGAGTCCGACATGTATGAATCCGTCCGGGGTGACGACCCGTCCCCTCGGGGTGCGGATGAGGAATCCGAGCTGGATGAGATACGGCTCATAGACGTCCTCGATGGTCTCCGTCTCCTCGCCGGTGACGGCCGCGATCGACTGGACGCCGGCTGGACCGCCGTTGAACTTCTTCGCGATGGCGGTGATGATATTGCGGTCGGTCGGTTCGAGGCCGATTTCGTCGACCTCGAAGAGCGTGAGCGCCTCGCGGGCGACTTCCCTCGTGACGCGCCCGCGATCGTGTATCTCGGCGAAGTCACGGACTCGCTTAAGGAGCCGGTTTGCGACGCGGGGCGTCTTGCGGCTGGCGGCGGCGATCGCGTCCGCACCACCTTCGTCGATCGGGACGTCGAGGATCCTGGCCGAACGGGTGATGATCTTGCACATCTCGTCGTGCTCGTAGAATTCGAGGCGGTTCGTCGAGCCGAAGCGGTTTCGGAGCGGGTTCGAGATGGAACCGAGGCGGGTGGTCGCACCGACGAGGGTGAATCGTGGCAGATCGAGCTGGATCGTACGCGCGGACGGTCCTTTTCCGATGATGATATCGAGCTTGTAGTCTTCCATGGCCGGATAGAGCACTTCCTCGATGGTCTTGTTGAGCCGGTGGATCTCGTCGATGAAGAGAACGTCGCCTTCCTCGAGATTGGTCAGGATGGAGCCGAGATCGCCGACGCGCTCGATGGCTGGGCCGGACGTGATGCGGATATTGACGCCCATCTCGCGCGCGATGATGTTGGCGAGCGTCGTCTTGCCGAGGCCGGCCGGACCGTAGAGGAGGACGTGGTCGACGCTTTCTTGACGGCGCTTCGCGGCCTCGATGAAGATACCGAGATTCCGTTTGATCTTTTCCTGACCGACGTACTCGCCGAAAGAACCCGGTCGCAGGGTCGTTTCAAGGACTATGTCCTCCGTCTCGTTTTTCTCGGGTGAGGTGAGAGTGGCCATGGTAAGTCGATATATGCCGTACTGAAGCCGTGCCGAAGGTGTTTCATCGCCATTCTACCACTTCTTGACAGGATTACAAACCTATGCTAGGATTGAAAGTCGCGTTGGAAAAAAGGCGACATTCTGAGGGCTCTTTCACCTGCAGGCGAATTGGGGATTACTATCTTTTATCCTCAAGACCGGGGGCTTACCCTCGCGCTTACCGTTTTTCGCATGATATGCGGGCGACGGCAAGCGCGAGACGTCCAGATATGGGTTGGGTGGTTTCGGCTGCGCTCCTCCTCGACACTGTCCCTTCCCGAGATGTCCTTGACGTTTCGGATTGCCTGCAGCTGAACGATCCTTCGGGATGAGAGTCCCTGCCTTTCGCGAAGGGCGGGGACTTCTTTTATCCTTCTGGAACGAACGATATGGGCAATCATGATCCCGATAGCCGACTCTTTTCGGAATCGTACGAACACCCGGAAGGCGTGACGGTCCGCCGTTCGTCCGCGGGACTCGGACTGTTCGCGGCGCGTGCCTTCCGGAAAGGCGAGGCCGTCGTGGAGTATGCGGGGAATAGGCTGGCATCACGCGAGGAAAACGGTCGGACGAACCGGTATCTCTTCCGGGTGAATGCGAAATGGGATATCGACGGGAGTCCGCGGTGGAATATCGCCCGATACGCGAACCATTCCTGCCGTCCGAACTGCGAGGCGATCAACCGGCGCGGACGTATCTTCCTGGTCGCAAGACGGCGCATCCGTCCGGGAGAGGAACTCTGCTACGATTACGGGTGTGAATACGTCGATGCGTTCATCCGGCCGCACGGCTGCCGGTGCGCGAAGTGCGCCGAATCGAAAAAAGACCCCGTCTCATGACGGGGTCTTTTTCTCGTCTATCCGTTACTCGTCCGTGACACGGCGGATCTCGTCGAGCGTCGTCTTGCCTTCGAGGACGGCGAGTATGCCGTCGACCGGGAGCGGAATCATGCCGTTCTTGACGGCAGTCGCGTTTATTTCCGACGTGAGCGCGTTTCCGGTGATGAGTCCCTCGATATCGGTATCGTTGAGCAGGACTTCCGAGAGGACGACCTGACCTGAGAATCCGACCCCGTTGCACTGCGGACAGCCGACAGTCCGGAAAACCCTGTCCCTCTTTTGAATATCCTTCAGGACGTTTACAGGGGCCTCATGGAGTATCCGTTCGATCATGGCGGACTCTTCCTTGGTCGCGTGATCTTCTTTGCGACAGCGCGGGCAAAGTCTCCGGACGAGACGCTGTGAGATGAAACAGTTCATCGCGTTCGCGAGATCGTCGGAGGCAACTCCCATGCCGAGGATGCGGGAAACGGCTCCGGCGGCGCTGTTGGCATGGACTGTCGAAAGGACGAGGTGTCCCGTGACGGCGGCCTGGATTGAGATTACCGCCGTCTCTTCGTCGCGGATTTCGCCGAGCATGAGGATATCCGGATTCTGTCGGAGTAGGGCCCGGAGCGCGCCGGCGAACGTGTAACCTTCCTCCTCGTTCACCTGGGTTTGCAGGATGCCCGGCAGCTGGTATTCGATCGGGTCCTCGACGGTGATGATCTTCACTTCGGGATTATTAAGTTTGGAGAGGACGCTGTAGAGTGTCGTCGTCTTTCCGGAACCGGTCGGACCGACGTTCACGATCATACCGTTTGGTTTGCGGAGGGCGGTATTGATTCGGTCTAGATTTTCCTTCCGGAATTCAAGCGCATCAAGCGAAAGCTTGACGGATGAGCCTCCCAGGATTCGCATCACGGCCGTCTCGCCGTAGCCGCCGAGGATGATGGAGAGACGGACATCGGTTTTTCCGGGTTTGATATCGTCGAACGGTTCCTCGACGGAGAGGGAGAACCGACCATCGACGACACCGGCGCGCTCACCGGTCTTGAGTCCGCTCCAGAGTTTGATCTCACCGAGGATGGAAGGATAGATATTCTTCGGGATTGAAAGGATGGTCTGCAGGATGCCGTCGATCCGGAACCTGACGGAGACGGTCTCGTCCGCGGGTTCGAGGTGGACGTCTCCGGCGTGGAGGATCAGCGCCGCCGCGAAGATTGCCCGGAGCATGTCGCTATCCTTGAGTTCCAACGCGTATGTTTGGAACACGTCGAAGGAAGAAAGGTTCCCCTTCGCAATCGTGAGCGCGGCTGCCGATATGACGGACGCCTTGGAAAGGAGGCTTGGCATGAGTTCCTCGTAGATCTCCTGCATAGTGTCTTTCTGTCCGGTTGAACGCCAGACCTCCTCGAGGGTCGTTATGCCACGGATCGCCTTAACAATCCCGTCTTGGAGCATGGTGACCATGCCGTCCTCGATTGCTGCACGCATGATTTCGCGTTCCGTCCCCATGTTTAAGATGAGCTCCTCGACCGGTTTCGTAATCGTGAAGGCTTCGAGGATGCTGATCCGTCCGTGATAGCCGGTTAGATTACATTTCGGGCAACCGACCGGTTTCCAGAGTTCCTTGATATCGTGAGGGATCTCGATATGCGCCTTCGGAGAGATGACGGAGAGGACCTGGCGGATGGAGTCGATCGTCTCCTTGGCCGGCTTGTACGATTCCTTGCATTCGGTGCAGAGCGTCCGGACCAGCCGTTGTCCGATGATGATGTCCGTCGCCGAAGCGATAAGTGACGGTTTCACGCCGAGCTCGATAAGGCGCCCGATGGCACCCGGAGCGCTGTTGGCATGGACGGTCGAGAGGAGAAGATGCCCGGTGAGGGCGGCATTCACCGAGATATCCGCCGTTTCCTCGTCGCGGATCTCGCCCACGAGGATGACGTCCGGATCCTGACGGACGATGGCTCGGAGCGCCGCCGCGAAGGTGTACGATTTATCCTTTGAGACCTCGGTCTGGACGATGCCGGGAAGCTGGTATTCGATCGGGTCCTCGATGGTGATGATCTTCACCTCAGGCCTATTGATGGAATGGAGGAGGCTGTAAAGCGTGGTTGTCTTTCCGGAACCGGTCGGACCGGTATTCAGGATCATTCCGTGTGGTTTGTTCACGGCATGAAGGACTTTCTCGAGCGTTTCACCCTCAAGGCCGAGCAGCCGGATATCCAAGAGGACGCTGTCGGCGTTCAGGATACGCAGGTTTATGCTTTCCCCGTGACTTCCCGGGATGATGTTCACCCGGAGGTCGACTTTCTTGTCGTCGATCTCGATGCCGAAGTGGCCGTCCTGGGAACGGTCCCGGACATTGATCTTCATCTTCGAGAGCATCTTCACCCGGGAGAGCGTCAGACGGTAGATATCCTTCGATATGTCGCCGACGTCCTGTAAGACGCCGTCGATGCGGTATCGGAGACGAACGGTGTCGACTTCCGGTTCGATGTGGATATCGCTCGCGCGGAGCTTGTTCGCCCCAGCAAGGATGATCTCGATCGTCTGGGATATGGAAATAGTGGAAGTGTTCTTCAGTTTGAGCAGCTCGCTGAAATTTTCCTCGAACTGCCGAAGGTCCTCGCCGGAAAGCGAGACCTTGAGCAGGTCCAGGTTCTTGAGTAAGGGGGTGGTCCTATAGACGCCCCAGACCTTCTCGAGCGACTGCATCGAGACGACGTACGGTTCGATCGTCCATCCGCGTTCCGCGCCGATTTTTTCCACGAACGCCGTCGCTTCACCATTTTCCGGATTCGCGAACGCGACGCGGACGACCTTCTTCGTCTTGTCGAAGACGGCGATGCCGAGTCGGCGGGCCTCCTCTTCCGGGACGACGGTCACCTGTCCGGGATCCGCCGGGAAGACGTTGAGATCAAGGTACGGGAGCCCGATCGAGGCCGCATACCGGGAAGCCTCCTGTTCCTTCGATTCCCCCTCGAGCTGATGAAGGACAGTCGTGGTCTTCTTCGTTTTCGCGTCTTTCCAGTCCTGCGATGAATTCTGTATGACTTGGACCATAAGGTTTCGTGTTTAGGTCGTGCGCGGGGTATGTCTTGCAATGGGAATATGAAAAAAACCGCCTTCATCCATCTCCCGTGTACATTGTACCGGAAAAGGAATGAAAGCGGAATATTCTTCGGTTCAGGCCGATTCGCCGTTGCAAAGTATGTGTTTGACCACCTCTTTCGGGCACAGTCTTGCCAGATTGACTTTCGTGTTTTCAAAAAGGCCTGTCCATGCCGGATCCGATACGGACAAATGTTTAACCTGGCAGGAAGGATTCTCTCCCGTGAATATGAGAGTTATCGGTATGTTTCCTTCTTTAAGTCTTTCAGTGATCTTACTGACCACGGCTTCAGAAGGGACCCTTCTGGAAATCACGGAAAACGGTGATTTTTTCTCAGATCCACGCTGTTCACTTATGAACAGGTTGGAAATCTTTAAGGGAGACGGCATAAATACCACGCTGAACAGGTCCAGCCATTTGATTTGAGGGCCTGATTTCGATCGATCGATCTTTCCTTCTCTCCCCATGATAGCTATCCATGGCTTGCCATAGAGCGTAAGGGTCGTGAGCGTGCGATAATGCATGAATGTTTTCGGATCTGTCGTGGCCATGTTGATGGATTTCTGAAACGGATACCTCCTTCCATTATCGAAATGCCGCAGGGTCTGACAGATTTCATGGTTGGCATTGACGCATGTCGCGCAGGGCTTTTGGTCGGATGGAACGTTCATCATGATGTCGGAGATTTGGGGTTGACGAAGATGATAAGGAACGAAAAAGCATGGAAAGCAACGCTTCAGGAAGAGAATAACCGGAAAACGGTGGAAATGTCAAGCAGTGGCCGGCCGCAAGGTCATCGCATGGGATTTTCACTTCCCTCCTTCCAAAACCCTGAGAAGGTACTCCTCGCTCCACCCTGCCTGCAACCGTCTGGCCTTGATGCCGCTCCGGGAGGTTTTCTCGTTTCGCAACAGG
>Ga0118677_10008199_pt1 | contig 16850 bp, 11 predicted proteins | sample AliMusrvi5mmetaG_FD_86154 | JGI IMG/M metagenome (GOLD analysis project Ga0118677, IMG submission 86154) | reverse complement strand
TAAGTTTTTAGCTATAACTCAAAATAATTGATTTCGAAAAAACCTTATTTTTTTATTTCTTAACCTTAGTAGAAATATGATAATCAAGAATTTTAACCTTATTACCTTATTGTGGGGAAAATAAGGTAATAAGGTCAAAAACACCTGTATTTGCCTTTACTACTAAGGTTTTAAAAGGGTAAAATAAGGTTCTTTTTTAATTTTTCTGAGTGCGGTAAATTAAATAAACTGGTACAATAGCGGATATTCAAAAAAAGTATCAATAATACAATGAGAAATTAAGAGATTGTAAAATTAAATTTAGGATTCTTGATGAAAAGTATAGGGGTTTCGATTTTTGGGAAAGGAGTGCTAATTTCAAATATGGGGATTAGTTATTAAAAAAGGGTCAAAGGAAATGGAAATAGAAAACAGATGATAGAAAGAAGGGGACTTTGGAGACATGGGGGAGGATGGGTTGGAATGGTGAATTAAACGCTGCCAGGTTTGGAAGAAAACCCTGGCAGGTTTTGCTTTGGGAAACGTACAGCAATAGAATTTGAATCAGGATTGAAAATTTCTGACTTTGGAACATAAACAAGACATCCTTTTTTTTGAAAATTCAGAAAACGAACAATTATTAGTGTTAAAATTTACCCAAAAATTACCGTTCGTTTGACCAAACCGACCGTTTACTTAATTGTCCTTGATTTCTGTTTTTTTATATTATACCTTTGACGCGTCAAATAAATTGTTTTTAAACATTACATAGTATGAAAAAACTTTTACTCTCTCTAATTGCGATTCTTTTGTTCGTTTATCAAAGTGGTATTTCGCAACCGGTAGCCTTCGATTCGCTTGATATAAACAATATCAATGCAAGAATAAATGCCAATGGAAATTTGTTCTGGGACTTCAACAATCATCCAAAGTTTGATGTGCCCAAAGGCAGCGGAAAACACACCATTTTCAATTCAACATTATGGGTTGGGGCAAAGGATAGCATTGACACGCTGCATGTGGCCGCTGAATTATACGAACAGGTTGGACACGATTTTTTTGTTGGACCTATTTCCAATGTTTACGATTCAGCTTACGATGCCAAATGGAACAAAACCTGGAAAGTGAATAAAGCTGATGTAGATTACCATAAAGCACATTGGTGGCAAACAGGCTATATGATTCCGGCTTCAATTCAAAACTGGCCTGCAAATGGTGATATTTCACTTGGGCAGGCAAATATTATTGCACCTTTCTTTGATAATGACAGTGACGGAATCTATAATCCCGGCCATGGTGATTATCCATTGATCAAAGGTGATCAAGCGATATTCTACGTATTTAACGATGCCAGAAACCCGCATACCGAAAGTCATGGGAATAAATTGGGAATTGAAGTTCGAGGTATGGCTTATGCTTTTGCCTGCAGTGAAGATTCGGCTTTATGGAATACCATTTTTGTAAATTATAAGATATGCAATTTTTCACACCACAGATATAATGATACATATATTGGCATATTCACAGATACCGAAATTGGGTATGCAAATGATGATTATATTGGGTGTGATGTGGCCAGAGGAAGTTATTATTCTTATAATGGTCATAATATTGATGGCACAGGTCAGCCTTATGCTTATGGATCTTATCCTCCGGCACAGTCCGTAACTTTTTTAGCAGGACCTTATATGGATCCTGATGGAATGGATGATCCCCAATACGATCAATATGGTCATCAAATCTGTTATGCAGGTATAAATGGATTAAATTTTGGAAATGGAATTATTGATGATGAAAGATTTGGGTTGACTAAGTTCATTTATTTTAATAATAATGCCCAGGGAGCCCCTGTTTATGCTTCAGATCCATATTCCGCAATGGACTATTATAATTATCTTAAAGGATTTTGGAAGGACAGCACTCAAATGCTATATGGAGGTAACGGACATTCAGGTGCAGGTGCATACGGCCCTGCTTGTAATTTTATGTTTCCGGGGAATAGTGACACCTGTAACTGGGGTTTAGGAGGCATAGCTCCTAATGGTCCACAATATTGGGATGAACAAACAGCCCACAATGCACCTGACGATCGTCGGGGATTTGGTTCAAGTGGTCCTTTTACATTTGAACCAAGTGCAATTGATGAATTGGATTTAGCCTATGTTTTCGGAAGAGATTATGTAAATTCCGGTTCTAATGCCGGAGTCACAATAATGGATCAAAGAATTGACAGCATCCGCAAATATTTCATCAACGATACCACTCCATGTGGAGGCAGCTTTTCAGCGCTTGCTACAGTTCCGAAGATCAATAAACAATTAACGATTTATCCTAATCCTGCTGAGGATTTCATTACTATCGAAACCACCGGTATTGAAGGCACCCTTCAGTATGAAATATTTGATTTAATAGGAAAGCAGGTAAGCAAAGGAGTTTTAAAAAATTCAAAAGAGAATGTCATCAACATTTCAAATCTTCAGGAAGGGTTGTATTTGCTGAATGTTTGGGATGGGAGGGAGAGGTATTGCAGGAAGTTTATTAAGGGATAAAGCCAAATTACAATTAAACAAACTAATCATAAAACCATTAAAGAAATGAAAAAACTTTTACTCTCTCTAATTGCGATTTTTTTGTTCACTTATCAAAGTGGTATTTCGCAACCGGTAGCCTTCGATTCTCTTGATATTAATAATATCAACGCAAGGATAAACAGCAATGGCGTTTTATTCGATTTTAATGATTCAGTTTCTAGCCATCAATTAGCTAAATTTGAAGTGCCAAAAGGGAGTGGGAAAAATACGATTTTCAGGTCCACTTTATGGATTGGCGGACGGGACAACATTGACACATTACATATTGCCGCTGAATTTTATAATCAGAATGGTCATGATTTTTTTGCGGGTCCCATTTCAAATGTGTATGACTCTCTTTATGATGCAAAATGGAATAAGACATGGAAAATTTACAAATCGGATATTGATTATTTCAAAGCTCATTGGTGGCAAACTGGATATGTAATTCCGGCTTCAATTCAAAACTGGCCTGCAAACGGAAATGTTGCATTAGGGCAGGCAAATATTATAGCGCCTTTCTTCGATAACGATCATGATGGAATCTACAATCCAGGTCATGGAGATTACCCATTAATAAAGGGTGATGAAGCAATTTTTTTTGTAATAAATGATGTCAGAAAACCCCATACTGAAAGTCATGGAAATAAACTTGGAATAGAAGTGCGGGGAATGGCTTATGCTTTTGCCTGCAATGAAGATTCTGCTTTGTGGAATACAGTTTTTGTAAATTATAAAATCTATAATCTCTCACCCAACAAATATCGGAATTCCTACGTTGGTATCTATACTGATTTGGATATAGGATATCCATATGATGATTTTACTGGTTGCGATGTTGACCGAGGAAGTTATTTTGGATATAATGCTAAAAATATTGACGGTTCAGGTCAGCCTTATGCTTATGGCGTACACCCACCAACACAATCAGTAACTTTTTTAGCAGGACCTTATATGGATCCTGATGGGTTGGACAATCCAAAATATGATCAATATGGCCAGCAAAAATGTGATGCAAGTGTAAACGGAGCTAACTTTGGAAATGGAATAATTGATGATGAAAGACTGGGTTTAACTAAATTTAATTCTCACTATTATGATACTGTTGGACTGAGTAACTTTACAACACATGGCGATCCAATTTATGCTTATTATTTACTTAAAGGGTTTTGGGGAGATACAGCACAAATGAATTATGGAGGAGGAGGGCAAGTAGATAATAGTGGATATGGACCAGCGTGTAGTTTTGAAACTCCAGGCATTACTGACACCAGCAATTGGGGTACGAATTGTCTGCCTCCAAATGGCCCTAAAAATTGGACTGAAATAACCGCAGGCGATACACCAGATGATAGGCGCGGACTTGGCTCTAGTGGTCCATTTACTTTTGAACCTGGAGCGATGGAAGAATTGGATATGGCTTATGTTTTTGGAAGAAATTTTATTGATACCAATGCATGGGCAGGAGTTCAAGTGATGCAACAAAGAATTGACAGCATCCGCAAATATTTCATTAACGATTCCACTCCCTGTGGTGGCAGTTTTTCAGCGCTTGCAACAGTACCTAAAATCAATAAGCAATTAACGATTTATCCCAATCCTGCTGAGGACTTCATTACCGTTGAAACTTCAGGTATTGAAGGCAGCCTGCAATATGAAATCTTTGATCTGATAGGAAAACAGGTAAGCAAAGGAGTTTTAAAAAATTCAAAACAGAATGTCATCAACATTTCAAATCTTCAGGAAGGGTTGTATTTGCTGAATGTTTGGGATGGGAGGGAGAGGTATTGCAGGAAGTTTATTAAGGGATAAAAAAAATAAAAGATGAAAAAAACAACTTTACCTTTATTGCTCGTAACATTAGTATTTTCAATTTCCCATTCTTTAAGATCGCAAAATTTTGTTGTAAATCCGGATTTTGAAAATTATTCAGCCTGCCCTAATGCGACATGCCAAATTTCAAATGCAACCGGATGGTATAATGCTTCAGGAAATGCATCGTATTTCAATTCTTGTGGGAGCAATGGATATGGAGTTCCTGATAATAAATATGGTTACCAACAACCGGCATCAGGAAATGGTTATGCAGAATTTAGTTTATTTAATGGCTATGCGACGCAGATTGATAATATTGGCGAAGAATTAACTGCACCATTAATTGTTGGACAAAAATATTTTGTAAGTTTTAAAATTTCATTATCAGGCAAATCTTCTGCTGCATCTGACAGAATGGGAATCGGATTTTCTACTGTTCCTGATTATGCAATTTGCGGAAGTTATTCATGGTGGGAATCATTTGTGAAATTTTATTCAGATTTAATAATTACTGACACTCTTAATTGGACTACAATTTCCGGTTCATTTATTTCCGATTCTGCTTATAAATTCATTACCATTGGGTATATGAATGTGGATACTATTCATTTTATTAATTTAAATTCTACTTCTATGCCATTCGCACTCTATTATCTTGATGATGTATGCGTGTCAGAAGACTCTTTGACATGTTTAACAACCAGTATTTTTGAAAATAATTTTAAGAAAAAAGTTGTGACTGTTTTTCCAGACCCGGCAACAAATTTCATCACTATTGAAACCGCAGGAATTGAAGGCAGCCTGCAATATGAAATCTTTGATCTGATAGGAAAACAAGTAAGCAAAGGAGTTTTAAAAAATTCAAAAGAGAATGTCATCAACATTTCAAATCTTCAGGAAGGCTTGTATTTGCTGAATGTTTGGGATGGGAAGGAGAGGTATTGCAGGAAGTTTATTAAGGAATAAAGCCCCCCTAACAATTAAACAATTTAACCATAAAACAATTAAAAAGATGAAAAAAACAATTTTATTTTTAGCAACAGTCTTCACTTTTATTTTGGCAGTGATCACTTTTAATTGTGAAGCACAATGGCAGCAAACCAATGGTCCCACAGCAGGTCCGGTAAATTGTCTTGTCAAGAAAGGCTCCAAAATCTTTGCGGGGACATATGGAGGTGTATTTGTTTCGAACGATAGCGCTGCAAGTTGGTCACCGGTAAATAGTGGGCTATTATCACATGGTGTAACTGCACTGTCCGTCAAAGACAGTAATCTCTTTGCCGGAACATGGAGTTGTATATTTCGATCATCTGATAATGGTTCTAACTGGGCGCAGGTTACAGAGGATAATGCCAATTCATTTGCAATTTTAGGATCTTCAATATTTGCAGCGACAACATTTGGTGTTGATATTTCAACAGATGGAGGGGCAACATGGACAGCGTCAAATAATGGATTGCCACATTTACAAAATGTCAGTTCAATTGTAATTAAAGGAACAACTATTTTTACAGGGTCTATTATGAATGGGATTTATATTTCGAATGACAGTGGTGCAAACTGGACTGTTGCTAATAATGGACTTACAGACACTTCAATTGTCGCATTGCAAGTTGATGGTTCAAATATTTTTGCCGGTGCATATTTTGGAGGCGGTATTATGAAATCAATTGACAATGGCGCTACCTGGAACTCTGCCAACGTTGGTATTCCTGCCAATACTACAATCTATTCTTTCGCGTCTGACAGTTCAAATGTTTATGCCGGGACTAACAAAGGAATATTTAAATCTACAGATCATGGTGCAAGCTGGGCGGCAATAAATACAGGTCTTCCATTAACGAGTGTTTATACAATCATGCTTGATGGGGCAACAATTTATATTGGTACAGATAATGGAGTTTACAAATCAACTTCCTTTAGCCTGAGCTGGACCGGTGCAAATAACAAACTTGCAAATGCAGTAGTAAACACACTTATCGCGTCAGGCGCTTCTATTTTTGCAGGCACAATAAAAAATGGTGTTTACGTAACAAATGATAATGGGTCAACATGGACTCAATCAAACAGTGGACTTCCAAATCAAACTTCTGTTTATTCATTTACTTTAAATGGTACGGAAATATTGGCAGGAACGAACAAGGGGGTGTATAGTTCTACAAATAGCGGCACAAGTTGGAATGCAGATACAGCAGGTATTTCAAATGACCGGATTTACAGTATAGCTGTTACGGGAGCTAAAATTTTTGCAGGATCTTATTATGGGAATGGAATTCTTTTATCCGAAGACAATGGCAATAGCTGGTCGCAAAGGAATAACGGACTACAGAGTAATCCGGGAGTATTTTCTATTACAACGATAGGTTCCGTTGTCTATGCTGCCGTCAGTGGGTGGGTTTATTCAACAACTGATGATGGTTTAAACTGGGCGATTGACACAGTCGGCATACCAATATTTAATGATATAGAAACTTTATCAGCGAACGGATCAACTCTCTTTGGCGGAGGACAGAATGGGGTGGCTGTTTCAACAAATGGTGGAAGTACATGGACGCCTTCAAACAATGGACTTACTAATTATCATGTGCATTCATTTGCCTTTTCGGGAACAAAATCTTTTGTAGGAACAGAGTCGGATGGCGGCGTATTTATATCCACGAATAATGGTTCTGATTGGGTTTATGCCAGCGATAGTTTAAAGTATAATGCAATAACTGCATTGCTGGTTAATGGCAATTATCTATATGCCGCCACTGATGGTGCAGGTGTTTGGAAACGCCCGCTAACGGAAATGACGGGAATAAATGAGTTGAGTAATTCACTAAACATTTCAGTTTATCCCAATCCTGCAACAAATATTCTGACAATAGAATCTCCTCCAAAATCAGCAATAGAAATCTTCAATCTACAAGGCCAATTGCTCAATAGCATCATTATAAATGAAAGCCAAACCACCATTGATGTTTCAGGGTTTGCAAGGGGAATGTATTTTTTGAAAGTAAAAACGAAAAATGGGATTGGAGTAAAGAAGTTTATTAAGGAATAAAACAATTAAGCCATTTAGCAATTGAACAATTAAACCATAATAACAATTAATCAGATGAAAAAATCACTACTCCTTTTGTCAGTATTTACTTTTTTGATTTTAAGAAATCAGGCACAAACCATAACCGATATTGACGGTAATGTTTATCATACTGTAATTGTCGGTTCACAGATATGGATGCATGAAAATCTAAAAGTGACTCATTATCGTAATGGTGATCCAATACCAAATGTTAAGGACAGTATTCAATGGTGTAGTTTGACCAATGGCGCATTATGCAATTATAACAATGACACAAGTTATATTTCAACTTATGGTTCGCTTTACAATTGGTATGCCGCAACTGATAGCCGTAATTTATGTCCGGTTGGCTGGCATGTGCCTTCAGAAACAGATCTGACAACTCTTTTTAATAATTTAGGTAATATTCATATTGCTGGAAGAAAATTAAAAGAAATTGGATGTGCACATTGGTTCTGTCCAAATGAATTTGCTGATGACAGTAGCGGTTTAACTGCATTGCCGGGAGGATACCGTGATGGGACTGTTGGTTATGGAGGTTATAGTATGTTAACATTACATGCAGGCTGGTGGACAAGTACTTTATGTGATGCAACAACTTCATGGATTTTAAATCTAAATTATGATGATGGACAGGCTAACAATTACTGCCTTCCTTTAACATTTGGATTTTATATGCGTTGTATAAAAGATTCTGCTACTTCAATAAAAGACTTTAATTTTAATGATAACCTTGAAATATTTCCTAATCCCTCTATTGATAAGATTACAATAAATTCACTTCAAAACTCAACTATAGAAATCTTCAATATCCAAGGCCAATTGATCAAATGCATCAATGCAAATGAAAGTCAAACTACCATTGATGTTTCAGGCTTTGCAAGGGGGATGTATTTTGTGAAAGTGAAAACGGAAAGTGGGATTGGAGTGAAAAAATTCGTGAAAGAATAATTCACTCTTTATTGAACACAGGAATTACTGTTGCAATAAGCTTATAATACCAGTCATTCCACGGAACGGTGATGGAAAGACAAAGAAAAAGATGCATGCAGTTTTTCAGATAATTTGTGTCCGAACGATACTTGTAAAGGAATACAGGATCAGTTACAGGGAGGTTGTAATTGTACCCACGAAATGCAAAATTTAACCGGGTCTTGGGGTTATGCACATTGTCATCATAGACCTGGTTGACCACCTCAAACAGATCAGCCTTCACAAGCATCAGCGAATAGTTCAGGTTTAGAATTTCCTGTGCAGAAATAGCTTTATTACGATTTCCGAAAATGTTATTTCTGTTGTCGCACAGTTCGCAAATATTTTCAGGATTGAAAGTCCCGGCAACATTGATAGAGTCTGCACGAAAAAAGACATTTTCAGATTGATAATTTTTTTCCGGCGGATAACCATCAAGAGTTATTTCAACCACATCCAAAACATTGATATGATCTACAAGGTGGGTGGCAACTTCACCATGTACAGAATGACTGACAGGTCTGATCCATTTCAGATGGCCATAGGTTTTAACAGGAGTGTTGTCATCGTTCAGTTCAACTCCTGCTATGCATCTTCCACCTTCTTTAAATGAATTGCTAAGACATACAAATTTAGTGGGCATGTGACTTTTCTATTTCAAATGGACAATTTTAATTTCAGGATTTATTTCTTTAAAAAATTCAACAAGCAAACGACGGTGACATTGGGTGGGCAGCTCTTCACTACACAGAAAACAGGCATTGTCAAAATCCTTCACATTGTATTTTGCTGCAATATTCCTTGATTCTATAAGCTTCCTGAATACTTTTTGATAAGCAGCCCAATCAATTTTTTTATTTTGATAATCTGAAAGCAATTCTTTGGTAGGCGCGAAATCCGGTATGTATTCATAAGGAATGCCATTGATCTCTTTAAGGAAATAAGCCAGGTCGGGACCTTTTGCAAAACCGGCCAACTGGCTTGTGTTGTTGATGCGGATATCAACAAGCTTTTTCACCTTGTTTTTTTTAAGTATTTCAAAAAACTGTTGGGCAGTTTTCTTTGTGAATCCCATTGTCAGAAGTCGTATCATCTTTCAAATATTTAAAGTGTCGTAAGCCACGTCCTTGTTGCGAAGACGGTAGGCTAAATTTAATCTTTCTTTCTCGGTCCATACTTCAAAAAGGTTGGTTTGCGGAATTTGCTTCACATACTTTTTTAATAATTTTTCTTCCAACTCTTCATTGGTGACCGATGTTTTATCTTTCAAAATATGGTGAACATTAAAACCATTCCGGACCAAATAGTACGAGATCATCGCGAAACGATGACAGTCGAAAGGGTCGGCTTCCGAGCACATGAGGGAGATATTATAACCTTTTTCCAAACCAGTTTTAAGTCTGTCAACGCCGGATAAAAATAATGCAGATTCCCTGACTTTTTCAAAATCTACTTTCCCATAAGTATCCAACAGTTTAGGGTCTGTATGCCTTGCGCCAAATTCTTCACCAAAATGCATGTAGTTGATGTGTTCGTTCAAAAGAGAATTCTGCAAAGCTTCCTTGTTGAACTGTGGGTTGTATGCGCTTGCAGGCATGCTACGCACATCAATGATGCACGAAATGGAGAATGATTTTATCAGTTCAATAAAAAATTCAATAGTTTGGTTAGAGTGACCTACTGTATAAACTGTTTGAAGATTATTTTTTTCCATGTTCAAAATTAAAATAAAATTTAATGTTGAGGGAAAAATTATTTTATTTTTCCAAAGTATCGCTTATTCTTTTCCAAAGTTTTCTTCACTTTGGAAAAGTTTATTTGATTGATAATTTTACTTCTTTTTTTCTAGCTACTATTTTCTCAACAATATTTTCCACCACTAAACTTTGGAAAAGTGAAAAGAACTTTTCCAAAGTACCGCCCTTACTTTTTCCAATTTTATTCCTCCAATTGCAAATCATTTGATAATTCTATTTGAAGTCTATGACAAAATTTGAAATTTTCAATATCTTCAAACAAATCCAGAACCTCATTTCTTTTTATAAAGGTTGATTTATTTGATAAGAAATCAGAATAGGATGAGTGTTTCCAATTTTCCGGTATATCTGTAAATCCATGTTTCACCGGATTGTTATGGATGTATATTATTAATTGGCGGAGATACTTTTCGTTGTTGATTTCTTTACGCTTAAAATTTTTCAAAAATAGAGACCCTGTCCTCATAAACACTTTATTATAAGCCTGAGTATAACTACTGAATAAATTTGAAAATTGTTTTGAATTGTACTCTTCAAAAGTTTTATACTTAACAGCTTTTTTAAAGGTTAACTTATCGAGTTCTCTTTCATCAAACATTCTAATCAGAAAATGAAAATGATTTGGCATTAGGCAATAGGTTAAAGTCTCTGCAATGGGTGCAATATAAAACAAGTATTTACTTAGAAAAAAACGAAAATTATTATCAGAACTAAATAGAAAATCATTGCCATTTGCATGGTTGAAAATATGATAATATTTGCCGGGTTCGAGAGGTATGTTCATATTATTTTGGTTTTTTAAATTATTGAATTCAGGGACTAAACTTTGGAAAAGTGAAAGAAACTTTTCCAAAGTATCGCTCTTACTTTTCCAAAGTAATATCATTTAAAAAGTAAGACATGTCCCAATTTCTGCAAATCATTATCACCAGTGCAAACCGTGCTATATTTTATGATCCACACATAAATTCCTTGTTCAACAATTCTATCTTTAAAAGTACCATCCCAGCCTTTATTAAAATCTTTGGTTTCAAATAGCATTTCGCCCCAACGGTCAAATATTTTCATATCGAAATTCACGATGCCTTCACCTTTAGGAATGAAGACATCGTTTACTCCATTCTTGTTAGGAGTAAAGGCATTTGGTACATAAAGATTAGTATAGCCTCCAGTGACATTAATAGTATCCGACATCTTACAATTATTTATCCCAACTGTTAACCAATATTTCCCGGGTTCCTGAACAATAATTGCCGGAGTTGTTTGGCCTGTTGACCATAAATAAGAAGAAGTTACCAGATCTGAATTAAGAATTAACTCCGCTTCATTGCATAAAGAAACATCATCACCAAGTTGAAGTTTTGGCCTTATTGAAACATCAATTGAATCGGATACATTGCAAGCACCTTTGGTTACATTCACCCAATAAGTGCCCGGTGTAGCAACTGAAATAGCATGACTGACTTCACCTGTTGACCACAAATATGAATCTCCAGGGTTACCTGCGTCAAGAATTATAGAACTGTCAGGGCAAAGCATTAAATCAGGGCCAAGATTTACAACAAATAAAGAGTCAACATTGACAACCACACTTGAAGTGTCAGTGCATCCATCGTGCGTTGAGACCGTAACAAAATAAGTAGTACTACTCATAGGGGAGGCCATAATAACAGACCCTGAAGTGGTATCCAGTCCTGTTGAAGGTGACCAATTATACACTGACCCTCCGCTTGCAGTTATTGTGCATGAATTGCCCTGACATATTGTTGGAGGAATATGGGAAATATTGATAACCGGTAATTGATTTACCGTTAATAAAACTTTTGCTGTAGATGAACATCCGTAGCTATTCATTCCAGTTACAGTATAAACGGTGCTTGAATCAGGGTTGACTATTATTGAAGCGATAGTGTCACCTGTACTCCACAAATAACTATCACCTCCTGTTGCTGTCAGAGTATCAGACTGACCAGCACAAATGCTTTGTCCGGTGCCGGCATTGATTGTTGGAATTGGATTTACATTTACCACAACACTATCGGCAGCAGTACATCCTAAGGTTGTAACCACCACAGAATATGTTGTTGTATTTGTAGGATTAACAGTGATTGAGTCTGTGGTTGCATTGTTACTCCAAAGATATGTTCCACCACTGGTAGCTGAAAGTACAGCGGACTGACCATTGCAAATACTTTGGTCAGCTCCTGCATTGGCTGTAGGGATTGGGTTCACAGTGACTACAATACTATCAGAGGCAGAACAGCCTGGAAAAGTAACTGTCACCGAATACACAGTTGTCATCAAAGGATCAACCGTTATTATTGCAGTTGTTGAGTCTGTATTCCACAAGTACGACCCACCACCTGTCGCGGAAAGTGTAGCTGACTGACCTATACAAATAGACTGGTCAGCACCTGCATTGGCTTCAGGATTTGTAAGAATAAAATTATCTGTTGCTACACATCCATCAATATCCGTAGTTGTTAAAGTATAAGTTCCGGGATGATTGATAACAACTGATTGGGAGATGACACCGGGCAAAGACCATTGATAAGCAACCTCACCCGGATTTGCAGTTAATGTAACTGAATCTGCAGGGCATATTTGCAATGGACCGGCAGGTGATATCTGCGCTAAAGGATTGTCGGCAGTTATTACAATACTTGCATCAGCAGTATCACCACAAAGAATAATGTGGCAATGATAAGTTCCGGCAGTAGTAACTATTTGATTAAAATTACTCCCATTTAATGGGGGTTGCCATTGAACAATACTTACCGGACTGGTAATTGCATGAATAGTGATACTACTGCCAGGACATAGTACACTTGATGGAGTTGAAATAAGATATGGCGTCGTAAAATTCGTTACTTCGACACTGTTTGAAATAAGAATACATCCTGAAGTATCAGTAAGCACACAATAATATATTCCCGGTAAGGAAGTGTACATTGAAGAAGTATTATGCCCCAAAGCCCCACCAGTACCATACCATTGAAAATTTCCGGCACCAGAACATTGAAGTAATGCGGAATCATTAGAACAAATGATGCCATTTGACGGAACCATTGTAATAACAGGGGCTGGTTTGATCTGAACATTTGCACTTGCATTTCCATGCCCTGTGCAGCCGTGGGAATCTGTTATGGTACAGCTAACCTGGTATAATCCGGGTAAGTCAGCTGAAATACTTGCATGATTTGGATTCCCGATTATTCCCGGCCCCTGCCAAAAATATGATGGTGCACCACTTGCTGTTAACAGGGCTGTATCTCCCGGGCATATCAAAGTATTTCCGGCAATAACCATATTGATTACTGGCAATGAATCAACAGTAACATAAATAGTTTTGCTGAGATTAAAAGTGTCTGAAACACAACTATTCAATCTTATCAATTGTGCAGTGATTTGATAAGATCCGGAATGTGTAGGAAAGCAATTTATCCAGGTTGAACAATCGTTGAAAAATAAAATTGCAGGTGTGACAGTAAAGGTAGTGGTTGCATAATTAATACAAACTAAATTCTGGTTGGGATTTAAAACAGAATCAAAAAGCAGTACAATAAAGGGGTTTCCCGCACAAAGCTCAATACTGTCATAATGATCAGCATCGTTTTGTAACATAATACCTGGATGTAGAGGAGTCAAAGATGAATCCACAATTACCTGCACTGAATTTTCATTTTTACAACCAAGCGAATTTACTACCCAGAAATGATACCATCCACCGGTATTCACTGTTATACTAAGAGAACTATCAATGAGGTTGCTATTATTATCGGTCCAGTAGAAATATGGCACAGTGGTATTTCCCGTTAGTGTTACATTCTGAGGGTAACACAAGTGGATGGGTTGCGGATACAATGCATTGGTGTTAACAACGAAATCATCACTGATAGAAGGCTCTGCCGGTGATGGATCAATAATTGCATAAACGGTATCTCTGCTAACATAACATCCATCCTGCGAAGTCATGGTAACAGCATAATTGCCGGTTGAAGTTACACTAATATAGCTGTTGTTGCTGCCGGTTGACCAATGCCATGTAAAGTATGGTCCCGGGCTGTTGGTCCCCGGAGAATAACTGGAAGTGTTTGTGGCTCCATGCAAATTCATAAAGCCACACCCTTCAATAGAATCTCCGGGACAAAAATTATCTAATCCATATTGCGGATAGTTCAGATTGTTGATACAACCATCAACGTAAGGTCTTGTGCAATTACCAGAAAACCGTGTATAATAATCATACGGCTGCCTGGTGGGATCAATGGCTTTCGCAATTAGGATGTCTGAATTGCCAATTGAATTTATGCAGCAATAACTCCCATAATGATTGTCGCTGCAATATGTACCCGTGTAAGCAGGATAAATTTGATTGGGGAAATAGTGGTTATTGGGGTAAGAAAAATTATTTGTTGAGGGAAAGAAAACTTTATCATTGAAAGACCCTGTAATTACAGGCTGTCTGAAAGTATTGACAGCTATTCCTGCACCAAAATCTTCTTCTTGTCCTCCGCCTTGCCTCATCCATTTTCGTTGTCCGTTAGTGTTGTATTTTGTAACAAAAATATCTTTGAAACCAACAGAATTAAAAGTTCCCTGCCCGAAAACATCAGCATAATCGGAGAATGTGCATCTGAAATTACCTACAATGTAAACATTGGAAGAATCATCCAGAGCAATGTTTCTTGACGAAACTTCAGACAGTGATCCATCCGCTTTGCCCCAAAGAAAAGTTCCTGTATTATCATACTTTGCTACAAAAATTTTATTGGGGTACGAATTCGTAAGCTGTACATCAGGTGGTCCAAAGAAGATCATTGTTCCCTGAAAATCGCCAGTAAGATAAATATTTGAGGCCGCATCAACAGCAATTCCATAAGCAATATTCATCGTGCTTCCACCGATTTTTCTGAACCATTGTTCTGTTCCGGAATTGTCATATTTTATTAAGGAAATGGCATTATTCATGTTATTGTTATGCACATTATCAAAAGTAATTGTATCAGAGAATTGTCCAACAACATAGACGTTCCCTGAATTATCTGATGCAATATCAAGTCCACGATCGGTGTATTTTGCAGATCCTTTTTTTGCCCATAGAAAATTACTGGAAGCATCAAGTTTTACAGTAAAGACATCAATAGAGGGAAGAGAAGTGGTGGGATCAATGGCACTTGTCAGAGAAATGGCGCCGAATAAAGCAGTGCCTGAAAATTGCCCTGTTACAAAAACATTTCCTGAATTATCAACAGTGATCCCATTCCCCGATTCTCCTTCAGTACCACCGGCGCTCACTACCCATTGCAGAATGCCGGAAGTATTGTATTTTGCAATAAAAATATCCTGTGAACCTCCTACAGAAGTTATCACTGACGTTCCAAAAGTTGCAGTTCCGAAATAATAACCGGTAACATAACAATTGCCTGCAGCATCAGCTTTGATTGCTAATCCGCGATCAGGACCGATTCCTCCGGCTTTTACAGCCCATTGAAGGACTCCCTGATCATTAACTTTAGTAACAAAAATATCTGTAGCTCCATTTGCATTAAGCGTTACTCCTGTGCCAAAAGTTGCTGAACCGCTAAAATAACCTGTAGAATAAGTATTGTTATTTGCATCAATTGAAATATCCATTCCTTCGTCAGCAGCAGAACCACCGGCGCTCCGCATCCAATAAGGTGATTGGGCTGTAACCAAAAATTGAGAGAAGACTGTCAGAAACAATACAAACAGTAACTTTTTCATTAAAAAGTATTAAGACGCCACAAATTTACAATAAAAAATTAATTGTTTTCGAATAATTGAAAATAAGATTACAATTGTTATTATTACCCATTTTGCAACCATTCTTTTTAATGGAAATGGATTATAATAAACCTTGAAAAAGTGAAAGGAGCTATTCCAAAATGGCACATACCATAAAAACAAAAACCTCCTCATACTTTTTTCCTTTTATTTACGTTATATCCCGAAAATTATTTAATTTTGTACAGGTAACGAAATGACATGAAAACATCAATCATCAAAACACTGATTTTTTCGGTTTCCTTTTTAACACTTATCTTATTCACGCCAGAGTGTAAAAAAGAAAATACGGATCTGATTCCGTACATGTATGTAAATTTCTACATCAATCCAAACAGTACACAGTATCTTGGGATAAACAATATCGGAGGGTATGTTTATGTTACAGGTGGTGTGAAAGGGATAATTATTTACAGAAGTTCAGAAGATGAGTTTGTAGCTCTTGAACGTAACTGTCCTTACAAACCTTCCAGTTCCTGCGCAACAGTACAGGTTGATAATTCAGGAATAGTTGCAGTTGATTCCTGCTGCGGTTCAAAGTTTTTGTTGTTGGATGGCTCCATTGTTAAAGGTCCTGCAACATCTCAATTGAAGTTATACCAAACTTCTTTTGACGGAAACACTCTTCACGTTTTTAATTAGAATATGTCAATAGTCAATAGTCAATAGTCAATAGTCAATGGTCATTGGTCATTGAGTCATTTGCTACGCGACATTTAATACGTGTCATTGGTCAATAGTCAATAGTCATTAGTCATTAGTCATTTGCTACGCGACATTTAATACCATTAGCTAATATACAATAGTCTAAAAGCGACATAATAAATATTTAAAGGAACAAATACTTTTTACTATTTTAGGGTTAATTATTTTCCTTACAAC
>Ga0118677_10008198_pt1 | contig 16852 bp, 18 predicted proteins | sample AliMusrvi5mmetaG_FD_86154 | JGI IMG/M metagenome (GOLD analysis project Ga0118677, IMG submission 86154) | reverse complement strand
CCTCCCCATCTGATAGACTAAAAATCGTTGTTGGGTTGGATGATCTTGCGTCTATGCAGTCGCAGGAATGCGTTTGAACCAACGACAAGGTAGAAATGAGCGAAAGCAGCAAAATCTGCTAAAAATCGCTCTTTCTACGTGACATATATCCAAATTGTTGAAAAACAATCTGGGGACGTAGCTCAGTTTGGTTAGAGCGCTGCCCTGTCACGGCAGAGGTCGCGGGTTCGAGCCCCGTCGTCCCCGCCATTCATTCCAAAGTACTTAGGAGCGAATGGCGATCAAAGTGACAGCAAAATCTGGGCACAATAAGGGCACAATAAGCCCGAAATCATCCTGATTTTGCCTCTTCTCCCACCTCATTTGTGCCCACGTTCGGTACCATCATCCTTACAACCTTGCTCTGCGCGGCCCGCTTGTTGGATGTCACTGCCTGCGTGTAAACGTCGAGCGTGATCCTGCTATTCGCGTGCCGTAAGAGTTCCTGAACGGTCTTCACATCCTCTCCGTTCGCCTTCAGCAACGTGCCGAAGGTATGGCGGAAAGTATGCCAGCCGATGTTCTTGTGAATGCCGGCTTCACTTGCAACCGGCCGAATGTGGCGCTTCATGATGTTGTCCGGCCAATAGGGCTGTTTCCCTCTCATCTTCGGGCTTGCAAACACCCAATCGCCGGCCATCGGGTAGGCGCTTTGCCGGCGCCAGTTCAGAAGATCCTCTGCCAAGTAGTCGTCCAGAGGGACGGGCTTGGCAGAAGCCTCGGTCTTGCAGTTGCCCACTACTTGATGCCAGATGGAGCGGGTAACGCGAAGCTCTAAGCTGCTGAAATCAACGTCTTCCCAGCGAAGCGCAAGCAGCTCGCTGGCGCGTAACCCTGTCGCCGCGTCGAGCAGCACCAGGGTGCGCTCTCGAAGCGACAAGCGGCTGAGAAGAAGCTGAATTTCTGCAAGTTCCAGAACATCGGGAGTTCTCTCTCGCTTCGCGCTTTGACGCACGAGTTCGATTGGGTTTCGATCAACCCATTCGTAGCGCATTGCGTGATGGAAGAGGGCGCTCATGAGATTCCGGATCTTCGCTTTCGTGGCTTTGGCTCGTTTGACGCCGCCAAGCCATTCTTCAACTGCAACTGGCTTTACCTGATCTAGCCGATGGGTTCCCCATCGTGGCAGAATCCAGTTCTTCAGATAGCACTCGTACCCAGCCCGAGTGGAAAACGACTTACGTCCCTGGTCCTCACCTACCAGTTCCTTAAGCCGATAGTGAGCAACAAGTTCGGCCATGGTGCTCGGCCCGCCTCCAGCTTGCGGGGTCTGTTGGTTGGCGTCAATGCGCAACGCGTGAGCTGCTTTGAGAGCGGCTGCTTCCGTGGATAAAGCAATGACCGTTCCGACGAGTGCCTTTCGCTGTTTTGAATTTCCGTCCGGTCCGGCTTCTCGCCAGCGGAAAATCCAAATATCTGGGCCGTTTCGCCGCTTTTCGCGCTGCACGCTTCCTTGTTGATATCGTGTTCGCCTCGACATGATTTCTCCTGTTGAGGCGCAACGGATGGCTGACCATAGACTACCGCTACGCCGGGCAGAGGTCCACTTTCATTCCCCGGGATTTCAGGATTTCGGCTGGCTGTCTAGTTGAACGCCTGGTCCGCCCGGAAGCGGACAATTGTCAGTCCGAGCGGGTTCACGGCCATTTCGTTGTTCTTCACGCTCTCACGAAAGACGTATGTGACGCTGGCGGTCCAGCGCTCCCGCTTGAGTTCTGTGTGGTCTGAGGGATTCGTGAATACCTTCTCAAACTCAATGCGTGCCGAATATGGCGACTGCCGCAGATCGTCGAGGACCACGTTCTTAACCTCTACGTCGACAAACGGAAGCGTACTATCCCTCGCGTACGACTGGATGACGCTGTCCTTTTGCTCCAGATTGATGACAGCGCGCTGGACGTCGTCGTTCAAGAAGTAAAGCGAATTCGCCTGGTCGCGTTCAATGGTGAAGCGATTGCGTGAGAAATACAGTTCGGCTCAGCGGGTGAGGTAGTACTTGTTCTCCGCTTCCTGGGGCCGGTACTGGAAGTTGCGATAGTCGATGGCTTCGGCGCGGCCCACGTCGTTGATACGCACAATCATGGGATGCAGATTGGCCAGCGCCTTCTGGCTCCTGAAGAGGAGCCCGGCCAGCGCCACACAAACGACGGCAAGGGCCAATACGGTGACCTTCAAGTAGGTATTCATCACAAGCGGATCGCCGTACTGTTCCAGATACCGTTCCGCGGCGCGGGTGATCTCCGGTGAATGGGTGGCTGCTGTAGACATCACTTTCCTCCGATCTGGTTAAAGCGCTCTGAGAATGAGTGCGGTAATTACACTTCCCATCCCGCTGCTGTGGCCCCCGGTATGTCCAGAGAACAAAGTGGCCGTCATGGTCGGAATCTTCAGGAGAATGAATCCTGCGATAATGCACAAAATGAGCAACCCCGGCATAAGGTAAATCAGCCTTGTGGGGTCATTGATGTTCATGGCTCCGCTGGTCAAATACGTGATGAGAAGGTGGCCGACGACGCTCATAGTTGCTGCTGCAACCACTTTGTAAAACTCGAATCCAATAAATGCCTTGAGCCAACCCCAGAACAGGAAGTCAGTCTTATCAAAAACCATCCAAGGAATGAATACTGGACCAAGCAATCCAATAATCGTTGCTCCGATTGCGCCGTAGGCGATGATGACGGCGACGAGTGCGGTCAAAACAGTGAGAACCATTTGCACGGTATATGTGCAGATCAGGGTATAGGGCTCAGTAAACGACGGGGACAAGGTCCCAACCTTGTCCAGGGCATTGTGGATGGTTGTTTGCACTTCTTGCGTTGAGTCGGTACCGATGTAATCCACAAGACTGCTCGTGCCTCCGCTGATGAACCCCTTCAGCGAATAGCCAATGCCCGGAATGCTGCTGTCGTAGAACCTGACGAAGGAGTACGCGAATGTGATCAGCACAAAGAAGCTGATGAACTTCGCGATGTTGAAGCCAGGTCCCCCCTGTGCTGAAGCCAGTGCCTCTTGAACCCCGAACCATACGAGCATAATCGTGGCGAGCGAGATCACCATATGCAACCCGAGGGAGTCGAGCGATGGGGCCGCCGTCGCGGTCACGTTGTCGCATCCGTTCTTGATGAGAATAAGAAAGTCCATGGTCGCCCCTCTCTGCGTTTAGTAATGGAAAGCCCACGCCGTTCCAGCGGTAGTCTGTTGCGGCAATGTCGCGTTGAGATTCTGCTGATAACCGTTGCCAACCTGAAAGAGCGATTTCAGGTTGTCCTGCTGCACCTTTTGCCCGACAATTTGCTGCAAAGTGTTGGCCTGGCTGATCTGATTGGCCTCTTGCTGTTCCTGAAGAAGCAGGAGAAGCGCCAGGTTGATGCGTTGTAACGTTGCCATTTCTGTATGCTGTGAAGGGTCTGCCGACTGTGTCGCCTTCATGAGGGCATTGATGTCGGTCTGGCGTTGCACGGAATTCGTTCGAATCGAGCCAAGAGTTTGCATACTGCTCGTGGTTATGGCGTCGTTAAGATCGACGGTAGCTCCTCGCGCTGCAATCTGTTGCTGTCCGAGCTGGCTTAGGCTTCCATACCCTGCAATTTGACCGGTGTGTGGTATCGATGCCTTCTGAAATCCGATGCTCGCGCTAGCGCCCGTATTGACCGCGCTTGTCCACTGGCTTGAATTGCCATAGGTGTTGGCCGCGTGGTTCAGTTCCATCCAATAGGTCGAGCGCGAAAGAAACGGTTGATACAGACTTCGCGGCATCATCGCCATCTGGTGTGCGAGGTTGTATGTTGCGATGGCATTGTCGGCGAGCTTCACCGTGTTTGTAAAAATCTTTTGGCCCTGCTCAATCTGCTGGATTTCATTGGCGATTGATCGCTCTTCGTTCTTGATCTGAACCACAGCATGTGTGGCTTGTGTCGGATCGTACACGACTCCGGAGCCGAATTGCGCGTACGCCGATGCCGTAGCGGCAACACATGAGATCACTGCAATGAACAATGCTTTCTTCATAGTCTCCTCCTTCAGGTTTAGTGTTTGGCCTGTTCTAGCTGAAGCTTCTTCATTGCGTCGTCCATTTCTTTTGCTTCATCGATGCATTTCTGGCTGAATTCCGGTTTTGCCTTCAGATATTCTGAACCGCAATCTCTCTGGTATTGCTGACTCAATCGATCGTGCTCCTTTTGAAGAGCGTCAATCTTCGCCTGATGGTTTTCGCACGCTGTGAAGGCAAAGACTAGACCTGCCGTGAGGGCAATGACCTTCGTGCTGTGGCGCATGGGCGTCTCCTTAATACGTCTGCGAGATGTTGTGGTTTTCGTAAGCTGGCAAGAGCATGTCTTGAGTGAAGTAGACCTTCACGCGATGCCCTTCGCGGATGGTGATGGTTGGTGGTATCTGCATGAAGCGGTCAAGAATTGTAGACGCCGATTGCGAGACGCTTCCGGCCGCCCCTGTGGTGAATGCCTGTGACCCGCTGGTAGAAATTGTGCCGCCGCCCTGGGTGATCTCTCCCGCTCCCGAAATAACGCCCAATGCAATCGAGGCGCCAAAGATCTGGAAGTAGTGGTTGTTGACTTTGTCTTTCATGCCTTCCTCACCGATCTGATCGAGACCGTGGAATTGGTCGAGGTCCACGGAGTAGCCGTCCGGCATGATCATGCGGTGAAAGACTACCGCCATGCGGCGCTGCTGACCAAAGCCGCCTGAACCGATCTTCCTGGCTTCCCCGAGCACGACGGTGCCTTCCTTGATCAGCACATGCTGGCGATCGTGTGAGTAGACGGGATTCGAGACAAGTACCTTGACGGGGCCAGCGGCGTCGCCGTCAACGCGATTCATGAGAACCGTATCCAACGTAAGGCCCTCATAGATGACATAAGGCTGACCAACTGCCGAATCAATGTTTATCTGGGGCCGCCGATTGTTCGGTTGTTGCGCCGAAGCCGAGGGCGAGGGGTCGCTCGCAGCGCGGCCTTGGACCAAGCTGCTGCCCACCTGAACTGGGAAGTTCGGATTCTGCTGGATGCCTGCATCCACGGCGCTCTCCGGGGCCGCCGGAATGGCTTGCTGCGCAGGTGCCTCCGGCGTGCGCGCGTAGACAAGATTAGATGCAAAACGCGAGTTATATGCAAGTTCACGCTCCTTGGCCGCAAGCTGCTGGGCCTCTTCTTGCGCTGGTGAAAGTTGCTGTCCCCCTTGCGATTGTCCATACCCATTCTGTTGCGCCTGGCAATTCTGTCCCGGACCACATGGAACAGACTCTCCGGTTGCGCTGTAGCCAGCGGCAACCGCCTGTTGCGCCCGAGTGGCATTCGCCATAGCTGGGTCCTGACCCGTGATCGTTCCCGGTTGTTGGGCCGTACGCTGGCGAGCTTCGGCAAAAGTGTTCTTAAGGTTCTGCACGTTGTTTTCGGTGTTGTCCTGTACCGCCGGCTGCGGTGGATCGTGATCCGCCGCTGTCTGATGTGCTTGTGCCTTCTTTCCGAGAGTGCTGAAGATTGCGGCAACAATGACCAGCGCAGCGGCGCCCAGATAGAGCAACGGCTTGAGATTCTTGCGGAGCACGCCCTTGGGTTCAATGTTCGACTTGCGCAACTCGGGCTCTACGTGGACTCCAGGCTGGACTCCTGAAGGCTGCGAATTGTTGAAAACCTCTTCCATGCTGCACCTCTGTACCCCAGTCAATGAGCGATTATCCCTTGCGTGAAAAGTCCATGCGCTTCTTGCCCAGCTCCACATACCCCGAATCCATGACCTTCGGAATGATGTACGTTCCATCGCGAAGATCGTATGAGATGAGATTCGGCTTGCCATCCTTCATCTCGTAAACGCTGAACTTCTCCGGCGCATTGGTCTTGATGTATGTGAATTTGTCGTCGTGATAGATGGACTGGATATTGAAGGGCGCTTCGTTGGGCTTGAAGGAATAGTCGAACTTCAGTTGGAGGGGATAGGCGCTCTTGTATTCATCGACGACCTGCTCAACGTGAGACTGCACAGCGGCGAGCGCTTGTTTCGATTCCTCAAATTGTGCGGCTGGCACGAACTGTGGAGGTCCGCTGGCCGCGACAATGGCTGACCGGTCTGCTGGCTGGATAAGCACCTTCAGGTCCGGGACCCCGGTTGTACCCGAAACGTCCTGGAGCGTGAAGCTGTAGATGTTTCCCTTGTCTGTGATCAGGTTCAGGTTGGAGGCGATGCCAGCCTTCGCCGGGTGCACGAAACAGAAATTGCCCACCAGATCGACGACCCAAAACTCCTTGTCGCCCGTTGCTGCTTGCATGATCTTTTCGGTTGCGGGCAACTCAATCAACGTCGTGTATTTCAGCTTGGCGTGGATGGGTACGATGTCCTGCGAGTGATACTGCACAGTACGTGCCGACGCATCTTGCGCTCCAGCGTCGGCAGAGACGAGCGCCAGGGCAAGCCCGGCGATGGCAAAGGGACGGCAATTCATGCGACAGCTCCTATTGGGTTGGGGGCGGTAATGACCGCGAGTCTGGGTTGAAACGGATAATCTTCGGCAAGGTGGCGAAGTCCATCAGCGATGCCAAATCGCTCGAAGTATTCGCGCTTCTTCAGGTTGTCGCGTGCATTGTTCGTCGCCATCCAGTGCGTGATAGAATCGACGTTCAGATGCACCTTCTTGGAGCTTTGCACCTTGCGGATGAGCATCTGGCCGGGAGGGACGAGCCCGGCGATCAGTTCAAGTTCGGTATCGTTCAAATCAAACGCATCGCGGTAGACATCCCGATTCATCTCTGGGTTGGCAAGGAAGATCTTCGTCGGGCAGCTCTCGGCGACAATCTGCAACATTCCGGATTGCTCAAGTTCCTTGATCGATTGGGTGGCCAGGATCATGGCCGCATTGTGCTTGCGCCAGGTCTTCTGTGCCTGGGCCACGTAATTGCGGATGGTCTCGTTTTTCATGAAGAGCCACGCTTCGTCCATCAGGAATGTCTTGAAGGTTCTGAGATTGGCCGGGTCGCAAATTTCGTTCGAAGCGCGGTGCAGTACGTAGAAAAGGAGTGGCTCCAGCACTTCAGGAGCGTCGCTCCATCCGTGAAAGTTGAACGTCTGGAACCGCTTGAACGACAGTGTGTCCTCTGCATTGTCGAAGAGGAAGCCATATTGACCGGCGCGGGTCCAACGATGTAGCCGATCCTTCAAATCGCCAATGATGTTGGCGAAGTTGGAGAGGGTGCGCTGGTCCGGTTCAAGCAGGTACGTTCGGTCGATGGCCTCCCACAGTTTCCGCTCTTCCTTGAAGTCGAGCCGGAAGCGCTCACCGTTTCCCTCGATTAGCACGCGGAAGAAGGTGAAGAGGAACTGCAGGTTCTCCTTCCCATAGGGAAGGGAGAACGGATTGATGGTGAAGTCTCTCGCCTCCTGGCCAACGTTCAGGTAGCTCCCACCGAAAATCGTCGTGATCGACTCAAAGCTGCCGCCAATATCGAAGATGAAGGTCAGCGGGTCATATTTCTGTGCGTTCTGCAGGAGGAAGCAGCACAGATATGACTTGCCGCTTCCGGTCATCCCGAGGATCAGTGTGTGGGCTACTTCGCCCTCATGGAGGTTGAGGTAATACGGCGTGGAGTTGTCAGTCTCAAGCACCGCAAGGTACTCCGCGCCGAGATGTGCATTGATCTTGTCGCCGGGGAGGATCGTAAACAGGAACGAGAGATCGGCATAGTTGCTGTTCAGCAGGTACATCCTGCGCAGGTTCAGCGCGTAGTTGCCGGGCACGGTGGCGAAGTAGGCATTGAGCTGGTTGTAGGTCTCGACGAAGAGATTTCCGTCTGAATTCGTAAAGACCCCAGTGAACTCGCCGGCAAGCCGGTCGAGCTCATGCCGATCATGGCCGTGCAAAACAATGGATAAAGAGAAGTCGCCAAGGGATTGGCCGTCTCCGAGCACACGCAAACAGTCGCCCAGGTTCTCGATGTCCGCCTGTTTTGATTCATCGATCAGGACATCGCGCGGATTTGTCTTGGCCGGGTCGTTTCCTAACTGCGAAATGAATCCACTCTTCGCGACATTGAAATGACGGCGGCGCTTGTTTACTTCCTTCCGCGCCTTCTCCGTTGTAGTCGGCACCCATTCAGTAACGACGTGGAAGTTGCCCGAGATCTTCAGCAACGAATCAAGTACCAGGGGCCGCGTCTCCGCGATCGCTTCCTTCATGGTGAGGACGCGAACGAAATGATCGCCCACGCGAAGGTGGTCGCGCTCCGCTTCAATGTCTGAATTGACGACTTGGTAGTCGAGAAATTGGGTATGCTTCGGCCGGCCGGCGATGCGCCAATCGTCGTAGTTGAGGAGCCTGCGAAGAAATCGGAACTGACCCTGCTGATTCACAACCTCGATCTGCACGAAGTCAGCGAGCTGGCGAACGAACGCTTGTACCTGACCGTTGAGTCGAGCGAGGTCGTGTTCAATATGCGACTTGAGCAGCGTCTTCATACTGTTGTTCGTGAATTGGGTCTTTAATTCGCCAATGGCGCCTGCAGGGTCGCTAAACAGGCGAGCCAGTGCCGGACCAATACCAGTCCTCGATCGGGCGCCTTCAAGCAGGATGCAATAGAAGATCTCAATTTGGTAGAGGCGATCGCGTTTTGCCTCGAAGAATCTGCGACGCTGGTCGATGGCCGCCTGCACGACGGGATCGTCGTAGCTGGCGAATGGAATCTCAGGACGGTTGGACTTGAACAAGTATTGATAGACGTGGAAGCCGGGTCCGAATGACTTCAAAGCCGACTCCATCCGCTTCACCGCATATTCCTGACCGGCGTGGTCCAGGCTTTCGTAATCCACGCCGGGAACACTCAGGACCATGCCGAGGTCACCGCTCTTTGTCAGGAATGTGGTCTCGTTCCAAAAGCCATACAGATTGATATGGCTATTCAGCGAGTCGGCGTCTCTCCACGGCCTGATGACTTTATCAATGCGCACCATCAAAGCACCTCCACTGGCGGAACGCTCTGCTTGGCCGCGTCGTAGCGCGGCTTGTAGCGTTCCGACCTTGCAAGGATGCGAAGGAAGGCTGGATCGCTGTTCGTTACCCAATGGCCGAAGACGTAGCCGCCAATGAAGAAGATGGACCCGGCGACCAGGCTGTTGAAGAGATTGAAAACGCCTACCGCGCCAACGCACACGAAGTAAAACAATGTACGCTCGACACCAAGGTACGTGAGGGGCTTATGCAGGCTCTTGTAGACTCGGTTTGTGCGCCGGCTATTGGTGTGTGTCTGCATGCGGGCCCCTCACGGTTGGAGTTAGTTGATGGTTGCGGTTTCGACTTTGGGAGCAGCGATTGTTCAGATGCCCCAAAGCCAGCTCAAGACGTTGGCGGCAAGCACGGCAATTCCCGAACCTGCTGCGACACCTGCCAGCGTCTTCTTCGCCCCCGGTTCACCGTGGGCGAATTGGTAGCCGCCAATTACGATGGCGATGAGGCTCGCCACCTTGGCAACAGTCCCGGTGAAGAGGTTCTGCATGGCGGAAAAGCCCGTGTCAAAGGGTGAGCCGCCCACCGCCAGCGCATGAGCGGCGGCCGGCATAAGCGGAAAAAGCAGAAAGGCGATTTTCGAGACTGGTAGGAGTCGAAAATGCCTCCGCCATGCGGACGAGATATTCATAGGTACCTCCGGTTTCTTAGGTTCGACCTGTTGAAGGCAGGTCATGCCCAAGAGATTGGCTCGAATCCGCTGTCTTGTCCAAGACTTTTTTGGACCGACTTGATGCTTCCAAGCGATCACCACGGAGTTGTTCGGAGTTTTCTGAAACCGAGCGTTGCGGATCGGAACCGGCCGAGCGCGAAAAAGTTCGATTTCCATTCTCCAAGCTGAACTCTCTCGACGAATCTGCAATCTTGCGCGCCAACCTGTCTGTCGCTCTGGAGCTTCCACGCCGGTATATGAAGGCCAGTTGCAGCGCATCGATCCCAATGATGGGAGTGCCTTGAAGAGTCAGAGGCATTTCTTCACAAATGCCACTCGGAAGTATCGCTACACCTACACCGTCCTGAACCAGGTCGAATGCCTCTCGTGCGGTAGTAGCCTCTTCCACGATGTTCGGTTTGAAGCCCGCGCGCACACACTGCTCAATCAAACTGCGATGAAGAGCCGGATGGGTGTGGTCTGAGCAAGCTACGATCAGGCGGTATGATTTCAGATCGCCGAGTCTAATCGCTCTTTCTCCGTTTACTTGACGCCCGCGTATTGATACCGCATGCAGGAGTTCGAAGCGCAGCGGGACCAGTTGCAAATTGTTTTGATCGAGCGGAGCAAACGTCACTGCAGCTTGAATTGCTCCGCTGCTAAGGGAATCAGCCATCTCAGACGCGCTGACTTGGCGGAACTCCAGGCGTAGAGACGGAAGTCGCTGCCTCTGCATTGACCGAATCTGATCCCGGAGCCTCGTTGGCACAAAGGCTGAATAGCCAATCAAGCACAACGCGGCCTTGCTCCGAGATATCAACCGGCCGAGGTCTTTGGCCCGTTTGAATTCAAAGTGGAACCGATTCATGATCTCTTCCATTGTCTGGGTGAACGGACGTCCGGCTTCAGTCAACTCAACAAGGTGGTTGTTCCGGCGAAAGATCGCGAAGCCAAGTTCCGCCTCGACTTCACGCACCTGCCGGCTGATTGAGGACTGGACAACGTGAACACGTTCCGCTGCCTTTCCAAAGTGCAACTCGCGCGCGACAGCCAAAACGTATTCCAATTTTCGGAAGGGAGGAAGGGCACTCATGGCATCACCTCATAGGGGGTGGAATGGTCTTTCGAGGACAGTGGGAGTTGGTTGACCGACAACACTGTCCCGTACCTACGAGAGGCACTTTCGAAACGCGTTTTGGGAAAAACAGGGGAAATGATCTTTCGAAAGATCGAGACACTTCGCTTTGCCGCGAAATCTTGTCACTGGCCGGCGAACTTCGATGTACCGCCCAGATTGTCCCTCAACTGCAATAGGGCCTCTACGTGAGACCTTCGGTGCCAGGCAACAAAAGATATTCTTCGTACATCCAATAGACTCCGCACTTGCGGCGGAGCCAGGTCGCAATAAGATTGCGTCGCATCACGTCTGCCCAGAAGATATGGGGCTCTTGCGGCGTTCTGGCCGGGTTGATTTGCCCCGGATGACTACTATGCTTATCTCAAGAGCCGGAAAATGTCAAGTAAAACACTACATAAACATGTTTGCTGAGTAATCGTGGTTGCGAATATTGACCTCCGGACTCTAACGGCTGTAGATTCCGTGTAATGGCGGATTTCGACGAACTCTATCGCGAACTCGGACGAAGAATCCGTCAGGCGAGGGAGCGCAACGGCGAGGGCCTGAGCCAGGATGCCCTAGCCAAGCAGCTGGGGATCAGTCGGGCATCTGTGGTCAATATCGAGGCTGGCCGTCAGCGAGCTCCTTTGCACTTGCTTTGGCAAATTGCTCAACTCTTGGGAACGGATTTGACTTCTCTGATTCCCCGGAACGAAGAATTGCTCGCGCCGGCAATTCATGAGCGGATCGATAGAGAGATGATTAAGAAGATCGAGGAACTAGCCGAAGGAGATCCTGGCACCATCAAGTTGATGACAGGGTTTGCAAGCATGCTGATAGGGACGATTGAAAGACCGCGTTCCGGCAGGAAGCCGAATGAGCAAAGAAAACCTCGAAAGTAGAGCTGAAAAGACGCTTCGCGACACGGATACTTACCGTGTGCCTGTAGCCATCGATATCGTCGCGCAGCGCTTAAACCTGACCATGTCGGCGGCCCCACTGGGCGAAAAGGTCTCCGGCATGCTCGTTGTCATGGGCGAGCGGGGCGCGATTGGGTACAACTCATCACACCCGCGTGTACGACAGCGATTTACCATCTCCCATGAAATAGCGCACTACTTGCTGCACGCCAAGAAGGTTGAAAAGACGCAGCTATTTATTGATAGTAGTATGACGTTCAGGCGCGACGAGAACTCATCTGCAGGGGACGATCACGACGAAGTAGAGGCCAACCAACTCGGCGCGGCTCTACTGATGCCCAAGGGCCTGGTGCAGCAGGAAGTGAAGAGAAATGAACTGGATCTGGATGACGAGAATGCCATCAACCTCCTAGCTAAGAAATTTCAGGTGAGCGCCACCGCAATGTCCAACAGGCTGGCGAATCTGCGAATGTTGCGCTAAGGAAGCTGTGCAATTTGTCTGCCCGTCTTCCGCCGACTAATAAGTGACGATGCCCCGAGATTTCTTTGGTCTGCAGTTCGCTATGGTATTAAACCGAGGCCGGGGCAGATCAAAACTGCTCCTGTCGTCTGGCCCGATTAAATCCGTTTCGCAATTGGATATTTGGGTAAGCACGGTTAACTTTAGCTCAAGGAAGCGACCGCTGCTCTGGGAGTTTTTACCGACGGTCTCCAGCCGATTCAAGCGGCACCGAGTATGCACTTTGCTCTGAAGGGGATGACCGTACGGCAGGCCTTGCCTGTTATTCTCGGGGCGGAAACTTGTAGAGTTTGCGCTGCAAAGACCGGCGATGCAGGCCGAGCAGCTTTGCAGTCTGGGAGACATTGCCCCCGCAATCGGTGAGGACTCGTTGGATGTGTTCCCATTCCACCCGTGCCAACGTGGGAACCGTTGCCGGTGGTCGGGGATCGGCTTGTCCGTGTTGCTTCAAAGCCTGATAAGCTGCCAGGATCTGGTCAGCATCCACTGGCTTGCTTAAGTAATGATCGGCACCAGAGCGCACCGCTTCCAATGCGGTGGCGATGCTGCCATAACCGGTGAGCATGATGATCGAAATGGTCGCATCGAATGCGCGGATGCTGCTGACAACATCGAGTCCGCTTTCACCTTCCATCTTCAAATCGACGATGGCCAGATCGGGTGCGGTTTCGCGAGCCAGCGCAAGGCCTTCCACTCCTCCAGGCGCAGAGTAGGCTTCCCAACCGCGAAGCTCAAGTGCCCGGCAGAGTCGCTTGCGAAAGACTTCATCGTCGTCAACGATGAGCGCCGCGGGATTTTCATTTTCCGTCATGGGTAATAAGCGGCAACTCCAGTACAGCCTCTGTGCCGGAGTCGACCTCCGACTCGAAGGCCAGGTTTCCCTTCAGATTTTCCGCAAAGACACGTACAAGAAATGTTCCCAGCCCCATTCCTCGACCAGGTCCCTTCGTTGTAAAAAAAGGCTCAGAGAGCCGATTTAGAACATCTGGCGCCATGCCGGTGCCGGAATCCCGCACCGTGAAGCGCAGGCGTCCGGCGGTGGAGTCGGCGCGCAGGTCGACCGTCTGGCCGCTGTGGCTGGCATCGACTGCATTCCTAACAAGCGCAGTGAGGACTTGGCGGGTAGCATCAATCGGTAGGAAGGCTTCCAACTCTTCGTCCACATTGGCGCGGATAGCTACCCCTCCGGGGTCCTGAAAGATACTTGTCACTTGTTGAAGCAGCTCGCCGATCCGAACCGGAGTCGGAGTTTCGCCCATGGGTTCCGCTCCTCTGACGCTCATTTGACGCAGGATTCGGCTGCAACGTTCCACCTCATTCCGAATGAGGCGCGCATCTTCGGCGACATTCTTGTCGCCCCCGGCGCGCGTGGCGTAAGCTTCAAGCTCTTTTGAAGCGATTGCGATCGTGGCCAATGGCGTGCCCAATTCATGCGCCGCGCCGGCAGCGAGACTGACGATAGAGGCCAGCCTCTCCTGGCGGCTGACCTGGTTCTGCAGACGGAGCACTTCCTGTTCGCGGCTGCGCAATGCCTCCGATACTTTGCCAATGGAAACTGTGATGAGCAACGCCGCGGCCGTAAAGGCTATCCACATTCCAATGAGATGTGTGGAAAATCCTGGACTGGTATGGTGTGACTCGAAAATCCCCACGCGAATGTGAAATGGGAAGAGAAATCCGAAACCCAGCACGGAGAGCAGGCCCAGCACCCAGGTCCATGCCTTACTGAGAACCACGGCAGACAGGGTGATCTGAACAAGGAAGAGAAGGCTGAAGGGATTCGATGGCCCACCGGACAGTGCAAGTAGCGAGGTCAGGCAGAAGATGTCGAGTGCCAGCGTTGCCCCCAGTGCGGGCCGGTCCCCCAGCGATGCGGCAAGCTTGCGAAGCAGCAGGTTGGACACAAGCGTAACCGCCAGGGGAAGGGCGAGCCACTCGATCGCGAGCGGAACTCGGAACACAAACACTACCACTAGAATCAACGCTGTTTCCCCAGCCAGCATTCCATAACGAAGGGTGACGATCCACGGCAAGGCGAGGCTCGGTGCAACGTCCGCCGACGGGCGCAGATCGAGCCCGGAAATATCCTGACGTTCAGCTAGGGAAATTCGCATCGTTCGTCGCCTAATGGTTACGTTCCGAGTATGCCATGTCGGGACCAATTGTGGTCTGCGGCAATTTGCCGCAGTGCCCAGTGTGAGGTATGGGCGTAAGATGCCTATCTTTCGTTCGACGGAGAGCAATTGATCCTAGAAGCCTCGATTTTATTGTGGTTTTGTAGTGTTCTCACAAAGTGCGTTAACCAACAGAGCGAATCGTCAACCATTAGGTAAGGTGCCGATGCGGGCAAGATAGTGTTCCGCTCGGGGGCTGCGTCAATTTACCGCATCGACTCTTCTCAGACTCTGCGGGAGACTTTACTTGACAAGTGGAAAACCTGGGAGGGAATGATGGCGACGGCGACGATTGGAGCGAGTACCGAGAACAGGATCGAGCGGAGTTCCATTCCATATCGCCAGTTAACCAGCCAGCAACAGTCGGCGATTCGCTTTGAAGCGGCAATAGGCAACCAGATTCGCCGCGACTATCCGCAACTCGCGGAAGAATATCGTATGGGACTTACCGCTCCGAGGCTGGTTGACCAGTACGAACTCGATGTCCGCTACGGTGTGAGCCGTAGAGCTGCTGTCGCTGCCGTACGGAATGCCATTCGCGGATACGATGGCTATTTTCATCATTCCTACGAGGGACTTATTTCCGACCACTCTGAGCGAACGAACCTGGCTCTGGCGCACAACCGGCAGACCGGGATTGAAGCATTCCAACATAGGGAAGGCATCCACGCTCTGACCAGCGCAGAGAAAGCCGAAGTGGGGCGCAAGGGCGGCCTGATTCGCGGCCCGCTCAGCTACCGGCTTCGGATCGGGTGCCATGCTCTGCCGCCTGAGGTGCTGCGCGAGCACTGCCGCAGGATTGCGCCACTGGGAGGCAAAACGGGTGGTGTGGCTTCCGCCCTAGCCAAGGGACTTGTTCTGTATGTCCCCGGCACCGAGGTGCGTTGCTCGGAGTTGGAGTTCGCCTTCCGCCTTGGAATGAACCCGCAGTACCTGGGACCGGTTCGCGCGAATTTCAATAAAATTGCTGTGAAGGTCAACGAAGTCATTTATAACGGCGAACCGCAGTACACGCGAACGACATTGAAAATTGCATTGCAGCGCTACCGCAGACATGCTCGCTCAGCGAGTCAGTACAAGGCCGATCCTGAGATGTCTTTTACTGAAAGCCTGGCCTCGAACCCAGCTTATCAAATCGCCCCGCGGATCAAGATGGAACTGATCGCCCAAAGAGTGAATACGGAGTATCACTGCGGGCAGCCAGTGCGAAATGCAATCAGCATTCGTGCCGCCATTCAACGCTACCGGCGGCAACTGGCTGAAACCCATGCTGTCGGTACCTTGGATTAGTTCAACGCGGCAGCCATTGAGCAAGGTTAAATGACCGCGCCCAGTGCGCGGTCACTTGAGCAAGGCGGGCGTCGCCAAGCCAGATGCGGATCACGTATTCGCGCGACCACATGTGCCGACGTGCCGGGCAAGGCAATGTGCGAGCCGATGTTTGAACCACAGCAGACAGTCCGAAGGCCCAACGACTGAAGTCAGCAATTTGTCCAATTGAGTTCCTTCACTTATGAGGATGCACGAGACGAACAGTGTGTGCGGTTTCTTTGCCGTCCATCTTCATGGCGTGAATCACGACCCGGTCGCCAACCATGAGGTCGCTTTGCTTGCCGGCTGCCCCATTGGCTTCATAAGTTGTGAAGGCAGCCAGTACCACCTTGGTGGCCTTTCCGTCCTTCTCGACCGTAACAACGTTTCCGACGATCTTGGTTACGGTGCCCAAAACATGATCCATGTCACCATGGGCAAAGACGAGCACACCGAAGGTGAGTAGAGCGATTGCTACGATGCTAATGATGCGTTTCATTTTGTTGATCCTTTCGGTTGAATTGATATTCCTTGAAGGAACTGATCTTCTTCCTGTTGCTCCCGAAGCTCACTGGGAGTGATTGGGTTTGCCTGTTGCATGGCTCGTTCTTCTTCCGGCGTGAGCGAGGGCAGATGACGAACGAACAAGACCAGCTTCCATGTCTCCAGGTCGTGCTCGCTTGAAGTTCCAAAGGCGGGCATCCCGCTCATGCGAACGCCATTCTGAATGATCGAATATAACTCCCCATCCGATTTGCTTTGGGTAGCCTCAAGTCGAAGGTCTGGTGGCGGAGGATTCAAGCCGTCCCCGTACATTGAATGGCCGCTGCCGTTGTTGGCATGGCAACTGGAACAGTGGTCTGCAAAGTGATCGCGAGCCGCCTCAATCACTGCGGTTGACGGCGCGACAGGATTTGCGAGGCCTCGTTGGTGCGCCGAGACCGAATTGTGCAATGCGAAGTGGGCCAACGCAGTCTCGAAGGCGCCAGCCTTCTGCCGGGCAGAGAACCCATCGTGAAGGCACATCGTGGCCAAGGCAGCAATCAGTGCAGCAGCAGCCAGAATCCCGGCAAGAAAACTCCAAAGAGAAAACCTCCAATTACTCGGCATATATC
>Ga0118677_10008197_pt1 | contig 16853 bp, 18 predicted proteins | sample AliMusrvi5mmetaG_FD_86154 | JGI IMG/M metagenome (GOLD analysis project Ga0118677, IMG submission 86154) | reverse complement strand
CGCCATCATTCCGGCCAACATCAACCATCCCGAAACCGAGCCGATGATCATCGGCCGCAACTTCCTCACCAAGGTCAACGCCAACATCGGCAACAGCGCTGTGACGTCGGGCGTGGCAGAAGAAGTGGAAAAGCTTGTCTGGTCCATCCGCTGGGGCGCCGACACAGTGATGGACCTCTCGACCGGCCGTCACATCCACACCATCCGCGAATGGATTGTGCGCAACTCGCCGGTGCCAATCGGCACGGTCCCGATCTATCAGGCGCTGGAAAAAGTCGGCGGTGTGGCCGAAGACCTGACCTGGGACATTTATCGCGACACGCTGATCGAGCAATGCGAGCAGGGCGTGGATTATTTCACCGTCCATGCCGGCCTGCGCCTGGCGCATGTTCCGCTCACGGCCGATCGCGTTACCGGCATTGTCTCACGCGGCGGCTCGATCCTGGCCAAATGGTGCCTGGCGCATCACAAGGAGAATTTCCTCTACACGCATTTCGAGGACATCTGCGAAATCCTCAAACAGTATGACGTCTCCTTCTCTCTGGGCGACGGACTGCGCCCCGGCTCGACCGCCGACGCCAACGATGCTGCCCAGTTCGCCGAACTCGATACTTTGGGCGAACTCAACAAGATCGCCCAGAAGCACGACATTCAGGTGATGATCGAAGGCCCCGGCCATGTGCCGATGCACAAGATCAAGGAAAACATGGATCGCCAGCTCAAGGTCTGCGACGAGGCGCCGTTTTACACGCTCGGACCGCTGACCACCGATGTCGCGCCCGGCTATGACCACATCACTTCGGCCATCGGCGCCGCCATGATCGGCTGGTTCGGCACCGCCATGCTTTGCTATGTCACGCCCAAGGAACATCTGGGCCTGCCGGATCGCGACGATGTGAAGGCGGGCGTGATCGCCTATCGCATCGCCGCTCATGCCGCCGACCTGGCCAAGGGTCACCCGGCAGCGCGCATCTGGGACGACGCCATGTCCAAGGCCCGTTTCGAATTCCGCTGGCGTGATCAGTTCGCCTTGGCGCTCGATCCCGAAACGGCCCAGCTCTATCACGACGCCACATTGCCGGCGGACGGCGCCAAGGTGGCGCATTTCTGCTCCATGTGCGGCCCGAAATTCTGTTCCATGAAAATCAGCCAGGAAGTGCGCGACGCCGCCAAGGGCACCAAAGACACGCTGAGCACTGCCGAAATCCGCGCCGCCATGGCGAAGAAATCGGAAGAGTTCAAACAGGGTGGCGGTGAGATTTACCTGCAGACACCGGCGGGCAGTATTTAAATGTCCCTTTTCATACCCGCCAAAACGGCGCTTTTGCTGATGGATTTCCAGAACCGGATCGTCGGCATGGTGGGCGATCAGGGCCCCGCGCTGCTGGAACGGGCGCAAAAGGCGCGGGCGGTGGCGCGCGCCGCCGGGATCGCAGTGATGCATGTCCGCGTCGCCTTCACCGATGCCGATTACGCGGCGATCCCATCACGCAACAAAAGTTTTTCTGCCCTGGCCCAGAATCGCTTCATCACTGATGGCAGCCCGGATGCCGAAATCCACACCGCCTTGACCCCAGCGCCGGACGAGGAAGTTTTCACCAAGACCCGCGTCGGGGCATTTTCCACCACCAACCTGCAATCGCGGCTCCAGGCGCGTGGCATTGATACGCTGGTGCTGGCCGGCATCGCCACCAGCGGCTGCGTGCTGTCCACTTTGCGCGACGCCGCCGACCGCGACTATAAAATGTTCGTGCTCAGCGACTGCTGCGCCGATGCCGACGCCGAAGTGCATCGCGTGTTGATGGAGAAAAACTTCGCGCGTCAGGCCGATGTGATCGCTCTGGCGCAATTCATCTAGCGCCAGGCCGCGCGAGCGCTTAGGCTGAACCGATAATCTGCTTCGGGGTGCCCATGCTGCGTTCGATGTTTTCCGCTTTTGCCGTTCTGATGGTGACACCGGCTTTCGCCGTTCAACCTTTTCCCGCATCCTTCAAAACCCAGGACATCGCCGTCAACGGCACCACCCTGCATGTCCGCGTCGGCGGCAGTGGTCCGGCTGTGGTACTGCTGCACGGCTTCGGCGACACCGGCGACATGTGGGCGCCGATTGCCGCCAAGCTGGTGGGCCGCCACACTGTCATTGTCCCCGATTTGCGCGGCATGGGTCTCTCAGCCAACCCCGATACCGGTTACACCAAGAAGAATGAGGCGCTCGACATCGCCGGCGTGATGGACGCGCTGAAAGTGTCGAAGGCCGATCTGGTCACCCATGATATCGGCAACATGGTCGGCTATGCCCTGGCCGCCCAGTTTCCTGCCCGCATCACAAAATGGATCGCCATCGACGCGCCATTGCCCGGCATTGATCCCATCTGGGCGGCGCAGCTTTCCAATCCCAAAGCCTGGCACTTCAATTTTCACGGCCCTGACGAGGAACGGCTGGTGACGGGCCGCGAACGGATTTACCTCGACCGCTTTTACAATGAATTGTCGGCCCATCCCGAGCGGATAGATGAAGCCACGCGCGCCCATTATGCCGCGCTCTACGCCCGGCCCCACGCCATTCATGACGCCTTCGAACAGTTCGTGGCGTTCCCGCAGGATGGCGTGGACAATCGCGCCCTGCTTGCCAAAGGCAAACTTACCATGCCGGTGCTGGCACTCGGGGCCGAGAAGTCCTACGGCCTCACCATGGCTGATGACCTCAGCCACGTGGCGTCGCATGTGAGCGGCGGCGTCGTGCCAGATAGCGGCCATTGGATCATGGAAGAAAATCCCGACGCCACCACCAAACTGGTGTTGGATTTTCTGTCCCGATGATACGCCGCGCCGCCATCTTGTTGCTGCTACTGCTGGCGCCATTTCCCGCCTCGGCGCAGTTGCAATCGGATTGCCGCGCCTCGGGCACCATGGGCAATGCCTTTATGGGAGCGGACGGCACCGTGACCCTGACATTGACTGCGCAGGACGGCACCCAGATCGCGCTGGCCTATCGCAAGAACGATCCCAATTATGCCCGCATCCTTTCGCACATCGGCGGCATTCATCCCGGCGAGCACAAGCCGGTTCCAGCCTTCTGCTGAATTGCGCGGCGCCTTCCGGGAACCATTGCGCGACCTCCATGTTTACACCAGCGAGGAACATGGAGAATCCCGCATGAAAATGGCAACGCTTGGACTTCTTGCTGGCACAGCCCTGATTCTTTCCGGTTGCGGCACCGATCCTGGCGAACGTCTCGTTAGCGGCGCGGCAATCGGTGCGGCCGGTGGCGCCGTTATCGGCGCGGCCGCTGGTAATCCCGGTCTTGGTGCGGCTGCAGGCGCGGTGGCCGGCGGCGCAATTGGCGCGACGACCAGCCCCTGCGATGTTGATCTGAATGCGCGCGAGGGCCGCCGCGATTGTGAACGCGGCCGCGACCGCGACCGTTAAAAGCGCGATTTATTGTTAAACAGGGCGCGCCATTTTTCGGCGCGCCCTTCTTGTTTCAGCGATTGAATATGCTGTGCGGCCCGGTGAGGTCGCCCATCAGCATCAGCTTTACCGCCAGGTCATCGGTTGCGCGCGTCAATCCGAAGCCAACACCCGTCTCGATGGAAATAGGGCTGCCGGTAAAATCGGCCACCGCCCAAAGCTGATGGGACTGGTCGCGGGCGGGCATGAAACCGCGTAGCTGGCCGAAATCGTCATACTCTTCCACCGCCACGGTCCATTTTTCATTCAGCTTGTAGTCGAGCCGCGTGGACGGCACGAATTCCAGCCCCGCGACTCCGCCCTTGTAATTGTTGTCCACGATCGGATTGAAGGTGAAGCTCCATTCCTTGTCCGCGCCGAAGCGCCAGCCCAGAATAGGGCGGATCTCGCCGGTGTTGACCTGTTGATCCCATTGCCGCTGGTTCCAGCTGAATTCGAAATTGACGCCGTAATAAAAATCCTTGGTTTCATTATCGGGTTGCACGAACAAAGCGCGCAGCTTGAAACCGTTAAAGGTCCAGCCCTTGTTGCTGGAATCGGCGAACAGCGGCAGATACAACCCCGCCTCGAACCAGGGCGTCACGCCATAGGCCCATTCCGTCACGCTGCTATAGGTGTGGTTGTCCACCAGCCCGCCAGGATAATCCGGTGTCTTGAGGCCGGTGATGGCGTAATTGTTGTGCCACGTCAGTCCGAGAATGCCTTCGGGCTCGATGTCACCGGTATAGACCTGGATTTCATCGGTGACCGCCAATGCCGGCGAAGATGCACCAAACAGGGCCAGTCCCGCGCCCATGCACACGATTATTCCGCTGAATTTCAAAGTCCCCACCCAGTTTGTTATTCGCGAACCATACTGGAAGACGCGTGATTTCCCAGTCTCTAATATTGCACATGAGTTGAAGTCGCAATGTCTTCGGCCGGTGTTTCTGCAAGCAAAGTATACGAAGATGTATACAAGCGCGGTTTTGCTTCTGACGTAAAACCATTCGGCAACCCGCGACCGCATTGGCCAAATAATGACCGAGCTGACGTCCACTCTCTCCGGCCGCGCCTATGATCCTGTCGCCAAGGCGCTCCACTGGGCCGTCTTTCTGCTTCTCGCCGCGCAATATGCCGTCGGCTCGATTATGCCGCATATCGGCCGCAAGACGCTCGATGAAGGTTGGGTCGCCTGGCACATGTCGATCGGCGCGACGATCGTGTTTTTCATTATCGTGCGCCTGGCGTGGCGCTTTACGCATCCGGTGCCGTTGGCGCCCGGGATGCCGCCTTGGCAACACCGGTTGGCCTCAGCAACGCATTGGCTTCTCTATATCCTTGTGATCGTGATGCTGGTGCTTGGCTGGGCCGCGGCCAACGCCCGTGGCTGGGACGTCAAGATGTTCGGCCTGGTGACGCTACCGGCAATTGCTGCAAATGGCGCGCGCTGGGGACACCAGGCGGGCGATATCCATGACTGGCTGCTTTATGTGCTGGCCGCGGTTATCGGCCTGCACGTGGCCGGCGCCCTTTATCATCAGTATGTCCTGAAGGACGACGAAATAAAGCGCATGCTTTGAGCTGCGGTGCTACCGGCTGCGGCCGGTCAGGCCGTGATAGACAAACAGCACCAGCACCGCGCCCAGCACGGCCACGAACATGGACGTGAAGAAGCCGTGATATTCATATCGAAACCCCGTCAGCTGGCGGAAGATAAACCCGCCCACCACCGCGCCCAACAATCCCAGCGCAGTATTGACCATGCAGCCTTCGCCGCGCCTGTTGACGATCTTGCTGGCGATCCAGCCGGTGAGAGCGCCGAAAATCACCCAACCCAGAATAAGCATTATCAAATCTCACTGCTTTAAAATCAACGCGCCGGAAAATCAGCGCAGTGAGATATATATCATGGTGATGGTCGCCGCCGCCATGACCGCCGCCGACAGCCAGCCCAGGCCGCCCAGCACCGGGCCTACCGTGAAGCGTCCCATTTTTCGCTTGTTGCTGGCCACGACCATCATTGCCGCCATCATCGGCACAGCGATCACCCCGTTCAGCACTGCGCTCCAGTAAAGCGCCTTGATGGGGTCGATGGGGGAGTAATCGATCCCCAGGCCCAGCAGCACCGCAGCCCCGATCACCGCGTAAAAGCCGCGTGCCTCCCAGGGCATATTGTCCAGCCCAGTCTTCCAGCCGCGCGATTCCGCGATGGCATAGCCGGAAGACCCCGCCAGCACCGGAATAGCCAGCAGCCCCGTGCCGATAATGCCGACGCTGAACAGGCCAAAGGCAAAGCGCCCGGCAATCGGCTCCAGCGCCTTGGCGGCGTCCGACGCCGTGTTGATATTGGTGACGCCATGCTGGTGCAGGGTGGCGGCGGTGGAGATCATGATCGCCAGCGCGATCAGATTGGACGCCAGCATGCCGCTGATGGTGTCCACCTCGATGCGTGCGATGGCGGCCGGCGCTTCGGCTGGCCTGTCCACCAACGGATGCTCTTCCGGTTTCTGGTCCACTTCCTCCACTTCCTGGGCGCTTTGCCAGAAGAAAAGATAGGGACTGATGGTGGTGCCGAAAATGGCCACGATGGTGGTGGCGGCGCTGTCGGTGAGATTGGGGTGCAGCCCGATCACGCCGGCGCCGATGGCCGCCCAGTCCAGCTTCAGCATGAACAGCAGCGCGACATAAGCGAACAGGCTGAACGTCAGCACCGTAAGAAACCGCGCATAGCGGCGATAGGGAATGAAAAGTTGCAGCCCCAGCGACAGCAGGGCGAAGAAAATCGTGAAGGCATGCTCGTTGAAGCCGGTGACCAGCTTGGCCGCTTCACCCATCGCCGCCAGATCGGCGCCGACATTGATGGTGTTGGCCAGGAACAGCAGGGCCACCAGCCCGGTCACCAGCCATCCCGGCAGCACATCGCCCATATTTTTGGCCAACCCATGGCCGGTGACGCGCCCGATCAGGGCGCTCACCATCTGGATCGCCACCATCAGGGGAAAGGTGAGCAGCAGCGTCCATAAGAGATTGAAGCCGAACTGCGCCCCGCCTTGGCTATAGGTGGCAATACCGCTGGGATCGTCATCCGCCGCGCCGGTGATCAATCCCGGGCCAAGCTGATGCAGCAAGGTCACGCCCTTCAGGCGCGCCGGCAGGTTTTTGGGGGGCAGGGCCATGCGATCCGGGGAGGCGTGTCGATTGCAGTTAGACAGAGTTCGCCCGCGCCGGATAGGCGGATTTGCGGCCCTTTCCGGTGTGCGCAAACGCACGCATAGCGATTTCAGGATCCAAATGGCCGCCGCAGGCGTATAATGGTGGAGGAAGGGCCGCTTTGGAGGTTCACATGAAATATCTTGTTCCCGCGCTTGGTGCTTTGATGTTGGCCGGGGCCGCGCTTGCAGCGCCCGCCGCCGCCCAGCCGCAGCAGCAATGCCTGCGGCAGAATATGGTCAATGGCTGGAAGGTCGTGAATGATCAAACCTTGGTCGTGGACGACCGGATCGGCCACAAATTCACGGTCTCCTTGGCCAAAGGCTGCCATGATCTGAACTGGCCGATGCATCTGGGTTTTTCGGCCGACACCACCACCAGCCTCAGTTGCGTCGGGCGCCACGGCTTTGTCTATGTCCCGGCCAATGGCGGGCGTCTCAGCCAGCGCTGCCTGATCGAAAATGTCCAGCCTGTCGCGGCGCTGGACCAGCGCTAAACACCGCCTTCACTGCGCATCACAGCCCGTCTTCGCCAACAGCGAAGGCGGGCTTTGTGTTAAATAAGGGCCGAAGAACGATTCCAGGCGGTGCGGGCAGTGCGGGGATATTTCGGTGTCGGCGTGGACGGCATTTCCAAGCCGATGAATCTGGGCAATCTGGTGCGCATCGCCAACGCGTTCGACGCCAGCTTCTTCTTTTCCATCGCGCCGCGCCTGAAATTGTCTGACGCGCAAAGCGATACCAGCCGTGCCCAGGGCGCGATGCCCTTCTATTCCTTCGCCGAGCCGGGCGATTTTCGCCTGCCGCTGGGCTGCCGCCTTGTCGGGGTGGAAATCACCGATGATGCGGTGGAGCTGCCGCGGTTCCGTCACCCCCAGCGCGCCTGTTATGTCTTCGGGGCCGAACGATTTTCCCTGTCGCCGCAGGTCCTCAAGGCGTGTGAATTCACGGTGAAAATTCCCACCAAATTCTCCATCAATGTCGGCATGGCGGGCGCCATCGTGCTGTATGACCGGCTGCTGCAATTGGGCGGCTATCCGGCGCGGCCCATTGCGGCGGGCGGCGCGCAGCCGCTGCCACCCCTGCACAAATGGGGTGCGCCCTTGGCCCGTCCAAGGGCCGAATGAAAAAATTTCATGGCGGCCCTGCGCTAGCCATTTGGGCCGCCCACATGGTACGCAACCGGCCATGACTCCCGCCCTTTCCATTTCCCATTTGCGCAAGGTCTATCGCGGCGGCACGGTGGCGGTGGAAGACATCTCGCTGGAGATCGCCGAGGGCCAGTTTTTTGGCTTTCTGGGGCCGAACGGCGCGGGCAAATCCACCACGATTCATTGCGTCACCGGCATCGCCGAGCCGACCTCCGGCAAGATCGAGATTTTCGGCATTGATGCCGTGCAGAATTACCGCGAGGCCCGCCGCCTGGTCGGCCTTTGCCCGCAGGAATTCAACGTGGATCCTTTCGCCACGCCGATTCAGATCGTCGACTGGATGGGCGGTTATTTCGGCATGAATGCCGCCGCCCGCAAGAAGCGGGTGAATGAATTGATTGAGAGATTCGAACTGGGGCCGCATGCCAGGAAGCAATTCCGCCAGCTGTCCGGCGGCCTCAAGCGCCGCGTGGTTCTGGCCCGCGCTTTGGTCAACGACCCCAAGCTTTTAATCCTGGACGAACCCACCGCCGGCGTGGATGTGGAATTGCGCCGGATCCTGTGGAGCTATCTGGCCGAAATCAATCGCGACGGCAAAACCATCCTTCTCACTTCGCATTATCTGGAAGAAGTCGAAAAGCTTTGCCGCGAAGTCGCCATCGTCAATAAGGGGCGTGTCGTACGTCAGGGCAGCAAAGACGAAATCGCCGGCGCGCCCGGCGGGTTGGAAGACGCTTATCTGGCTGCTACCGGCAGCCAGGCCGAGCATGTGGCAGCGAAATGATAAACTGGATCGGCCTTTACACCATTGTGCGGCGCGAAGTGCAGCGCATGGCCCGTGTTCCCATTCAGGTCTTTGTCGGACCCTGGATTTCCGCGCTGCTTTTCATATTCGTGTTCGGCTTCGTGCTGGGCGGCACGATGCGGACCATCGGCGGCCATCCCTATATTCAATTCGTCATGCCCGGCGTGCTGATGATGAACATCATCAATGCCGCCTTCCTGCAATCCTCCTCGGCGATCTATTTTTCTCGTTTTATAAAGTTTATCGAGGAAATGCTGGTCTCGCCGCTGTCCTATCTGGAAATGGTGATCGGCAGCATCTCCACTGTGGTGCTGCGCGCCTCCATCACCGGCGTGGGAATTCTTGTCATTGGGCTGGCGTTCGGCGCCACCACGATCGAATCCTGGCCGCTTTTCATTTTCTGGATTGTGGCGGTTTCCACAGTGTTCGGCCTGGCCGGAATTCTGATCGGGCTGTGGTCCAAGAGTTTCGAGCAGCTCAACATGCCTGTGGTCTTTCTTCTGACGCCGCTGTCCATGCTGGGCGGCAGCTTTTTCACCATGAAGATGCTGCCGGGCTGGCTGCAATGGCTGCTCTGGGCCAATCCCTTCTTCTATTTCATCAACGGCATTCGCGGCGCCATGATCGGCGTTGACGAAGCGCCGCAGGGATTGAGCATCGGATTGACCCTGCTGCTGATCGCTGTTCTGGGCGGGCTGGTGTGGCGGCTGTTCTCGCGCGGCTATGGGCTGCGCGAATAGAGTTGCGGCCCGGAGCGCGACGGAACCGGCGATAGGATTTGAGGTCTGCCTCCAGACCCGGTATCCTATGCGTCGGCACCACAGAAACGCCCGATTTCCCTGACAAACCGCGCCATCGGCAGGTTGGAGTTTTCATGATTCGCAAAATTATCCTGGGTTCCATCGCTGCATTGCTGGTTTTGTCCCCGGCTGTTTCCGGTTCCCAGGCCATGGCCGATTCCGCCGACATGCTGGGCGCCTTCAAGAACTGGACGGCCTATACGACTGGCAGCGGAAGTTCCAGGACCTGCTATGCCTTGTCCAAGCCGCGCGCTCAGGAACCCAAGTCCCTCAAGCGCGGCGCAATATTCCTGATGGTGTCGGACTGGCCGGGCCGCAAGGTCAAAGCGGAATTGGAAGTCGTGCCGGGCTATGCCTACAAGCTGGGCGCCCCGGCCACGCTCGGCATTGGCGGTGACCGTTTCAACTTCTTCTCCCGCAATGATGGCCAGAATGGCAGTGCCTGGCTTCAGAATCTGAACGATGGCGGCCCGTTGCTGGATGCGATGAATCACGGCGTCTCCGCCGTGGCGATCGGCACTTCATCGCGTGGCACCAAGACCGTGGACACCTATTCTCTGGCGGGCTTCGGCGATGCGCTCGCCAAGATGCACGCCGCCTGCAATATGTGATGTCCGCTGCAACAGACCAAACCAGGTTTTCCCTGATCGGGCTTGATCCGGCGGCCCTGACTGCGGCGCTGGTGGCCGCCGGTTTGGCGGAAAAAACCGCCAAGATGCGGGCCCGCCAATTGTGGAACTGGGTCTATGTCCATGGCGCCCGCGATTTCGCGGCCATGACCAATCTGGCAAAAGACTTCCGCGCCGAAATGGAAAACCATTTCACTTTGGCCCGTCCCGAAATTGTCACCGAGCAGGTTTCCAGCGACGGCACCCGTAAATGGCTGCTGCGCACCGGCCCCGGCATCGAATTTGAAAGCGTCTATATCCCGGAAAAAGACCGCGGCACCCTATGCGTCTCCAGCCAGGTCGGTTGTACTTTGACCTGCCGTTTCTGCCACACCGGCACCCAGAAACTGGTGCGCAACCTCACCCCGGCAGAAATCCTCGGCCAGATCATGATTGCCAAGGATGCGCTGAGCGATTGGCCCAGCACGGCGCCGAACCGCAAAGTCACCAATGTGGTGATGATGGGCATGGGCGAGCCGCTCTACAATTTCGACAATGTCAAAGCCGCCCTCAAGATTGTCACTGACGGCGATGCCCTGGCCTTGTCCAAGCGCCGGGTCACGCTGGCCACCGCCGGCGTGGTGCCGATGATCGAAAAGGCGGGCAGCGAGATCGGCTCCAGCCTGGCCATTTCGCTGCACGCCGTGCGCGACGAACTGCGCGACGATCTCGTGCCAATCAACAAGAAATACCCCATCAAGGAATTGCTCGACGCCTGCCGCACCTATCCTGGCGCCTCCAACGCCCGCCGCATCACCTTCGAGTATGTGATGCTGAGGGGCATCAATGACAGCCTGGCCGACGCCCGCGCCCTGGTGAAGCTATTGGCCGGCATTCCCGCCAAGATCAACCTGATCCCTTTCAATGCCTGGCCCGGCGCGCCCTATGAATGCTCCGAATGGAGCCAGATCGAAAAATTCGCCGAGATTGTCAACAATGCCGGTTACGCCAGCCCCGTCCGCACCCCGCGCGGCCGGGACATCATGGCCGCCTGCGGCCAGCTCAAATCCGAAAGCGTCAAAGAGCGCGCTTCGGCCCGTTTGGCTGCCGAAAAGCTGGCCGATATACAGTCCGGCCAGCTTGCCCGGATGCCGCACTAAAGGCTGGATTCGGGCGCGTTTCTGCCTATAGTCCCGGCGATTTTTGCAGGTTGCAGCCATGTCCAAGAAAGACATCAAAAAAGTCGTGCTCGCCTATTCCGGCGGGCTGGATACGTCCGTCATTCTCAAATGGCTGCAGACCGAATACGGCGCCGAAGTCGTCACCTTCACCGCCGATCTGGGGCAGGGCGAGGAAATCGAGCCGGCCCGCCAGAAAGCCTTGACCCTGGGCATCAAGCCGGAAAATATCTTCATCGAAGATTTGCGCGAGGAATTTGTCCGCGACTTCGTTTTCCCCATGTTCCGCGCCAACGCGCTTTATGAAGGCGTCTATCTGCTGGGCACCTCCATTGCCCGCCCCCTGATCGCCCAGAAACAGATCGAGATCGCGGAAAAAGTCGGTGCCGACGCTGTTGCCCATGGCGCCACCGGCAAGGGCAACGACCAGGTGCGCTTCGAGCTGGGCTATTACGCCCTCAAGCCCGACATCAAGGTGATCGCCCCCTGGCGCGAATGGGACCTCACCAGCCGCACCAAGCTGCTGGAATTCGCTGAGAAGAACCAGATCCCCATCGCCAAGGACAAGCGCGGCGACGCGCCCTTTTCCGTGGACGCCAACCTGCTGCATTCCTCTTCCGAGGGTAAAGTGCTGGAAGATCCGGCGGTCGAGGCCGACAGCATTGTCTATCAGCGCACCATTTCGCCCGAAGAGGCCCCCGACAAGGCTACCTATGTCGAGATCGGCTTTGAAAAGGGTGATGCCGTCAGCATTGACGGCGCCAGGCTCTCCCCCGCCGGCCTGCTGACCAAGCTGAACGCCCTGGGCAAGGCCAACGGCATTGGCCGCCTCGATCTGGTGGAAAACCGCTTTGTCGGCATGAAGTCGCGGGGCATCTATGAGACCCCCGGCGGCACCATCCTGCTCACCGCCCATCGGGGTATCGAAAGCCTCACCCTGGACCGGGGCGCCGCCCACCTGAAGGACGACATCATGCCCCGCTATGCGGCGCTGATTTACAACGGCTTCTGGTTCAGCCCGGAGCGCGAGATGCTCCAGGCCCTGATAGACAAGAGCCAGGAATTCGTCTCCGGCACCGTCCGGCTCAAGCTCTACAAGGGCAACGTCACGGTGGTCGGCCGCTCCTCGCCCTTCTCGCTCTACAGCGAGAGCCTGGTGACCTTCGAGGACGACAAGGGTGCCTATGACCAGAAGGACGCGGCGGGCTTCATCAAGCTCAACGCCCTGCGCCTGCGGACCCTGGCCATGCGCAAGCGCACCGCCAAGCCCTAAGCCCCACCCGTTATCCCCCAGATATCTGACGGGGTCGGCGCCTGTCCAATTTTACTTCGGCGGGTCCACGCCCAACACACTGGCGCGCATCCAACCCTGGGTGACGCCATCCGTCACTTTGGCCCAACCATCCGGCTCCAGCGCGTCCAACTGCACCTTGGCGCCCTTCGACTCTTTCTTGAGAGAGTGACCAGAAGTCTTTGCGATATCTCGCAAAACCGAATTGGCGCGATGGACATAACGCGGTCCCGGGATTGGCGCGGAATCAAGCGCTGGCTGGCGTGGCCGGGGAATGTAGGCATGTGTCTCGATTGGTTGCGCCGGTGTTGCAGGCGCTTTCATTGCGGCCACCGCGACGGCCGCGGGGACAACCGCCGGCGTCTTCGCAGCGGTGACATGGCCATAGCCCCAGACGGCTAGGCCGCCCAGCACAACCCCAACCGCACCGCTGACCAGATGCCGGGAGAAAGGCGCCGTCGGCTCGGGTGCATCCGGGAAGCGCAGGCCCGCATTCTGCTCGGCCCCACGGGGTACGCCCCCGCGCTGGACGGGAAGCGATCTGCCGCCTGGCAGGGCCCGCAAGACCCGGCGCAGGCGAAGCGCCATTACACGTCTACCGAGGCATAGATCGCGTTGTCCTGGATGAACTCCCGGCGCGGCTCGACCACATCGCCCATCAGCTTGGCGAACAGCTCGCCCGCCTCATCGGCATGCTGCACCTTCACCACCAGCAAGGAGCGGGCATTCTCGTCCAGGGTGGTCTCCCACAATTGTTCCGGGTTCATCTCGCCCAGCCCCTTGTAGCGCTGCAGGGTCAGGCCCTTGCGGCCCCATTCGAAGATGGCGTTCAGCAGTTCTGACGGCGAGCGGATTTCCCGCACCTCGTCCTTGCGCTTGAGGGTGCCGGCCTTGAGGTAGGTGGCCTGCAGTTCGGTGGCCATCTTGTCCAGGCGGCGGGCGTCGGCCGATGCGATCAGGGCGCCGTCAATGGCCACGGCCTCGCGCACCCCGCGCACGTCACGCCAGAACTTCAGGCCGCCGTCTTCGGTCGGCTCGCCATGCCAGCCGCGTTCATATTCCTCGGACAGGGTGTCCAGGCGCAGGGCGATGTACTTGGCCGCCTCGGCCGCCTTGGTGGCGTCCGACAGGATATCCGGATTCATGGCCCCGGAAATGGCGGCCTGTTCCAGCACAAAGCGCGGATAGTGGCGGGGGAAGTTGTTGACGGCGGCCACGGCGGTGCGGGCATGGGCGATCAGCTCGTCCAGGTGCGCGCCGGTGATGGTTTCGCCCGAATGCAAGGTCAGGCCTGCGCCATTGGCGCCTTCGGCGACCAGGTGATCCTGCAACTCCGGTTCGTCCTTCAGGTACAGCTCGGACTTGCCGCGGGCGGCTTTGTAGAGCGGCGGCTGGGCGATGTAGATATGGCCGCGATCGATCAGGTCCGGCATCTGGCGATAGAAGAAGGTCAGCAGCAAGGTCCGGATATGGGCGCCGTCCACGTCGGCGTCGGTCATGATGATGATCTTGTGGTAGCGCAGCTTGTCGGCGTTGAACTCCTCGCGGCCGATGCCGGTGCCCAGCGCCGTGATCAGGTTCACGATCGCTTCGCTGGACAGCATCTTGTCGAAGCGGGCGCGCTCGATGTTCAGGATCTTGCCGCGCAGGGGCAGCACCGCCTGGTTGGCGCGGTTGCGGCCCTGCTTGGCGCTGCCACCCGCCGAGTCACCCTCGACGATGAAGATTTCGCACTTGCTGGGATCGCGTTCCTGGCAGTCGGCCAGCTTGCCGGGCAGGGAGTTGGAATCCAGCGCACCCTTGCGGCGGGTCAGTTCGCGCGCCTTGCGAGCGGCCTCGCGGGCGGCGGCGGCTTCCACCACCTTTCCGACAATGGACTTGGCTTCGGACGGATGCTGCTCGAACCAGGCGCCCAGCTGGTCGATGATGGCGCCTTCCACGATGGGGCGTACTTCCGACGAGACCAGCTTGTCCTTGGTCTGGGACGAGAATTTGGGGTCCGGCACTTTCACCGACAACACGCAGGTCAGGCCTTCGCGGCAGTCATCGCCGGTCAGCGCCGTCTTGTCCTTTTTCGCCTGCGGCATGTCCTCGGCATACTTGGTCACCACGCGCGTGAGACCGGCGCGGAAGCCCGCGACATGGGTGCCGCCGTCGCGCTGGGGGATGTTGTTGGTGAAGACCAGCGTCGATTCGTGATAGCTGTCATTCCAGGTCATGGCGATTTCGACGGTGACACCATCACGTTCGGACTCGATCATCACGGGCGCGGGGATCAGCTGGTTTTTGGCCCGGTCGAGATATTCGACAAAGGCCTTGAGGCCGCCCTCGTAGTGCAGGGTGACTTCCTTGGCCTCCACGCCGCGCTTGTCGGCCAGGATAATGGTGACGCCGGAATTGAGGAACGCCAGCTCGCGCAGGCGATGCTCAAGCGTGGCGAAATCGAATTCCGTCTTGGTGAAGGTGGCGGTGGAAGCCAGGAAGGTGATTTCCGTGCCTTTCTTGCCCGGCGCGTCGCCCACAATCTTTAAAGGCGCCACCGGATCGCCATGGCGGAACTGCATGTAATGTTCCTTGCCATCGCGCCAGATGCGCAAGTCCAGGAATTCCGACAGCGCATTGACCACCGACACGCCGACGCCGTGCAGGCCGCCCGACACCTTGTAGGCGTTCTCGTCGAACTTCCCGCCCGCATGCAGCTGGGTCATGATCACTTCGGCGGCGCTGACGCCTTCTTCCTTGTGAATGCCGGTGGGAATGCCGCGGCCATTGTCGCGCACGGTGCAGGAGCCATCGGGATTGAGCTGCACGTCAATGCGGTCGGCATGCCCGGCCAGGGCCTCGTCCACCGCATTGTCCACCACTTCATAGACCATGTGGTGCAGGCCCGAGCCGTCATCGGTATCGCCGATATACATGCCGGGGCGCTTGCGCACCGCATCCAGGCCCTTCAGCACCTTGATGCTGTCGGCGCCATATTCGTTCATATTGGGTTCTGACATGACTTATTCCTGACGCGTGAATTGGCCGTTTTCGACCAGAAATATTTCGGCGCGAGCGCCGTCGAACAGCGAAAGATCCGTACCGGTCATCCAGGCCTGCGCCCCAAGATCGGCAATCTCCTCGAACAAGGCAGCCCGGCGCACCACATCCAGATGCGCCGCAATCTCGTCCAGCAGCAGTAGCGGCGCCATGCCGTCGCGCACCCGCGCCAGCTCGCGCGTTTCGGCCAGCATGATCGAGATCAGCAACGCCTTCTGTTCGCCAGTGGAACAGTCGCGGGCATCGGCACGCTTGGCGGTATGGCGCGCCGCCAGGTCACTGACATGCGGCCCGATATTGGTGCGGCCGCTTTCGGCATCGCGGATGCGGCTGGCGGCCAGCGCATCCCGCAGCGCCTGCGCACTGTTAAAATTATCACCGGTCAGGGTCAGGGATGCCGCAGGAAACACGCCTGCGGCCTCACGCTCGGCCAAGGCGCGGTTGAGCCGCTCCACCGTGGCGTCCCGCGCCGCGCCAATCAGGACGCCAGCTTCCGCCATCTCATTCTCCAGCCCGTCCAGCCAGGCCGGATCGCGCGGCCCATATTTCAAAAGCCGCGCCCGTTCGCGCATCGCGGTCTCATAGCGCGTCGCCGCGCGGGCATGGCCGGCATCAAAGCCCAGCACCAGCCGGTCGAGAAAGCGCCGCCGTCCGCCCGCACTTTCAATGAACAGCCGGTCCATCGCCGGCGTCAGCCAGATCATTTGCACCACATCGCCCAGATCGGCGGAGCCCTTGGCCTCGACGCCGTTCAGCCGTACCTGGCGGCGCTCGCCGCCACCTGGCCCCACGGTCAGCCCGGTGCCGATATCGTAATCGGTGCCAGCACGGCCCACCGTCGCCGCCACCGCCCATAGCGCGCTCTCCTGCGCCACCGGTCCCTTGCGGACATGCTCACCCAGCTTGGCGCCGCGTAGCCCGCGTCCCGGCGACAGCAGTGAAATCGCATCCAGAATATTGGTTTTGCCCGCGCCATTGGGTCCCGCCAACACTACCGAGCCGCCCGCGGTGGCAAGCTGCCCCATCGCATAGGATCGGAAATTGGTCAGTTGCAGCCGCGTGACAGCGAGCCTTGTCGCTGCCAGGTTGGTCGGAATGGCGGACGCCTCGCCAGACAGGCGCGGATCTGGCGCGAAGGTCAAATTCAGACCCGAAGCGGCATGAGGACGTAGAGGGTGCGCGGATCCTCGGCGTCTTCAATGATGGCCGGCGAGCCAGCGTCCGAAAGCAGGAAGCGCACTTCCTTGCCTTCGATCTGGCCGGTGATGTCCAGCAGGTAACGGGCGTTGAAGCCGATCTCCAGCGCCGCGGCACGA
>Ga0118677_10008196_pt1 | contig 16853 bp, 13 predicted proteins | sample AliMusrvi5mmetaG_FD_86154 | JGI IMG/M metagenome (GOLD analysis project Ga0118677, IMG submission 86154) | reverse complement strand
ATGCGGCTTTCCCTGGATTCATGATTGTTTCGCTTTGCTGGATCAGGTCTCACCAGCAGAAGAATGTCGAGACTTCAGCCGCGAGATGAGGCTGGCTGCATGAGATCACACAATCCGTATAGCACAGTCTATGCCGCTGATGTGCAGTTGCCGGAAAAGACCATTGTTATGCCATCTTCGGCAATTCCTCCATTCGAAGAGCACTTTACTTCTGCAAAGCTCGATATGGCACGTTGGGTCTTAACACGAAAAAATGACTTTCATGAGTCAACCATTGATGTCATTGGCACAAAAGAGGCGGAGAGACGCTTGCGCCTTCGTGCCGATACGATGGGTACTAACGAGAATACGATAAAATATCATGGCATCCGCACTTTGAATCCGGTGATCAATATTCAGCATCCTACTGAGGTGAAGCTTGATTTGGACTGGAATCACCCGGATAATGGTAGTTATATGACTGCCGGTTTTTTTATTTGTCCTACCGCAACGAACGGAAACCCCGAAGATGAGTCAGAATGGATCAAAGTAATATACAACGGCGTTTTTCCAGGGAAAAATGCTCGGATAGAGATCACTGTTAAAAACAAGGATCAGATTGATGAATATACTCTATTTGATGAAGGATGGAAAGGCCATTTAAAAGAATTTCTCGGACGTACAATCGGTCTTCAACATCTCCGTCTAGTCCTGAGCCAGAACGACATTACCATCTGGGAGAATGACAAGAAACTATCCGCTAACAATTTCAAAAATATTTTTGATTCACCGTTAACTTGGACTACTGCATATTTGTATTTGCAGCAGAGCAATCAGTGCAACTATCACGCATTGGAAGTGTATTTCAATAACATTATGATTCGACAAACGACAGAGCAACCGATAGAACGGATGGGGCCAAAACTCACCACTCAACCTGTTTTACTCACAACTCCGCCATCCTCGCCCCCAGGCACTCCGTTTTATGAGAAATTTTCTACCGGACAATTAGATTGGACGCGATGGGTAATCACACGAAAAAATGATTTTAATGAATCGACAATGGATATTGTTGGTGCTAACGAGACGGATCGACGTTTATGTCTGCATGCCGACACCAGGGGGACCGATGAGAATACCGTTAAATACCATGGCGTCCGAATGCTTCATCCGCTGTTGGATATCCAGCATCCTACCGAGATAAAACTCGATATTGATTGGAACCATCCAAGTAATGGATGCTATATGACAGCAGGCCTTCTTATCTGCCCGACCGCTACGATAGAAAATCCAGAGGATGAACCCAATTGGGTTCAGGTAGTATACCACGGGGTGTTTCCCGGGAAAAAGGTTCGCATCCAAGTTTTTGCCAAAAAAGATGGTAACATCGCGCGAAATGTGTTTGATGAAGGTTGGGGAAACGCAAAGAATAAAGGAATATTCGAAAATCAGCTAAGTCGAGAACCTGGTTTGCAACATCTTCGTATCGTATTGAGCCAGCAATCTATCGCAGTTTGGGAGAATGATAAGATGTTATGCGATTGTAGTTTTATTAAGAATTATCAGATTGCTGCCTCATTGGCATGGTCCACGGCCTACTTATATTTGCAACAGAGCACGATCTGTAACTATCCTGCGCGTGAAGTCTTCTTCGGGAACATCTCGATAAAGCAACTATGAGGAAGGGAACATGCGATACCTAAACATATTGAGCCAACTGCGAGTGGCGCACTGGGGGCAGATCATGCTCCAACTCGCCGTCCTCTTTCCCGGCTGCGTCCCGGTGCCGATTTAATGAGGGGGAGAATTAGCGCAAAGCTATTGACACACTCGTTAGGCTGCATGCACTAATAAGCATTTATGAATTAAACGCTCAAGTGCTAGGTACTCGATTAAGGGCCTTGGGTATTGGAAACAACGTTTCTGTAATTGCCCTGCCAGTTCTTTGGCGAATCGGGGATTTGTTATTGATATGATACCGGGAGTCGTGGTTATTCCTAATAACAGGTTAGGAAGCGCATTGAGAACCACCGTCGCCAGTATACGCCGTATTTGTTCTCCTCGCGCTTGACATGCTCACCCCGAATGTCTAATATAAGGCGGCCTTTGTGAATTTTGCCACAAAGGCCGTTCAGTCTCGCCTGCGCGGGATGAAGATTGCGAAATGCCCCCCGACTTTTTCGCGCCTGCTGGGGGGACAACACGATAAGAGGAGGCTTTCCCATGGCAGTCAAAGTCGGTATCAATGGTTTCGGTCGCATCGGTCGCCAGGTGACCAAGCGGCTTATCGAGGAATACGGCGGGAGCATTGAAGTCGTCGGCATCAATGACCTGACTGACACCAAAACGCTCGCTCACCTGTTCAAATACGACAGCAACTTCGGCCGCTTCGACGGCACCGTCGAAGCCAAAGAGAAGTCGATTGTGATCAACGGCAACGAGATTGGGATCACCTCGGAGAAAGATCCTTCGTTATTGCCGTGGAAAGCGCTGGGCGCGGAAATCGTGCTCGAATCGACCGGACGCTTCACCGAAGCCGCCAAGGCCAAAGCGCATATCGACGCCGGCGCCAAGAAAGTGCTCATCAGCGCCCCGGCCAAGGGTGAGGACATCACGATCGTCCTCGGCGTGAACGAGAACAAATACGATCCCGCCAACCACAACATCATCTCCAACGCCTCCTGCACCACCAACTGTCTGGCGCCGGTCGCGAAGGTGTTGAATGATACCTTCGGCATCGAAGCCGGTCTGATGACCACCATTCACGCCTACACCAACGACCAGGTGATCCTGGACTTCCCGCATAAGGACCTGCGCCGCGCCCGCGCCGCCGCCCTGTCGATGATCCCGACCACCACCGGCGCTGCCAAAGCGGTCGCGCTGGTGCTGCCGGAACTCAAAGGCAAGTTCCACGGCTTCTCGATGCGCGTGCCCACCCCGACGGTGTCGGTCGTTGACCTCACCTGCACGCTCGCCAAGGTCGCCACGGTGGATGAGATCAACGCCGCGCTGAAAGCCGCCGCCGATGGCCCGCTGAAGGGCATCCTGGGCTTCACCATGGAAGAGCTGGTCTCCATCGACTTCAAAGGCTGCCCGTTGAGCTCGATTGTCGACGGCATGAGCACGATGATGGTCGCCGACAAGCTCTATAAAGTGCTGGCCTGGTACGATAACGAATGGGGTTACAGCTGCCGCCTCGCCGACCTGACCAACCTGGTCGCGAGCAAGCTCTAACCAACCGGCATAGATCGCCCCGCTGAGTCGGAGCGCAATGACTCTCACCGACGAGCGGGCATTTTGCCCGCTCGTCGTCTTTTTATGCACAGGAGATACCGGATGGTTTTCGGATGGGAAGGATCAGATAGCTGTCGTCCAACCATCTCCGGTGAATTCGGATTCTGAACCGTACGCTTTCTGGAGGAATATCATGGCGAAGAAAACTATTGCCGACCTGAACGACTTGAACGGCAAGCGCGTGCTGGTCCGTGTTGATTTCAATGTGGCGATCAAGCCCAAATTGCCGACGACGCGCGATGAGGCGAAGATTACCGACGATACGCGCATCCGCGCCGCGCTGCCCACCATCCTTGACCTGATCGCGAAGGGGGGCAAAGTGATTTTGATGTCCCACCTCGGGCGTCCGGATGGGCAGGTCATCGAAGGATTGCGGCTGGATGTGGTCGCCAAACGGCTGAGCGAGCTGCTGAAGAAGCCGGTGAAAAAGGTGGACGATTGCGTCGGTCCGGAAGTGGAAGCCGCCATCGCCGCCATGCAGCCCGGCGACGTGCTGCTGCTGGAAAATGTCCGCTTCCACGCGGAAGAGGAATCGAAGGACGACGCGGTGCGTCTGCCCTTCGCGCAGCAGTTGGCCAAGCTGGGTGATGTCTACGTGAACGACGCCTTCGGCACTGCTCACCGCGACCATGCCTCCACCGCCAGCATCGCCCGCTTCCTGCACCCCGCGGTGGCCGGCTTCCTGCTGGGCAAAGAGATCGAGACGCTGGGCAAAGCGCTGGATCACCCGGAGCGTCCCTTCACCGCCATCCTCGGCGGCGCCAAGGTGAAGGACAAGGTCAAGCTGATCAACAACATGCTCGGAAAAGTCGACGTGCTGCTCATCGGCGGCGGCATGGCCTACACTTTCTTCAAAGCCCAGGGGCTGGAGATCGGCAAGTCGCTGCTCGATGCCGATAGCCTGGACAAAGTGAAGGGGATGCTAGAGAAAGCGACGGCCACCAGCACCAAACTGGTGCTGCCGGTGGACGTGATCATCGCCAAAGAGCCGGTGGAAGGCACCGAGACGCGCGTGGTGGCACCCAATGAAATCCCTGCGGATTGGGAAGGTCTCGATATCGGCCCGAAATCGATCACCCTCTTCAAGGAATATATCAAAACCTCCAAGCTGGTCTTCTGGAACGGTCCGCTGGGACTGTTCGAGATTTCCTCCTTCGCCCAGGGCACCGCGGCTATCGCCGACGAACTGGCGAACACCGACGCCTTCACCATCATCGGCGGCGGCGACTCGGCGGCGGCGGTCACCCAGATGGGCTACGCCGACAAGATGGGCTTCATCTCCACCGGCGGCGGTGCCTCGCTCGAATTCCTCGAAGGCACCCCGTTGCCGGGTGTAGTGGCCCTGGACGATAAATAACTTCCGCTAATAGGTTGACCTAACCCACGACCGATCGTTCCCGATGGGTCGTGGGTTTGGTCGCCCCGGCAATTAACCTGCCGCGGGGAATCGAACGCGTGGATGGTTAAGCATCCAGCGGTATAGGGAAGATTGTCAGTTGTTTTTTGTCGACAGTGATCTTTCTGCGCAAATTTCGCAACAGAGATACTTACTTTGACCGGTAAAACCACAGCCAACTCTCCGAGGGTCACGCGTTCCGCGTCCGCACCGCGCGCGGTGTCAATCGGCTGGTGCACAACCCATCCGCATGTCCTGCCGCTCACTCTGTTGTTGATTGGCATCACGCTCCTCTTCAGCTACACCATCGTCATTCGCCAACCCTGGTTTGGCACGCTCTCGGCCGATCGGCATCAATGGCTGACCGGCAGCACAGTGAAGTTCACCCGCAATTGGTATCGCGAAGGCGCGTTGCACCTGGGTTTCCTCATGCTGGAAAACCCCCACTCGGTGGAATTTCCCACGCTGGAAAGCCGGCAAATTTATATCTCCTATCCGCCGGGTACCTTGTTGCCGATCTATGCGGTCAGTAAGCTAATCCACCAGGAACCATCACCCGGCCTGGTTCAAACCTTTAATCTGCTCAATCATTTCCTGATTGCGCTCGGGTTGGCACTCATCGTCTATCTGTTGCTGATACGCCTCTGGCTGCACCCCATTCACGCCGGGCTCTTTGCCGGCATCCCCCCACTCTTCGTCCTGCTGCTGCCCGCCCCGCTCTACTGGTTCCAGAATGTGTTTTTTTCCGATCAGGCCATCATCCTTCCTTTTGTGTTGATGCTACTCGGCGAAGTGGCGCGAGAATTTCCGCTATCCGATCGGCAAAGCCGCTGGTTAGCGATCGCACAAGGAGTCGTGCTCTGGTATGGCTTTTTCACCGACTGGTTTTTCGTCTTTCTCGCGCTGGTGATCTATGGGAAGCGCCTGTTACGCGGAGAACTGCCGCACGCGCGTCGACAGTTTTTCCTCCACTCGCTCGCGTTCTGGATGGGCCCTATCACCGCCATCAGCCTGTTCGCGATGCAGTTACTCGCCTTTCATCAATGGGAAACCTTGTTGGCGAAGTTCCTCTTTCGTAGCGGGTCGTTGAATGAGAATGGCCAACCCATCACCGATTTCTACGACCGGTTTTGGGGACGTTTTGTCCCGGTCGGCTACGGCGAACTTGCCAGCTATCTGCTCTGGGGCTCGTTGTTGCTCCTGGGGGTGGTCTTGTGGCGGCACGCGCTGAAACCAGGCGCCGGGAAGCGATGTCGTCTGCCGATCGCGTCGTTGCCGTCTTTGATGGGCATCACCCTACTGCCGTGTTTCCTGGAAATATATGCCTTAAAAAACCATTCCTGGTCACACGATTTTTCCGCGTTGAAATTACTCGTCCCGTTGAGTATCATTCCCTTTGTTGTGCTGCCGGTTTGGTTATTAGGGCTGTGGCGCAAGCTGCCGGTATTTCAGCCGCATGAGACGCCGCACCTGGTGTTTTCCCGCATGATCCTCGGCATCAATCTCGCGATGCTGGTTTGTGCAGGCAGCTATACGCTCAGCGCGCACCCACGCTACCGTGGTTTCTTCCCTCAACCCCTGACCGGCATCAAGGAACTGACGGCATTAACGCAACAGTTTACCTATCACGATATCATCATCACGCGAAACTTTGAAATTCCTGCCAATCCACCCCAACTGTTATCTTACACGATGAAACGCATCTATAAAGTGAATCAGCAGGCTGACCTCGACCGGATCACCGCGCCAATCCGTGAACCGTTCCGGGTGATCGATCTCGGCACACAAATCAAGCAGGCCGAAGGCCCATAGGGGAAAGGGTATCGTCTGAATGCTGCTACCGCTGTAATCGTTGGGAGTCCGTGCCCACCGTGGCGCGCGGTTGGCGTAACCACCAGGTGTGGAAGAACGAAAACCACACGCGATGGCAAATCCGCAGAAAGCGATGATAAAACGCCGATGTCAGAAGAATTGTCTCACTGGTTGAACGATATCCCACCAGGCCCACGTTCATTTTCCAAAATGATTGCCTGGTGGGAGAAACGACGTTCTTGGCATAATTTAACCATTATTTCTATCGGGTTTGCCAGCCTGATTGCGTTTTACATTTTCATTTACCATACGGACGAACTGAAGCCAGGAGAAGACGCCGTAGAACCCTTGGTATTGATCATTGCCCCGTTCGTCATCAATATTTGCTATACCTTCGGCTGGATTATCGAGGGATTTCTCGCCTTCATTCTTCGACCTTTTCTCGGGGAAAAGGTACGATTACTCGGTCCCCTTCTCCTGAAGATTGGCGTGATCTTCTCATTATTGGTTGTCTTGTTCCCTTCGGTATACTGGGCCATCGTATGTCTGCGACATCAGTTGAGATATTTTGGGCATTGAGGTATATCAGAATTATATAGTTCTGGGCGGTCAGGATGACCGCGGTCCCAGGAGACTTCCCTTGCACTTGCACTAAAATCTAACCTTTTTCAGTGCAAGTGTAAGTGCAAGTGCAAGTCATTTAAGCTTTCCGTTAAAATCCGACCCTCTGCTGCCGAAAGATCGCCCAGAAGAGAATCCAGGGGTCGAGCATATAGTCGCCCCCCTGTTCCAGCACGCGGAAGTTGAAGTGGGTGTGCGCGAAGTCGCCGACGAAGACACCGGCGGCGGTGGCGTAGGGGGCGCCGGCGGGCAGCGGGGCGCGTTCCGGCGCCAGCATGGCGATCTGGTGCGCGGTCTGCAGCCACCATTCCGACCCGTCCGCCCAGCGGCGGATACCGCGCCAGCGGTTGTTGTTGAAGCCGGCGGCGGTGGAATAGACCAGGTAGTGATCGTCGCAGGCGATCGGCGCGGTCAGCACGGTGCCGGCCGGCATATTGATATCCAGCCCGCAGTGGGCGGCGATGCCGCCGTAGGGTCCCATCCAGCAGTCCTCACCGTGATAGCAATCGTGAATGTCCAGCCGTCCCGTCGTGTTGGGATACCACGGGTGCAGCGGTTCCGGGCAGATGGGCAGATCGGCCTCGTGGACCACGAAGCGCGCGGCGTGACTCGGCGCACAGAGCAGATTGCCGCGCCAGTCCTTCTCCACCATAAAGCCGCCCGCGTGGGAAAAGGCGCAGGCCGCGGCATCGAACCACAGGTGCAGGCCATCGATCTCCCACGGCGCGTAAAAGCTGGCTTGCGTGCCCACCTCGCGCCGCAAGGTATACTCCTGCCCATTCACGCGCACGGCGCAGGAGAAGGCATAAGCCGAGATATCGCCGGTGCCATGCCCGGTATCTCCGTTGCCATAACGGGCGTAGTCGCGCGCGATCACCTCTGCCGAGGTGTCGAGCAGCGTCATCTCCCAGACGTCGCCGTGACGCCGGGCGAAGCGCAGGGTCTCCCCGTGATGCAGGCCGAACGGGGTGAGCGTCGGTTTCGAAGTGCGCAGCAGCATGGCCATCCTCCGTCGTGTTTTTTTCCGCACCGGGGGAGTAAATCCCTTTATCCGCCCCATACCCGGAATAGCCGTTTCTCCTGTTCATATCTGACCATTGCACGCGATTGAGGCGCCGCGGGATGTGGGAGGTATAACTGCGATACCACTGACAACGGGAGGGTGCGATGGCGGAGATGATGAAGGCGCTGGTCTATCATGGTCCGGGACGACGCGGGTGGGAGGACAAGCCGAAGCCGGCGATCGTGGACGGCACGGACGCGGTGGTGCGAATCACCACCACCACGATCTGCGGTACCGATCTGCATATCCTGAAAGGCGACGTGCCCGAGGTGCCGGACGGGTTGATCCTGGGGCATGAAGGCGTCGGGGTGGTCGAGGCGGTCGGCGCAGGCGTGCAGGCGGTGAAGCCGGGCGATAAAGTGCTCATCTCCTGCATCACCGCCGATGGGCGCTGCGATTTCTGCCGCAAAGGCATGTATTCGCATTGTCGTCACGGCGGCTGGATTCTCGGCCACTTGATCGACGGCACGCAGGCGGAATACGTGCGCATCCCCCATGCCGACACCAGTCTGTATCCATTGCCATCCGGCGCGGATGAAGCGGCGATGGTGCTGCTGAGCGATTCGCTGCCCACCGGCTTTGAGTGTGGGGTGTTGAACGGACGCGTGCAGCCGGGCGACACGGTGGCGATTATCGGCGCCGGGCCGGTCGGTCTCGCCGTGCTGGTGACTGCGCAGTTCTTTTCGCCCGCCGAGATCATCGTGATCGATGTCGATGCCCATCGCCTGCACGTCGCGCAGACGCTGGGCGCCACGCAGACGATCAACAGCGCAGAGACGGATGCCAGCGCGCGCGTGCTGGAACTGACCAACGGCGCCGGGGTGGACGTGGCCATCGAAGCCGTCGGCATCCCCGCCACCTTCGATATCTGCCAGTCCATCCTCACGCCCGGCGGCCGGCTGGCCAGCGTCGGCGTCTTCGGCGTGCCGGTCACCTTCCACATCGAGAAGCTGTGGGCGCACAACATTCAGCTCACTACCCGCCTGGTCGATACCGTCACCACCCCCATGCTGCTCAAACTCGCCCTAGCCGGGCGGCTGAACCCCAAACAACTCGTCACCCACTCGTTCAAACTGCCGGATATTCTCAACGCTTACGACACCTTCGGGAATGCCGCGCGGGAACACGCGTTGAAGGTGGTGTTGACGGCGGGGTAGGGTGAGGATCAGACTGGCTGAACAGGTGCTATGCTGCTATAATAGTAGACAACCGGCGTGATTCCGCGCTGGGTTGCGCGTGGTGTATCATCGCCACCCGTGGTGGATAAATAACAACCACGCGCCGCGGCGGGCGCGGACTACCCGGCTAACGGTGACATCACTTTCAATATACCCTCGAGATCACACTGGTCGTCTATTCACGAGATTTGTGCGGAACCGATAAGTTCCACGAGAAGAGTTTTGCGGCATGGCATATCAGGTGGCGTTGCCGATTTTTGATGATAGCGAGATGTTTCATCCGGTGGCCGCGGATGAAGCGGAAGAGCGCGGCGCGATCTTCACCCGGTGTGAGGTGGTTGACTTCATTCTCGATCTGGCCGGCTACACTGTTGACCAGCCTTTACATTCCTATCGTATTCTCGAACCCTCATTCGGTCACGGCGACTTTATGATCCCAATTGTCGAGCGACTCATGACCGCCTATCGGGCTGACCAGACCTTACTTGCAGATCCGGTGACGGCATTATCCGCTGCCGTCCGTGGCGTGGAGTTACACGAAAACAGTTTTCGCTTGACGCGCGCCCGCTTGCTGACGGTGCTGCAGCAGTATCAACTGACGGACGAATCCGCCTCCCGCCTGCTCGACGCCTGGTTGGTTCACGATGATTTCTTACTGACGCAGTTACCGCCGGGATTCACCCACGCCGTCGGCAACCCACCCTATGTCCGGCAAGAACGCATTCCCGCGCGGTTGTTAGCCGAATATCGCGCGCGCTATCGCACGCTGTATGATCGCGCCGATCTGTATGTACCATTCATCGAACGTTGTTTGCGAAGCCTGGCGCCGGGTGGCGTGTTGGGTTTCATCTGTTCCGACCGGTGGATGAAAAACAAGTATGGCGGTCCGTTGCGCGCGCTGATTGCCCGGCATTACCATCTGGCCGCGTATATCGATATGGTGGATACGCCGGCTTTTCAATCCGACGTGATCGCCTATCCCGCCATCACCATCATTCGCCGTGAACCGTCCGGACCAACTCGCGTGGCGAAACAGCCGCGGATCGAGCGGGAGGCGTTGTCGGCATTGACCCAAGCGATTGCCGTCGCCGCGAGTCCATCGGGCGCTGACGTCGTGGAAGTCACCGGCGTCGTCAATCATGACGAACCCTGGATTTTACATGCGTTTGAGCAACTCGCGCTCGTGCGTCGATTGGAAGCGAGTTATCCCACCTTGGAAGAAGCGGGGTGCATCGTCGGCATTGGCGTCGCGACCGGCGCGGACAACGTCTATATCGGCCCTTACGCAACGCTGGATGTCGAGCCGGAGCGGAAGCTTCCGCTGGTGACGACGAAAGACATTGCGCGTGGCCATGTCGAGTGGACGGGTTTAGGGGTGATCAATCCGTTTCACGCCGACGGTTCGCTGGTGAACCTGGCGGAATACCCCCGCCTTGCGCGCTATTTTGCTCGACACGCGACGGCGATCAAGAAGCGTCATTGCGCGGAGAAAAACGCGACCGGCTGGTATCGCACCATCGATCGGATCGATCCGGCGCTGACGGCACGTCCCAAATTACTCATCCCCGACATCAAAGGGGATGCACAGATCGTCTATGAGGACGGCAAATTCTATCCGCATCACAACCTGTATTTCATCACCTCGGAGCAATGGGATGTCTTCGCATTACAGGCGGTGTTGCGCTCCGGTATCGCGCGGCTGTTCGTCGCGGCCTATTCCACCAAAATGCGCGGGGGATACCTGCGCTTCCAAGCGCAATATCTCCGTCGCATTCGCCTGCCGCGCTGGCAGGATGTCGCCGAAGAGACCCGCATCGCCTTGCGGAACGCCGCGGCGTCGGGAGATGTCATTGCCTGCAATGCCGCCGTCTGCGCATTGTATCAATTTACGCCGAAGGAACTTGCCGTGTTGCACGGCAGCGAGCAAGTGGAATTGCCATGAGTATCAATATCACCGCCTATGAGCGCAAAGCCCACGATGCCGTGAAAGCGTTCTGGGGAAACCGCGAAATCGCCCGCCAGAAACAACTGGTGAGCGAAAAAGTCGATCAGGGTGAACGTGCCGGGGTGACGGGCGGAAAGAACATGGATGGCTTTCTAGCCTTGCTGACCGACACCGTGCGAGATAACGGGTTGACCGCGGCTGAAATACACTTGGAACGCCGCGCCCTTACCCTTCCCGGCTTTTTTCGTCCCACCAAACTCTGGGACATGCTGATTATGTATCACGGACGGCTGATCGCCGCCATCGAGTTGAAGAGCCATGTCGGCCCTTCATTCGGGAATAATTGCAACAATCGCGCGGAAGAAGCGGTCGGCATTGCGGTAGATTTCTGGACAGCCTACCGCGAGGGGGCATTCGGCGAGCAACCACGGCCATTTGTCGGGTGGATGATGTTGATCGAGGATTGCCTGGAGTCCCGCAGACCGGTGCGCGATACCTCACCGAATTTTCCGGTCTTCCCAGAGTTTAACGGAGCGTCGTACGCTGACCGATATCACCTCTTATGCCGCAAGCTCGTGCAAGAGCAACTCTATACCACGGCCTCCGTTCTGCTATCGCCACGAAGCGCTATGGCCAGCGGTGAATACACTGAATTGTCGGAACTGACTGGTTTGAAGACTTTTATTGCGACTTTAGCCGGGCATGTTGCCGGGGAAGCGGCGATGTTGAAGTAGTCTCTCGCCATTGAATTTAATGAAGATGGCTGACTGATTCTTTTATTCCGCGAACGCACTAAAGGTCTACCGAGCAATCCGTAGAACTACCCCATTATGATCAGAAAGCTCTTCACGCTTCTTATCCTGTGCGCGTTGCCTCTCCTGGCGAACGCCGCCACATCACCGAGCGGCATCCATCCGGTGGTCGCCGTGCAGTCCGGCTGGCTCTTCGGCGGCACGGTCAATAGTAAGTGGGTGGATAGCTACGTTATGGTGCCCAGACTCACGGGCAAAGAACGCTATCGCCTTTATTCGATCACCGCTTACCTGGGTGAAGCGATCGGGAGTAAATTGGAGATACCGGAAGATGGCGGATCAATGCCGAAAGTCGATCTCACGCTGACAAAGACACAAAGCGAGAAGAAGCCCCTCCTCGCCATCGCCGGTGCCTGGAACGCGTTGCCGCGCGTGCCGAAAGTGCAGCATCCGAACCAGGTTGTCTATCGCCAGGCGGTGCAAGCATTGCTGGCGGCAAAAGGCGTGCCGCATGCCGCCGTGCAGATCACCAAACTCTGGCGCATCGATCTGGATGGCGACGGGCAGGAAGAAGTGCTCATCGAAGCCATCACCCCGCGCAAAGGCTTCGGCGAAATTCACGAGGGTACCTTACCGTATAAGAAGGGCGATTATTCACTGCTGCTAATGCGCAAACTTCTCCACGGCAAAGTGGTAACCATCCCTATCGCGATGAGCATCTACACGCACGACGCGGAAAGCGAAACCGATTATCCTATGATTCACACCCTGGTTGCTGCACTGGATGTCAACGGCGATGGCAGCATGGAGATCATCGGACACAACGAAGCCGTGATAGAGCGGGGGATGAATATTTATCAACTTCAGCGGGACCATATCAAGGATGTGCTGGGCGCAGGCGATGGTCCGTGAGCGGTGACATTAACCGATCGCTGAGTCGCCTGCCAATCGCACAACAGTCGTCGCAAAAGCGGTGCTGCGGCACCGCACTCCATAACAAGCCTTCCTGCTCTTTTACATCACCGTCCGCCCCTCCATCGCTCGCAAGATCGTCATCTGGTCGGCATAGTCGAGATCGCCGCCGACGGGGAGGCCGAGGGCGATGCGGGTGACTTTGATGCCGAGGGGTTTGATGAGGCGCGCGAGGTAGAGGGCGGTGGCGTCGCCTTCGACGGTGGGGTTGGTGGCGAGGACGATCTCGCGCACCTGGTCGTCGCGCAAGCGCTGCAGCAGTTCGCGGGTGCGCAGTTGATCGGGGCCGATGCCGTCCATCGGGGAGATCAGGCCTTCGAGGATATGATAGAGACCGCGATAGTCACCGGCGTTGTCCAGCGCCATCAGGTCGCGCACGTCGGCGACCACGGTGATGGTGCCGTGATCGCGCGCGGGGTCATCGCAGATCGGGCAGTGGGCGGCTTCGGAATAATTGAAGCAGATTTCGCATTGGCGCACCTGCGCGCGCACATCGGCGATGGCCTGCGCGAGATCGGTGGCGACGGCCGGCGCGCCGCGCAGCAGATAGAGCGCCAGGCGTTGGGCGGACTTGGGGCCGATGCCGGGCAGCGCTTCCAGCAGATCGATGAGCCGTTGCAGAGGTCGGGCAAAGTGTTGCATGAGGGCATTATACCATATCTGGGGTTCGGGTTTCAGGTGTCAGGTGTCAGGTGTCGGGTGTCGGGTTTTGGGTTTTAGGTGTTGGGTGTCAGGAATTGGATGTCGGGTAGTAGGAGGCGGGCATCCGTCCCGGGACTCTTTGACGCATTACGCCTCCAGATTACACTGGCGGAATAGAGTTTGCGCCGAAGTATCGTTGAGTTGTGGTCGGAGCGCCGGCTTCCAGCCGGCACGTCTTTAAACTGACCATGCTGATCACGTGCCGGCTGGAAGCTGGCGCTCCAATCGCATGCAGCGCGCAAACCCGGTTGCGCCCGCGTGATCCAGGTCTTTTACCACCTGCACTCGCTATCCCGCCTCTTCGCTCGCATCTGCCTCTCACCCTTTCTTTGCCTTTTTCTGCAGTTTTGCCAGCATGTCCAGCGCCTGGCGGGGGGTGAGGTCATCGACGTCGACGGCCATGAGCTCTTCCACCACCGGGTGCTCGACGACTTCGAAGAGGGTGAGTTGGGTTTTGGGGAGCGGGGGCGGGATGGTGGCGTGTTTATCGACCAGACCGCGGGCATGTTCGGCGATCTGGTCGTTCTCTTCCAGCGATTGCAGCACCTGTTGCGCGCGATCCACTACCGCTTGCGGTAGACCGGCCAGCCGGGCGACGTGGATGCCGTAGCTGCGGTCGGTGCCGCCGGGGACGATTTTGCGCAAAAAGACGATGGTGTCCGCGCTCTCCTTCACCGCGATGCGGTAATTCTTCACACGCGGCAGGGTGTTTTCCAGTTCATTGAGCTGGTGGTAGTGGGTGGCGAAAAGGGTTTTGCAGCCCAGGCGCGGCGCTTCGTGCAGATATTCCGCCACGGCCCACGCCAGCGACAATCCATCGAAAGTGCTGGTACCGCGGCCAATCTCATCGAGAATCACCAGGCTGCGGCGGGTGGCGTTATTGAGGATGTTGGCCGCCTCGGACATTTCCACCATAAAGGTGGATTGCCCGGTGGCCAGGTCGTCGCTGGCGCCCACGCGGGTGAAGATGCGGTCGACCACGCCGATCTGCGCCTCCTCCGCCGGCACGAAACAGCCCATCTGCGCCAGCAGCGTGATCAAGGCGACCTGCCGCAGCGCCGTGCTCTTGCCCGCCATATTCGGGCCGGTGAGGATGATGAGTTGATGGGTTTCCAGATCGAGCCGGGTGTCATTGGGCACGAAGCGTTCGCCGGCCAGCGTCTGTTCCACCACCGGATGGCGGCCATTGCGGATGGTGATGGCATCGCCGGTGGTCACGCTGGGACGATGGTAGCGGTAGCGCGCGGCCAATTCGGCGAAGTTCGCCAGCACGTCGAGTTGCGCGAGCAGGCGCGCCAGCCGCTGGATGCGTTCGGCCTCCATCGCCACCGCGCCGCGCAGGGCGGTGAAGAGTTTGAACTCCAGCTCCTTCAGCTTATCCTCGGCCCCGAGCACCATCGCTTCATATTCTTTCAACGCCGGGGTGATGAAGCGTTCGGCATTGGCCAGCGTCTGCTTGCGGATGTAATCCGCCGGGGCGGCGTCCACATTTCCGCGGCTGATCTCGATATAATAGCCGAAGACGGAATTATAGCCGACCTTCAAGGACTTGATGCCGCTGCGCTCGCGCTCGCTGGTTTCCAGCGCGGCGATCCAATCCTTTCCCTCGGTGGTGATGCGGCGCAGGGTATCCAGTTCCGCGTTATAGCCACCGCGGATCATGCCGCCTTCGCGAATGGACAGCGGGGGCGTATCGACCAGGCCGGCGGTGAGCGTCTCGCGCAGATCGGCCAGCGGATCGGCGCCCTCCACCAACGTCTGCAGCACCGGCGCGGCGTTCTCCAGCAGCGCAAGCAGGTGCGGAATATTGGTGAGCGAGTCGCGCAATTGCGCCAGGTCGCGGGCGTTGCCGGCACCGGAGGCCGCGCGGGAGAGCAGGCGCTCCAGGTCATGGATCTTCCGCAACTCCTCGCGAAGTTTTTCGCGCAGCAGATCGTCCTCGCGAAACACCGCCACCGCGTCCAGCCGGCGGTTGACTTCCGCCACGTCGAGCAGCGGCGCCAACAGCCATTTCTTCAACAGCCGCGCGCCCATCGCCGTGCAGGTTTGATCGAGCAACCAGATCAGCGAATGCTTGCGCCCGCCGTCGCGCAGTGAAGCGATCAACTCCAGGTTGCGGCGCGTCGGGGCGTCCAGCAGCATGTGATCGTCGAGCGAGTAGGTGCTGAGGCTGCGGATTTGCCCGACGGTGGTTTTCTGGGTTTGCTGCAGGTAGCGCAGCAGTAATCCGGCGGCTTCCACCGCCACCGTCATCTCATCGCAGCCGAACCCGCGCAGTGAACTGACGCCGAAATGGCGGGTGAGCGTATCGGTGGAGGTTTCCCAGGCGTATTCGCTCATGTCGGGAAAGGTGATCGCCGCCGCACTGCGCGCGCGAATCGCCTGCGCCAGTTCCTCGTCGTCGCGCATGCTCGCCGGCAGCAGAATCTCCGCCGGCTGCAGGCGGGACACCTCTTCCAGAATCAGCTCCCGCGCGCGCTCACCGCTGGTTTCCGTCACCAGGAATTCCCCGGTCGAGCAATCGGCCACTGCCAGCCCGTAGCCGTGCTCGGTGTGGAGCGCGAGCAGGTAATTGTTCGAGCGCTCATCCAGCAGGTAATCTTCCACCACCGTGCCGGGGGTCATGATGCGCATCACATCGCGCTTGACCAGGCCTTTGGCAAGGCGCGGATCTTCCATCTGTTCCGCGATGGCCGCCTTGTGCCCGGCCGCCAGCAAGCGCGACAGGTAGCGGTCGATGGCGTGGAACGGCACCCCCGCCATCGGCATCTTCGCCCCGCGCACGTCGCGCGCGGTGAGCGCGATATCCATCGCCGCCGCCCCGACCACCGCATCGTCCCCATACATCTCGTAAAAATCGCCGCAACGAAACAGCAGTATCACGTCCGGATACAGCCGTTTCAAATCCTGGTATTGGCGAAACATCGGGGTAAGCGCATCAGTGGACACGTGGCGAGACTCCTCTGTGGCTATATTGTAGGTGATCGGGAAGGGAGACGTCAAAAGAGGGGTTGGGGGGTAAGAGTTCACGTTCTTCGGAGTAATTCGTAGACTATGTAGTGGCGGGCGGAAAGAGGGGGCGCCCCCGGAGCATTCCTTCGAGGGCGGTCACCGGATCGAGGCCACGCACGACGCAGGT
>Ga0118677_10008194_pt1 | contig 16860 bp, 10 predicted proteins | sample AliMusrvi5mmetaG_FD_86154 | JGI IMG/M metagenome (GOLD analysis project Ga0118677, IMG submission 86154) | reverse complement strand
CTTTTGCGTGCAGGCTTTACAGATCCCCCCTCAGCAATAGAGATATGTGTTTAATGGCAAAGGCGTTAGGGCATTCAAACTATTCGAACACCTTAAGATATCTGGAATTTGCGGATGAATTGGAAGCAGCCATATTGGCATAATCTGGGCCAGCGATTTGGATGCTCGGGCGCTAATTTTCCCTCTTCCATCTGCCTAGCATCCCGTCCAACTCCGCAGCGACACGGAGGAGTGTCGGGCACGGGCCAAGCATCGCTTCGTAAATTGAAGCCTACTTCTTGCTGAGTTCCTGGGTCCGCAGGAGCACCCGCTGGCGCATGATTTTTCCAGCTTTGAACTTCACGGTCGCCCGTGCCGGAATGGTCACGTCCTTCTCCGGCTTCTTCGGATTGCGCCCGACGCGGGATTTCGTCAGGCGGACCTCGAAGACGCCGAAGTTCCGCAGTTCCACATCCCGCCCGGAGGCCAGGGCGGTGGTGATGGCGTCGAGCGTTTGCTGGATGACCGTGAAAACTTCCGCCTGAATGATTCCGGTTTCCTTGCTGATCTGCATCACGAGATCGCGTTTGGTGAGGTTGGCCATGGCGGGGAATGTTGTGTGGAGCAGGATAGACATGCCGTTTCGGATTTGAAAACCGGAATCCGCCCGCACCCTCCAAGCACCCCCATCAGCGATGGATTCTCGCGAGCGGCGCGAACGAGGCTCATGGCGGTATGAAAACCAAATCATCGACAGCAACTGCCGCCCCGGTCACTCCCGCAGCCGGGCTCAAGCGGATCAACCTCGCGGGAATCGCAACCACAGCGCCAGCGGCGAAAGCCGCCAAGACGTATCCCGAGCTGCCCGATCCAGACGGACAGGTGGCTTCGCTCGTCGAGGGTATTCTCGAAATGAGCGAACAAGTGGAGGCCATTACCGGTGCCCTCGAAATCTCGAAAGGGGAATTGATCGCCATCGCCAAGCCGTTCTACTTCGCCCACCACGCAGGGCAGATGGCAGTGGCCTCATCGGTGGAAGCCAAAGCCGGGGACAAGCTCGTGCGGGTCGGGTTCTCGAATTCCTACCGGGGTACGACCGACGATGCCGCCATCCTGCGTGTGACCGGAGAAAAAGGAGCCGCGTTTTTCAAGCGGAGCTTCGAGTTCAAGATCCAAGGCGACCTGATCCCGGAAGCCGCCGCCGAGGAGATCATCGGCAAACTCCAAGGCCTGTTCGCCCGCTACAACGCCGGGGCCGCACTCAGCGCGAAGGCGGTTTTCAATCCCGCCAAGGAATTCCACGCCGCCCGCCATACGCTGTATTCGACGAAGGAGAACGTGGAGATCGATAAGTGGCGCCGGTTGCGGCGAGCGTGAAGACGAAGGTCGGAAGCGGATGTGGCTGCGATGAATAGTACAGAGCGTGCTACTCCTTCGGTTTACGCAGGCCGAAGAAGAGCATGAGCAGGCCGAAAACCAGGAGACCGCCGCCCCACCAAAGATTGACGTTGATGCCCAGCGAACGCTGGTAGATTTCGGGGCCGCTGAGAAGCCCGTAAACTGTCAGGATGGCTCCGAAGAGCGAGAACATGAGGCCGATGGGGAGTCTGAGGTCGAAGTTCATGATGGGTTACCAGAATAGAATGTTGAGGAGAACCGTCACTGCGAGCACGGCGATTCCGACAAAGGCGGGGCGCGCATACCAAGGCTCGGCCTCGGATTCGGGTTTGGGCGTCAGCGAATAGACGAGCCCCTTGAGGTCGCCATCCGATTTTGTCCGGGCTGTGAGCAGGGAGATTCCGATGGTGAGCAGGAAGCACGATGTCCAGGCGACGATGGCCATGTAGAAGTTCTGCCCCATCTCGCTGCGGAAGAGGAAATGAGGCTCGATCCATCCACCTTTGATGCCGGGCATAACCCCGACCGCGCAGGACAGCCCGTGGAAGGCCATGGCAGCGAGAGTGCCCCCCAGCAGACCGAAAAATGCCCCGTGTCCGGTCGCGCGCTTCCAAAACATCCCGAGCAGGAATGTCGCGAACAGTGGCGCGTTCACGAATCCGAACACGAGCTGCAACATGTCCATGATGTTGTTGAATTTTGAGGCCATGAACGCGGCCCCGATGCTGACGAGGATCCCGAATACGGTCGCCCATCGTCCCATCCAAAGGTAGTGGTTGTCGGATTTTCTTGGAGCCAAGTAACTCTGGTAGATGTCATAGGTCCAAACCGTGTTGAAGGCGGTGACATTTCCGGCCATGCCCGCCATGAAGGATGCCATAAGGGCGGTAAATCCCAATCCGAGCAGACCCGGCGGAAAGTAGTGGGCGAGCATCGATGGGATCACCATGTTGTAATCGGGATGACCGTCGGCACCCGAAGGCAGAAAGGCTCCTCCACTCTGGTTGTTCAGTGCGATGGCAATCATGCCCGGCAGGATGACGAGAACGGGGAAAAGCATCTTCGGTCCGGCGGCAATGAGTGGGGTGCGACGGGCGGCCGACATGGATTTCGCGGCCATCGCGCGCTGAACGACAAGAAAATCCGTGCACCAGTATCCAAAGGAAAGCACGAACCCGAGACCCATGACCATGGCAAACCAATTGACACCCATGGGATTTTCGATCGGATTGCCCATGTGCGCCCACGACTGGGTCCATGTACCGGCGGCATATCCCTGCGAGGTTGCCACCGGGATTAGCTTTTCTTTCAGCGCAGACCATCCGCCCACATCGCGGAGCCCGAGGTAAACCAGCGGGCTGAACCCGAGAACGATCATGAAAAACTGCAGGACCTCGTTGTAGATCGCGGACGTGAGTCCGCCGAGGAAAACATAGACGAGCACTATAAACGCGCAGACGCAGATGCACGTCCAGTAGTCCCATTTGACGAGCGTCTCCAGCAGCCGGGCGAGCGCATGCAGCGAGATGCCTGAAGAGAAGATCGTCATCACCGCAAACGAGATCGCGTTGAATCCGCGGGTCTTTTCATCGAAGCGCAGTTTCAAATATTCCGGCACCGACCGCGCCTTCGACCCGTAGTAAAACGGCATCATGAAGATCGCAAGGAACACCATCGCCGGAATCGCGCCCACCCAGTAAAAGTGGCTCGTCATGATGCCGTATTTGGCGCCGGATGCCGCCATGCCGATCACCTCCTGTGCGCCCAGATTGGCGGAGAGGAAGGCGAGCCCTGTGACCCAGGCCGGAATCGAGCGCCCGGACAAGAAGAAATCCACACCGCCCTTCATCGTCCGCTTCAAAGCGAAGCCGATCCCGAGAACAAAAACAAAATAGAGTGTCAGAATCGCGTAATCGACTCCCTGAAGGTGGATGTTAATTGGCATAGATGGTTTTCCTGACGCTTCCCCCGTGTCCGGGACCAGTGGGGTAGACCCCGTTTGGGAACCAGCAGGAGCTTAAAAAAAGCTATGGAATGCGGGTGTATTTGGGACTTTATTTATTAGTTGTGGAGGTATCAACTTCCGATTGGAATGGATCTCCGGTTTTTTGCTTTGGAGCGTAGAGGCCTGCGCGGGCATACAGAGGAAGCAAACAAACCGGATGGCGGAAGAGGTTGAGGAGTTGGTCGTGGAACCGCCGCGCTCCGATTCATCTGTGGGTCGAGGGGGTCACCACAACCGGCTTGCCAAACCCGGCTTTGTTTTTCTGAACACCCTGGATCAGGACGGCGAGCGTGTGTTTTCCCGAGCCGGGAGGCAATGCGATTTTGAGGCCGGCACCTTTGGGATCTTTCGTTTCCGTCGTAAGTTTGCCATCGAGCCAAATCTCGGCAAGGCCGGTAATTTGCCGGAAGTCGATTTGTCCGCCCGACTTTGCGACCGAGTCAATCGGCGTGAATTCCGTCCGATAGACCGCCCAACTGCCGTCGGGAATCGGCTGAAGATCTCCCGCGTTGATCGAGTCCCAGCTGTTCATATCCGTCTCGGCCGGCTTCAGATTGGCATCCGGCTTCACCTTGGAAACAGGCGACAGGCTCCACTTGGAAAGCGAGAAGACCGGCTCGATGATGGGGACAACTGGAATCGGAGCAACCTTGCGCACATCGAGGCGGATCACGGCCGGCTTGAGTCCGGGCGCGGTGGCTGTGAGCACGATTGTTCCGGCCGAATCGCGTTGCGACTGGACGATGACCTGGGCGAGCCCGTTGAAGAGGTTGCGGGTCGGGCCTTTTTCGGGTTCGTGCGACGTGGGGTCGCCATTGCCATGACCGATGATCGAGCCCGGCCCGCTGATGGCAAATGTCACGGGCAGGTTGGCTGTCGGCACCTCGCGCCCCTTGGCATCGATCGCGGAGACCGTGACCGGCTGGGCGTCCGCCCCGTCACCCGCAAGGTCCTTGCGGTCGGGGACGAGCTTGATGGCGACAGGATCTCCGGTCGTTTCGACGGAGGTCCGGGCGATGACTTTGCCGGAATTTTTAGCGACGGCCTCCAGTTTTCCGGAGGCGAATGGGACCTGCCACTCGCCGCCCTCGAGTCGGTCAACAGGCTTTTCACCGAGCGATTTGCCGTTGAGGAAAAGCTCGGCGGCATCGCCGTTGGTGAGCACGAGAACCTTCACCGGCTTGCCTTCCATGCCCGGCCAATTCCAGTGGGGAACGATCTGCACGACCGGCTTGTCGTCGATCCAAGCCGCCTGGTGGATGTAATAGGCGGTTTTCGGGAACCCGCACGTATCCATGATTCCGAAGATCGAGCTGACCGATGGCCAAGAAAATTTCTGCGGCTCGCCGCGGTAGTCGAATCCTGTCCACACGAAGCCACCTGCGACGAAGGGGCGCTCGGCGATGAGCTTCCACGCGTTCCGGTGGGTGTTGCCCCACGAGGCGCGATCCGTGTCGTAAGATACGGCGGATCCCTGCTTCCTGAGTTCCTCGAAGACGCCCCGCGTCATGAAGGCCGAGGTGTCCTCGGAGCTCGTCATCGGCTGGTTCGGGTGGGCTTTGTGGAAGCCGTCGTAGCCATTTTGCTGGTAGTTGAAACCGACGACATCGACCGCCTGTGTAACGTTGACTGGGGAGTTGACCCCGCCGCTCATGGCGGCGGTCACCGGGCGTGTGGTATCGAGCTTTTTAACGGCCGCCGACATCCGGCGCACCATCTCGTAGCCGGCCTCGGTGCCCTGCATCCGCTCCTCGTTGAAGACCGACCACAGGATGACGCTCGGGTGGTTGCGGTCGCGCCGGACCATCCACTGGAGCTGGCGCACGTATTCCGGCGAGACGTTGAAATTCCGGTTCTCGTCCATCACGAGCATACCGAGCCGGTCGCAGGCATCGAGGAGTTCCCTTGCCGGAGGGTTGTGCGCGCACCGGAAGGCGTTGCTGCCCATTTCCTTGAGGCGGCGGATGCGGAAATCCCAGATCGAATCCGGCACGGCGACTCCGATCCCGGCGTGATCCTGATGATTGCAGGTGCCCTTCAACTTCACAGGCTGGTCGTTGAGAAAAAATCCTTTGTCGGCATCGAAGCGGATCGTGCGGAACCCGCAGCGCGTCGTCTTCTCGTCGAGCGTTTTGTCACCCTCCAGGATCGAGGTGCGGACGGTGTAGAGCGTTGGTGTTTCGATGGACCAGAGCTGTGGGTTGGGAACGTTGATCGCTAGCTTGGCAACCGTCGTGTCCAGCGGCGCGATCTCGGCAAACGCTGTAGCCTGGCCGACCGGCTTGCCTTCGGGATCGAGAAGTTCGGTTTTGACCGAGACCTTGCTCGGAGTTTTGCTGTCGTTTGTCATCGTGGCTTCGACCGGCAGAACCCACTGGCCTTCAGCATTGCGGACCGGATTGGCAAAGATGCCGTCGGTGTCGAAGTGGACGAGGTTCCGCTTGATCAGCCATGCGTGGCGGTAGATCCCGGCTCCCTCATACCACCAGCCTTCCTGCGCATCGGCATCGACTCGGATCGCGATGACGTTGAGCTGGTCGCCGAACGTGGCGAACGGCGTAAGGTCGATGGAGAGGCCGGTGTATCCGCACCAGTTGCGGTGCACGAGCGTGCCGTTGACCCACACGGTCGCATGCGTGGAAATCCCGTCGAATTTCAGCTCGAGCGAGCGGCCGTGGTCGGAGGGTTCGAGGCGGAGCGTGCGGCGATACCACGCGATCCCGCGGGGCCGATACCCCTGCGAAATATTGGCCTTCTCGTCAAACGGCCCCTCGACCGCCCAGTCGTGAGGGAGATCGAGCGTCCGCCATTCCCGGTCGTCAAATTCGGGAGCGGCCGCGCCCCACGCCTTGCCGGCTTTGGCATTGGAATACGAGGCTCCGTGCCCTGAGATGACCGGGAACGGGATGTCGCCCAAATGGAACTGCCAGCCGAGATTGAGCGAGAGTTCCTCCGTGGGAGATGGCGCATCATTCGCCGCAATGACAGTGGAAAAAACAGGCAGGCAAAACGCGAGAACGACAGGGAGGGTCTTCATTCGGGATTTCCCTTTGGCGTCATGTTCACGGTGAGTTGGGCGAGGTCAGGCGATTGAAAAATAATCGAAATCCGCGTGGCTCCGGGTGCCGCCCAAATCCTGGGCGCACAGGCCGCAGAATGCACCCGTGAACCGGAACGCGCCCGCGCCGTAATCGTCGGAGAGTTTCGTCATGTCAAGAACCGGCCCGACGGCGAGCCAATTTCGGGCATTCTCCGAAGCAAAGAATTGGAGCTTTTCGTGGTCAATTTCCGCACGGAGAAAAATATCGCCCCATCCATTGACTGAAATTACCCCGTCGTCCAATTCCTGATAAACGCCCATGTCCGTTTGCACGACACCCAGGATGCGTCCCATTTCCTCATGGCAGGTCACGCGAAGGTAGTAATGCCCGCTTGTGTCGTAGTAGCAAATCAGGCCGGCCGATTGCAAAAAACAAGCAGGGCGAAAATCCATGCGCGTTTCCACGCGGACGCGGAAGTTCTGCAGCCTTCGAGCAACCAGGCTTTGCTCATGAAGCGAGAACAACGATTCGCGTCCTCGCAACCGAAGCCATCCTGGACGCTCGTTCAAGCTTGCCCATGACGGGTCCGCTGGAATGCGCAGAGAGGCCCAATCCGGCGAGAGGGCGTCGTCGTCAAAATCGTCCCGGTCGGGAAGTGGAGGCCACGGGTGCGCAGGCACCGAGACCGGCACTTCAAGGCTTGGACGGATTCCCCCGGACTCAAGCCGAAGCCATCCATCTGCCGCCCACACGACTTTCTGGATCGATGTCTCGCGGCCGAGAATGCAGCGGCGATCCGGACCGACGGGACGGCTCGCCAGATGGGCGAGGAACCAATCGCCGCCCTGGGTTTCCACGAGTTCACCATGCCCCGCTTTTTGCAGCTCGATGGAAGCATCGCCTTTCGACGTCAATATCACCGGTTGGGGATCGGGCTCGTAAGGCCCGGTGATGGATCGCGAGCGCGCCAGAGAAATGGCGTGCTCGAATCCTGTGCCCCCCTCCGCCACCATGAGGTAATACCAGCCTTCGCGTTTGTAGATATTAGGGCCTTCAATGAGGACCGGCTTGCGGAAAATGTTTGTGATAGGCCCGCGAAGCCTGCGGGCAACGGGATCATATTCCTGCAAGACGATCCCCTGGAAACGGTCGAGCCCCTGCCGGCGATGATCCCAGAGCATGTTGACCACCCATTTCCTGCCATCCTCATCGTGAAACAACGAAGGATCAAACCCGCTGGAATTCAGAAACACAGGCTCCGACCACGGCCCGTGAATACTCCCGGCCGTGATGAGGTAGTTGTGAGTGTCCTTAAATGCCCGGCCGGGCGCGGCGGTTCGAACAATCGTATAAACAAGATAAAAAATGCCGCCCTCCCAGCTCAGAGAAGGTGCCCAGACTCCACCGGAATCCGGCACACCGAGCAAGTTCAGGCGCACTTGATCCTTGAGCCCGTGATCGATGAGACGCCAGTTGGCAAGATCCCGGGAATGAAAAATCTGCACTCCCGGGAACCATTGAAATGTGCTCGTCGCAAGATAGTAATCCCCGCCGACGCGCAGAATCGACGGATCTGGGTTAAAACCTTTGATGACCGGATTATGGATCATCGGTTAACCGTCACCCTAATCATATTCCAGGAGGCGGCAGCCAATTCGGCACGGAGAGAGGATTTGCTCAATGAGATCCGGTCATGCCTGGCCGGCTTCACCGCTTCAACATCGGCCGAATTGACCGCGCCCAAATCCGGATTCGCGATTTCAAGTGCCTCCACGACGCTGCCGAGCGAAAGCCCGGCGACATTCAGCATCAATTCCATGGGTTCGTTCAGGTTTCGGTTGACGGCTAAGATCACCAATTCGCCACGATCCGCGTTATGAATCACGGTGCTTGCCAGATACGGAATGCCTTTGAGGAACACTTCGCACCCCTGGTGTTGAGCGACATCGGCATCGTAGGTTGGGCAATCCGTGACCTGTTGAAGCACCTCGCCGCGGCCATACTTCGAGGTGTAATACTGGGGATAAAAGATCGTCTGTTTCCAGGCCCGCCCCCCCTTCTCGGCCATGATCGGCGCGATGACGTTCACCGTCTGTGCGATGCAGGCGATCTTCACGCGGTCGGCATGGTTCAGGAGGCTGATCAGCGCGCCGCCATTCACAAGGACATCCGCCATGTCATAAACATCCTCCAGCAGTGGCCTGGCCACCGTCCACTTCGGCGATTTTCCATCCAACTCCCTAGAGTGATACCACACGTTCCACTCGTCGAGCGATAGCATGATCGTCTTATCGGAACGCTTCCTGGCGCGGACATAATCGCAGCAGGCGACCGTGTTTTCGATGTGGCGGCTCAGGTAATGCGGCTGGCCGAGGAAACCCGCCATGTTCTTCTTCGCGTTCCCGAAATAGATGTGCAGCGAAAGATAGTCCGCAATGTTGTAGGTATGATCCAAAACGGTCGTCTCCCATTCGCCATAACCTGGCATACTCGGCGTTGACGATCCGCACACCACAAGCTCGATCGAGGGATCGGTCCACTTCATCATCTTTCCGGCTTCCGCGGCAATCCGGCCGTATTCTTCCGCAGTTTTTGCACCTGTCTGCCAAGGGCCGTCCATCTCGTTGCCGAGGCACCAGACTTTGACTCCGTAGGGCTCTTCCGAGCCGTTGGCGCGGCGCCTGTCGCTGAGCGCGGTCCCCGACGGGTGGTTGCAGTATTCCACCAGAGCCTGTGCTTCAGCCGGGCCGCGCGTGCCGAGGTTCACCGCCATCATCGGCTCCGTGTTCGCCAGCCTGCACCAGCGCATGAATTCATCCGTCCCAAACGTGTTCGGCTCCAATGCCCCCCACGCCAGATCCATGCGCACCGGCCGGTGTTCCTTCGGCCCTATCCCGTCCTCCCAGTTGTAGCCGGAAACAAAATTCCCGCCCGGATATCTGGTCATCGGCATGTCCAACTCGCGAACCAGTTCCAAAACATCTTTGCGGAACCCGTCGGCATCCGCTGCTGGATGTCCGGGCTCGTAGATCCCCTCATAAACCGCGCGACCCAGATGCTCGATAAACCCGGAATAGATTCTCGGATCAACTTTGCCAGTTTTGTAAGCGGGGTGAACGGTGACTTGGGCTTTCATCATAATTGTCGGTGTTTGCGCATTGAATGGATGCTTATCTTCCGGCTTCAAGTTTGGCGTCCGCCAGACGTTGTTTGTCCGCAGGCAGTTGGTCAAAGATGGTCAGCCCCGTCAAATTCTTGCGTTTCCATGGAATCAGGATGCTTGCGAGGTAGCCGAAAACCATGCAGGAAATCGTCCCCGCAAGCCCCCAGGCCAGCCAGTGCAGGGGGCCGATAATCTGGAATTTGAGGGCAACCGGCACCACTGCGCCGCAAACAATTCCGATAATGGCACCGATCTCGTGGGTGCGGCGCGTGAACATTCCCAAGGCAAAAACCCCGGCAAAAGCGCCCCCGAACATGGCTCCCAGTTCGACATTGAGCTGGGATAGGAAGGGCGTTTTCGCATTGATCAAGTAATAGGCCATACCGGTGGCAAAGAGCCCGACGAAAACCGATGTCCCCTGCATAACCCGCAGCTCGGCACGCGAAGAGAGGTCCTTTTTGAACCGCTTCATGAAGTCTTCGCCAAACAAGACGGCGCAGGTGTTGATGCCGGCGGAAATCGTTGCCATGGATCCGGCAAACAGCGTGGCGATAATAACGCCGGTGATTCCCACGGGGATTTTTTTGAGAACAAATAGCGGGACCACCTGGTCGTTCTGCATCATCGGATCAAGCATCGCCGGAGCATTCTTGAAATAGACGAAGAGGAGGATCCCGATGCATGCAACCGCAAAGGAGATGAAGCAAATGCACGCTCCGCTGAGGTAGGAAAGCTTGCGCACGTCCTTCAGCGGGGTGCAGGAGATCCGCTGTGCGGTGGCCTGATCGCTGGCGAAAGTCATCCAGCCAAGCGCCATCCCCGCGACATGGATCCAGATGACAGGAAGCGCGAAATCCCATTTGGTGATAAACAGGCGCAATTTATCCGCTTCGAGCCCACAGCTCACGATCGTATGCATGCCGCCGGGGATGTTTGCGTAGGCGCATGCCGCGATCACCACGAAGCCCACCACCAGCAGGATGCCTTGGACAACATCGGTCCAGACCACCGCCTCAAATCCGCCAAACGAGGAATACAACGTGGTGACAAGGCCGATCAAAAGCACGCTGACCTGCGTCGGGATTCCAGTCAGGGTTGAGATAGCCAGCGAAGGGAGCAGAATGACGATGCTGAGGCGCACGAAGATCGTGCCCGAGATAGCCAGCGCGCTTCCCATCAGGCGCAGCGAGAGACCGTAACGGCTCTCGAGATACTCGTAAGTCGAGATCAGATTCAGTCTCCTGAAAAGCGGATACGTCACAAATGCCGCGACCAGGATTCCCGGAATGATAAATAGGACCTGACCGAAGAACACGAGGCTGGTGCAGCCGATCATCGCCGGAATCGCCATGAAACTCACCGCGCTCGTGTGGGATGCCATGATGCCGATGGCTGCTGCCCACCATTTGATCCTTTGGCCGCCCAGCGCAAAATCGGCGGCATTCTTCTGACGGCGCGAAAAGAACAATCCGATGGCCGTCACCAAAACGAAGTATAGGCCAATCACGAGATAATCCCATACGGGAAGCCGGTTCGCGCCGTTGTCGAAAAACACGGAATTTGCCGTTCTGCCGTTGTCGAGGATCCACTCGCGGCCTGATTTTCCGGCGCGCCATATCCCTCCGGTCACCTCCTGCCCCAATGTCCCTAGATCGACCCAAGTGTCGGTCACATCGTGGAACACCGCGATTTTTTTGCCGTCTGATACCAGCAGGTGCGATTGGCCGGTGCGCACTACCCCGGTTTTTCCATCCAGCGGAATCGGTGAGTCCTTCCGCTTTTCATAACCCTTGTCGACATGCCCCTCCCGCGGAACCGGGCTGTATCCGAACACATCAACCGTGGGTTTGCCCCCGGAATCGAGGCCTCCGGCAATAACCAGTTCATTATAGACCTCCGAAACCAGGGGACCCAGCCTCCCACCCTGTGGCAACGGCGGGTGCTTTACCCAGTCGGGTTTCCCTTCCAGGGAGCAGGAAAAAACATCGGCGACCGGGGGACCGCCCGCCGTCCTGCTGCCGCCGACGACAAAGAGGCAGTTCCGATACTCGGCAAGCCCGGCATGGAAGCGGGCTTCTGGAAGGTCTGGCAACCGGGTGATTTCGCTGCCGGTGAGCTGAAAAACCCTGGCGCCGTCGAGGACCCACATCGAGCCGTTTTTCAAGCGCAGCACGGAGCAAGTGGATAGATCGGTTCCAGGAATCCGGACCTGCTCGGCTTTTTGCGGCGGCCCCTGTTGAATCTTCAGCGAAATCTTGTCCTCGCCACGGGCTGCGGAAGGAAGAATGCAAAACGAAAGAATCAGGACGGAAACCATTCCGATGGCGCCTGCTTTCATTGTCCGGGTGCTCTTTTTTCGGCCTGAAATCATCGTGCTTGCTTTTCGAAACAGAATTCGTCGAGACGGAAAAGATTTAGTCCAGCGCCGCAGAATCGCAGGTGCAGCGCATGGAGGCCCCGGACCGGTTTCACGTCGCAGGTATATTCTTCGAATTTGCCTCCCCACGCTTCGCGGTTGCCGGTGTCCGGCACGGTACAACTGCCGATTAACGGTCCGTCGGGAGTGTCGAGTCGCAATTCGATGGAGCCTCCCATGACCGATGATGCCCTGACGGCGAAACGATCAGCCCCTTCCGCGAAATCAATCTGGTCGAAGCGCAGCGAATCGCCATCGTCAATGGCCACGAGGAACTGGCCGGGTTGTTTTGCTGCGGGCCGCTGCGTGTCGGTGCCCCGCTCGCCGTCGTAAGCCACGGCTCGAATCCATTCAAAAGCCGAAAAGAGATTGGCAGGGCGCATTGCCTCTCTGCGCAGGAAATCAAAGTCGGCGAAACCGGTTTTTATTCCATCGCCGGAATGAAAACAAAAAAGCCCAAACCGGTTCCCGAGAAAGGTCTTGACCGTGAATTCCATCAGGAATGGCTCGCCGAGGGCCATAAACGTCTTGCCGTCCGTGCCAAAGAAAAAGCGGGCAAACCCATCTGCATCCGCGTTTGCCTGGAGAAAAACTTCTTTGCCGGAAACCGGCGCACTTTCCGCGACCATCCGCCCATCGTTAACCATCCTGACGCGGATATCCCCATCGATACACACAACCGCAATAAACGCATAAGGAATGTTCGCGATGGCCAGCCCCGCAACCTCTCCCTCCTCAAGTCCGGAAACATCGAGCCGCGTGACAGCGCTCGATGCGGGCCCTGCGATCCTCTGGGTGAGCGTGTTGCGGGCGTGCAGAAAATCGGCGGCTGGGCTCGCCTTGATACGAAGCCATCCAGGGCGCTCGGCGAGCGACCATTTGGAATCGTCGGGATTGTGGCTCCACTCCCATTGCAGGCCAATCTGCAAGGTGTCGAACTCATCTCCCGCGACCGGTGCCACGACCGGATGGCTCCCCACAACGGATGGCTTTCGACCGGTCACCACGGCTTTCATGTAGTTCTCCGGATCGCCAAAAACCGGCCAGCCCTCAGTCCAATGCACGGGTTGAAGGACAGGCACCCGACCGATAAAATCCCGGTCCTGAAACAGGAAAAACCACGTTTCGCCGTTCTCCAACTCCACGAATCCCCCCTGGTGTAACCCTGCTCCGGCATAGTTCAGATCGTCGCCGGAAAGAACCCGGGCCTCATACGGGCCGTGAATGTGCCGCGCCCGCAGACAGAGTTGCAGCCCGTTGTAGCCGCGTGCGGTAACGCAGACATAATACCAACCGTCGAGCTTGTAGGCATGCGACCCCTCGAACGGATAGCCATACGCGGTCTGGTAGATCGGGACCGGCCCTGACTTCACCGATCGGGCGTCCGACGCCAGTTCGGTGACGCAAATCCCGACGGCGGCGTGGAAAACATAAATCCGTCCGTCATCATCAAAGAACAAACCCGGATCATAAAATTCCTGATGGAAGGGAATCATGTCGTAGGGTCCCTCGGGCTGTTCTGAGGTGCAGAGGAAGAACCCCTCGTCCGGGGTGTTGAATCCGATGTGGAATTTTCCGTCGCGATGCCTGATGCAAGGAGCCCATGAGCCTCCCCTGTATGCCACTTTTCCTTCTTGCATCGAGTAGGCGGGATTGGATCCGGGCAACCGCTCGTAGGCATGCCCGATCACCCGCCAGTTAACGAGGTCGCGCGAATGACAGACAGGAATCCCTGGCGCATGGTGAAACGAGGAACTCACCATGTAAAAATCCCCGCCGACCCGGACAATGTCGGTATCCGGATAATCTGCAAAGATGACAGGGTTGGTGAAGGTTCCGTTGAGGTTGTCCGAGTGTCTCATGGCAATGCGTTTTCTCAGGATAAACCATCACCTTGCAGCTGGGTGCCTGGGCCGTCCATGGCAATCATGGTTGTTCCATGCAATGAGCGGTTGGCTTTATCCCCTCGGGCCAAACGCACAGCAATCGGAACCATTTGAATAGCCCCTCCCCCTCGCCTGCCGACAAGTTCCAACCGTCTCTCTCGTCCGCACATCCAATCGATGGACAAATCTCAAAAAAACAACCGTCTGGCCTTGACATCGCATGACATTGAGGCATTTCTTTGAAAATATCAACAAAATTCAATTCCTGTATTTCAGAGCTCATTTGACCTAGTTGATCATGGAAAATCAACGGATAATTTGCTCTGATTTACGGATTTTTTGCCATGTGCATTCGCGGATGCCATAGGCACTCCCAATGTTTCATGTGCTCCTGGCGCTGCTGGCTCGTACAACATATTACCAATGAGCTTTTTGAAAAAGTGCGGATTTTTTATACTGAGCCTCGTGAATTCTTTTCAATTTCGAACTCACCTGCCTATGCGTCGTTCCACGCTCATTCTCCCCTGGGTTTTGCAGTTCATCTCCTGCCTGTGGAGGCACAATCCCCGCCCGCATCCGCCGAGTCCAAGAACCTGATGAAAATCGACGGCTTCGAGACGGGAATCTTTCTATGACCGATCCACACTGGAACCAGCTTCTGCAGGTCATTCGAGGCGAAAGCGTCCGGCCGATTCCCGTAGGGTTCATCATTGATAGTCCCTGGCTGCCCGCATGGTGCGGTGTCGAAATTGCCGATTACCTCACGGACAATGATGTCTGGTTCGAGGCCAACCGAAAGGCGATAGAGACTTTTCCGGAATGCATCTTCCTGCCTGGCTTTTGGTCCGAGTTTGGAATGTGCACCGAGCCTTCAGCCTTCGGCGCCCGGTGCGTGTTTCCTAGAAACGAATTTCCGAACGCCGAAAAGATTGTCGAAGAAGCCACGGAAGCGGCTGGGATTACCGAACCAAATCCGGCGACCGACGGTCTGCTCCCGTTTATGCTCAGTCGTCTGAAGTGGGCGCGCCCGCGGATTGAGGCGCTCGGGCACCAAATCCGATTTTCCGTTTCGCGCGGACCGCTGAATATCGCCACGTTCCTGATGGGCTCGACGGAATTCCTGATGGCGATCAAGACCGATCCCGATGAGATGCACCGGTTTCTCCGCACCATCACTTCTTTCCTCAAGAAGTGGCATGCGTTGCAGCGGGAGACGTTTCCAACCATCGACGGGATGATGATGCTTGATGACATCGTCGGGTTCCTGGGGGAGGAGGATTTCGTGGAGTTTGGAAAACCGTATCTCCGGGAGCTTTACGATACGGACGTTTCGGTAAAGTTTTTCCACAACGACGCGCCGTGTGCCGAATCGCTCCGGCATTATCCAGAGATTGGCATCAACCTCTACAACCCCGGCATCCAGAGCACGCTGGCGGAAATGAGGCAGATGGCAGACGGAAAGATGGCGATCCTCGGGACGATACCCCCCCGCGACATTCTGGCCGTAGGAACGCCGGAACAGGTGCGCGTCGCAGTGCGCCAGTTGCTCGATGCAAATCCTGACCACAACCGGCTGGTGCTCTCGTGCGCCGGCGGCATGGCCCCGGGCACGCCCACCGAAAATATCCGGGCTTTCTTCCTGGATGAGTGAAAAGAGCAGGTGGATGTGTGGCTTTATTCATTCCCATTGGGTCTGATACCCCGAGGCTTGCCTCGGCTTTGTTTCGTGGCTCTCTGAATTCATATTCTTAAATGCCTCGGAGCTTGCCCCGAAGTTCTTTACTTGGGGATTTCCACATCCTTCCTGCGCGCAGCGGGGGTCACTTGGAGATCGGTGATCTTGCCGTCGCGCACACTTGCCTGGACGGTGGTGTTCTGCGGGGCGTGCAGCTTAAAGTCGGCATTCCAGTTGGCGGGCCACGCCGGGAGAAGGCGGATTTTTCCACCGTCGCACTGCATGAGCATGAGTTGAAGTGCGTGCATCCCGTTACCCCCGTTGTCCTCGTCGGGCGCGTAGTCGCAACCTTCCGCCCAGAATGCCGGGAAGCGGTAACGAGGATCCTTGCGCGTGAGGTTAAAGGTGACACCTTGTTGTGCCGTACTGGCGTCCCCGAGCAAGGCCGCCTCCACCGCATCCTGATACCAGCATCCAAATTTCTTAACCTTGCGCATGGCGAATGTCTTTCTGGCGATGTCCAGATCGGGTTTGCCTAGCCCGTAAATCCTAAAAGGGTAGATGGCGTAAAGTTCGGGATTCTCGGAATTGTGCCTCCCCGGTGCCTGCCCTGCCTCGAAGGGGAGGAGCATTTTGCTTCCATTGACCTCCTCCAACGGCACGGGAGGAAGTTCCGCGAGCAGGCGCTGCCAGCGCTGGCGTGCCGCAGGGGCCGTCAGGCTCGGGGGCAGTGCCAGCAGGCCTTTGAGCACGTAGTGGAGCCCGGCAATATCGGGCAGCGGATTGCGCACTTTCCAGAACATTTCGATGGCGTTGTCGGGATCAAGCAGCAGCTTTCCCTGGGCATCGCGCTTGAAATGTTGGTCGAAGAAGGTCACTCCCGCATCGGCGATCGGCAGAAGAGTCTCCTTAGCAAAAGCGGGATCCCCGGTATGGGCGTAGAAATCGAGCATCATCGCGCTCAACTCCAAAATGGGAGTGTAGTAGTGCTTGGTGTAGCCACCGGGTTCCTCAGACGTGATCTTGACAAGACCTCCCCAGAACGGGGCCGTCTCCCGGATGTAAGCACCATCATGGCCGTAGAACTCCCGCACCTGTTGAGCGTTTCCCGGCAGCATCGCACGGAACATCTGGAAGAGAGGCTGCATCAAATCGTAGTCCCCGCTCGCCATCATCGGCCAATACAAGGGACGGGTGTTTTGAAACCAATACTGGTAACCCCAGGCTCTAAAGTCTGCCGTCACCGGCATGGTCACCTCCCCCCTGACCTTGTCCTTGACCACCTGAGGTTTGGGGT
>Ga0118677_10008193_pt1 | contig 16864 bp, 12 predicted proteins | sample AliMusrvi5mmetaG_FD_86154 | JGI IMG/M metagenome (GOLD analysis project Ga0118677, IMG submission 86154) | reverse complement strand
ATCCGGGACCGGTGGTACTACGACAACCAACCGCCCCTGATCGGCGATTTCCTCCTGACGTCCGGGGGCCTGGCGGATCCGGCGTGCCCGTGCGGCGAATCCGGCCACGAAGGCTGGTGCAACTGCGGCGGCAACCCGGGCGACCTCTTCCTGAACGTCCACGCGTTCCCCATCGACGACCGGGTCCAGGCGTGGGTCCGGCGCATCCAGCCTTGGGACCACCTGCAGATCCGGGGCTTCGAGGTGGACCACATCACCTACCCGGACGGCAGCGGGTGGCACGATGCCGGCTGCCACACGCTGATCCTCACATGGATCTGCGAAACCTGATTCGCGCCCAGGGGCGGAATCGGCGCCGTGGAGCCGTGCAGGCGCAAGCCGCGCCGCAGGTCAGGGCCCGCAGCACGCGTCGGACCTCAGGGAGTGGAGCGCCACCTGGAGGTAGAAATACCCGTAGTCCCCGTAGTAGGCGTTCGTGCTGTCCACGACGAGGGAGTACCAGCCTGCGGCATCCGCCGTGAAGGACAGCGTCTCGACCGCGCCGGACCCTCCCGCGTCGACACAGGTGAGGGGGGCGCCGCCCCCGGTAGCACACACGGTTCCGGTGTACAGCTTCAGCACCAGGTCCGGGTAGGTGCTGTTGTTGCTGTCATACTCGGGGATTCCCGAAACGTCGATCGATTCGCCCTTGGCCAGCCACACCGAGTACGTCTTGTCGGGCCCGTCGCCCGGGCAGGCGCCCGAGGTGTTGTCCGAGTTTGCGTGAGCGTACAGGAAGTCGTAGTCCGTGATCGTGGCGGTCGCGGTGGTGCGGCCCAGCCGGACCGCGGCCCCGCATCCCGCGCCGCCCGGGGTCGCGTCGGTGGTGCACGCCTCGACCGGCGGCCGGCATTCCGGCACGCAGGCGTCGTTGTGGCACTGCAGGCCCGCGCCGCAGTCGGTGTCGTCGCGGCAGGCCGCGCACCGGGTGCCGGCCACGCACCAGGGATGAGCGGGGTCGCAGGGCGTGCACGCCGTCCCGCAGGCATCGGGGACGTTGCAGGGCAGGCAGGCGATGCCCACGCAGTGCCGGCCCGTCGTGCAGGACCCGGCGGTGCAGGCGCACAGTCCGCCGCTGCACGTGGGCGCCTCGCCACTGCAGACGTCGCAGGTGCGCCCGCAGTGGTTCGGGTCGTCGACGTCCGAGCACTTCTTGCAGGTGTTCGACGAGCAGAACGAGTCGAGTGCGCACTCGACGTCGCCCAGGCACTGGACGCACACGCCCTCCAGGCAGTGGATCGTCTTGCCCGAGCAGGGCCGGCACGCCGTGCCGCACCGCAGGTCGGTGTTGCAGGGCATGCAGGTGCCCTGCACGCAGGTATTGCCGTCCCCGCAAGGCGCCGCACAGGGGACGTCCGGCGCGCCGGGGTCGGGCGGGCCCGGATCGGTGGGACCGGGGTCGGGATCCCCGGCCAGGCCGTCGTCCGAGGGAGCCTCGTCGGTCGCCTCGCCCGCGGGATCTTCGCCCGGGTCCGCGATGGCCTCGTGACCCGGGTCCTGGTGCAGGTCCTTCCCCGAGTCGGTCGCCTCGGGACGCTCGTCCTGCGTTGCGTCAACCAGGTCGCGCTGCCCCGCCTCGTCAGCCGGGATGTCGGGGAGGGCGACCGGAGGCAGGTCCTCGTCGGGTCCCAGGTCGGTTCCGCTGCCGCCCGCCCCGCACGCGGCGAGCAAGGCGGCCAGCAGGAAGGCTGCGAGGAGGTTCCGGTGCATGCGACGGCCTCGATGCGGTCGGGCGGATTCTACCGCGAGCCCGCGCCGAGGGCGAGCCTGCGGGAACAGGGGCGGGCGGGCACGCGGCGGCGGGCCGGATCTTGCCGCCCCACCGCCGCTCGGCTACGCTTCGGCCGGATTGGAGGACTGTGTGAACCCGCGTCCCCGCCTGACCGTCGTGGGCCCCGTCTTCTTCGAGGTCTTCCTGCCGGCCCTGGAGCCCCTGCCGGCCCCCGGCGAGGAACGGTACGTCGACGCCATCCCGACCGGCTTCGGGGGAGAAATGAACGCCGCATCGGTGGCGGCTGCGCTGGGCATCGACGTGACGCTGGTCCACCCGTCGGGCGGCGGCATGGTGGACCTGGCGGCGGAGGCCCTGATGGCCCGCCTGGGCATCCGGTCCGTGACCTGGCCGTCCCGTCCCGACCCGTTCCTGTCGCTGGTGCTGTCCGACGGTTCCGACCGGTCGTTCATCAGCGCGGGCGACCACGCGTGCCTGGACCACGTGCCGGAAATCCCGGTCGCCCCGTGGGTGCTGGTGGGTGGCGTGAAGGAGGCATACACCGTCCCGGGCCGCGTCGCGGAGGTCCGGGCGAAAGGCGCCAGGATCGCGGTGTCCGGTTGCTGGTCCGCGCCCCACCTGGAACTCCTGGGTCGCGAGCGGACGCAGCCGTTCGACCTGCTGGTCCTGAACCGCAACGAGGCCGAGGTGGCGACGGGCCTTCCCGCCGAGGACGCCGTCGCGCGGCTGGCGGGCGCATCCGTGGACGTGGTGGTCACGGACGGTGCCCGGGGCGCCTTCGGGGTCCTCGATGGCGCGGCCGTGCGGGTGCAGGCCCTCCCGGTCCCGGTGCTGGACCTGACGGGCGCGGGCGACTCCTTCCTGACCGGGCTGCTGGTGGCGCGACTGCGCGGCATGGCCTCGACGGACGTGCTGGCGTTCGCGGCAAGGGTCGCGTCGCGCATCGTGGGCATCCGCGGCGGCACCGTCGTGGACCCCTCCCTCCTCGCCGATCTCTAGGGAATCCCAGCCCGTCTTTCCTCTGGACACGCTCTCGCGCGCTGGGATACCCTCGGCCGACGGTTCGTGAAGGAGGGGGGAATGGCGCACGAGTACAAGCCCTACGTCGATCCGAAATCGACCATGAAGGAATTGACCTGGCAGCCCCTGGTGCTGGGCGCCCTGATGGCGATCGTGCTGGGCGCGGCCAACACGTACCTCGGCCTGAAGGCCGGCATGACGGTGGCGGCGACCTTCCCGGCGGCGGTCATCTCGATGGCCGTGCTGCGCCTGTTCAAGGGCAACGTGCTGGAAGAGAACATCGCCCGAACCACCGGCGCCGTCGGCGAGGCCCTGGCCGCGGGCGCCATCTTCACGGTGCCCGCGTTCATCATCGTGGGCGCGTGGGACAACCTGGACCTCTTTTCCGCGAACTGGTTCCTGGCCACGGCGCTGCTGGCGGTCGGCGGCCTGCTGGGCGTGCTGCTGATGATCCTGCTGCGCCGCACGTTCATGGAAGACACCTCCCTGCCGTTCCCCGAAAGCGTCGCCTGCACCGAAATCGTCAAGGCCGGGCAGGGCGGGGCCTCGGGCGCTGGCTCGGTGTTCGGGGCGATGGGAATCGCCGGCCTGGTGGAATTCTTCAAGAACGGCAACGGCGTGCCGATCCTCGGCGGCTCGTTCCGCGGCGCGTTCAAGTTGAACGACACGTCGTCGGGCGCGTTCCCGGTGTTCACCCCCGACCCGTCGCCGGCCTTCCTGGCGGTCGGCTATATCATCGGGCCCAAGTACGGCGCCATCACCCTGGCCGGCGGCGTGTTCGGCTGGATGTTCCTGATGCCCGTGCTGCTGTACTTGATGGCCAGCCGCGACGCGGCGATGTCGATGCACCTGAACGACCTGGTGGCGTCGGGCAACTGGGCCGGCCTGTTCGGCGGCGACGGCGGGTTCGCCGGGCTGTCCACGCTGTACAACCAGAACATCAAGATGATCGCCATCGGCGCGATGATCGTCGGCGCGTTCTTCACCCTGTTCAAGATGCGCAAGAACCTCGCGGCCGGCATCTCGCGGTCCTTCACATCGGTGGGCGGCGGCAAGGCGGGCGGCCCGGAAGTGCTGCGCACGGACAAGGACCTGGACATGCGGATCGTGTTCGCCGCCATCGCGCTGATGGCCATGGCGATGTTCGGCCTGTACGTGGTGCTGTGCAGCTCGCTAGCCGTGTCCCTGATCGTGACCCTCGTGATGGGCATCATGGCCTTCCTGTTCGCGGCCGTGGCGGGCTTCCTGGTGTCGATCATCGGCTCGTCGTCGAACCCCATTTCGGGCCTGACGCTGTCGACGCTGCTGATCGCGGCCGGGTTGCTGGTGATGCTGGGCATGGGCGGCGGCTACCTGGCCGACGGCAAGACGATGTCGGAAGCCATGCGGACCGGCGTGCTGGCCGTGCTGGGCGTCGCGACCGTCGTGTGCTGCGTGGCCGGCGTGGCCGGCGACATGGCCCAGGACTGGAAGGTCGGGTACAACCTGGGCGGGACCCCCTGGCGCATGGAAATCGGCGGCTTCGTCGGCGTGCTGGCGTCCTCGGTGTTCCTGGTGTCGGTCATCAGCCTGCTGCACAAGGCCACCCCGGGCGGCCTGGGCGGCGACCTGCTGCCCGCGCCCCAGGCGAACCTGATGGCCGTCACGGCCCAGGGCATCATCAGCGGCTCGCTGCGGTGGGAGCTGATCCTGATGGGCGTGATGTTCGCGATCGGCCTGATCGCGGTGGGCGTGCCCAGCCCGATGCTGGTCGCGGTCGGCATGTACCTGCCGTTCCCGACCATCGTGGCCATCTTTGCGGGCGGCCTGATCCAGTGGGTCGGCAGCCTGATCGCGCGGCGCAAGGGCGCCACCACGGACAAGGAACTGGAGGACGTGTCCAACCGGGGCCTGCTGGTGGCGTCGGGATTCGTGGCCGGCGAGGCCCTGATGGGCATCGTGCTGGCCATCCTGGTCACCGCCGAAATCAAGCTGGTGCCGGACGTGCCCGGCTGGTTCGGCATGAAGTGGACCGGCGGCGTGGTCATCCTGGGCCTGGCCGCCTACCTGATCGCGTCGTCGCTGAAGGCGCTGAAGCCGAAGAAGTAGGCCGCGCAGCCCCGTTTGCCGTCCCCCGTCCCGCGCGACCGCCTCGAACTCACGCACGCACGATCTTCAGGCGCTCCAGCACGTCCTCGCCGTCGAGAACCGGGCCATGACCCGGGAAGACCGTGCGCACGGGCAGGGCCAGCAGCTGGGCCTTCGTGGCCTTGAACCGGTCCGGATCGACCTGCAGCGGGTTCCACTCGCCGCCCAGGTAGTTGCGGACCGTGTCCCCGGTGACCAGGAAGCCGGAACGCCGGTGGAACAGCGCCATCGAGCAGTCGGAGTGGCCCGGCGTGGCGAGCACCCGCCAGCCGGGCAGGCCGAAGAGCGGTTGGCCGTCGTCCAGCGGGACGATGTCCGATTCGAAGGGGTTCGCGGCCGCCGGGTCCAGGTAGCGACGGACCACGCGCCAGTCCGACACGGGTAGGACCGGCAGGCCCTGGCGCACCCAACCCAGCAGGAAGGGCCACGCGGCCTTGCCCGGCGGCGTGCGAAGCTGCGGGCCTCCGCGCAGCGATTCGAACGCGGCCCGCGACAGGGCCACCGGGCAGCCGCACCACCGGGCCAGCGCATCGATGCCCATCACGTGGTCGAAGTGGTAGTGCGACACCACCACCGCTCGCACGTTGGACGGCTTGCGGCCCAGCCAGCGCAGCGCGTCCAGGATTCGCGGCACGTCGGCGTTGGAGCCTGCGTCCACCACGAACACGTCGTCCCCGGACATCAACAGGTAGGTGACGGAGTAGCGGTTCGGCAGGGCCAGCACCGCGGCGCCGCCGCGCACGAACAGGCGGACCTCCGCGGCCCCCGCCGGGGCCGTCAGGCGCGCCGCGAAGGGCTGCGACGAGGGGAACGGAGCGGAGGGGACTGGAAACACGATGTCTCTCCGGCACGGGGCCAGGGCCAGTATAACGCATTGCGTCAATCCCCGGGGGGCCAGCGCGGGTATACTTGGCCAGACCTGCCTGGGCTCGAAGGCGGAGGCGCGGATCCCTTCGCGCCTGGACGGAGTCGCCGCGGGCGCGCTGGCCGCCATCCGGAGGGACCATGGGCACCGAGGTCCGACGGACCACCTGCAACCGGGACTGCCCGGACACGTGCGGTATCCTGGCGACGGTCCAGGACGGGCGCGTCGTCGCGCTGGCGGGCGACCCCGACCATCCGGTCACCCGCGGCTCCCTGTGCCCCCGCACGGCACGCGTGTTCGAGCGCCAGTACGCCGAGGACCGGGTCCGCACGCCGCTGGTGCGCGACACGCTGGATTCCGACTTCCGCCGGGCGACCTGGGACGAGGCCCTGGACCTCGTCGCGCGGCGCCTGGACGCCATCCGTCGCGAGTCGGGCGGCGCCGCCATCCTCCACTATCGCTGCGGCGGATCGCTGGGCCTGCTGACCGAGATCCCCGACCTGTTCTTCGCGCGGTTCGGCCCGGTGACGACCAAGCGAGGCGACGTGTGCGGCGGCGCCGGCGACGCGGCGCAGAATGCCGATTTCGGGGTGTCGGATTCGTCCGACCTGGACGAACTGGGCTGCGCACGAACCATCGTGCTGTGGGGCAAGAACTGTGCGACGTCCAGCCCGCACACGCTGGCGCTGGTCCGGGCGGCGCGGGCGCGCGGCGCATCCGTGCTCCTCATCGACCCGGTACGTCACCGGACCGAGGCCGTGGCCGATCGCGTGATCCAGCCGAGGCCGGCCGGCGATCTGGCCCTGGCGCTGGCGGTGGCGGCCTGGCTGTTCCGTCAGGGCTGGACGGACCCGGACGCCTCGGCGTGGTGCGACGGGCTCGACGGCTTCCGGGCGCTGGCGACGTCGCGCCCCATCGAGGACTGGTGCCGCGACGCGGACGTGACGATCGACGAGGCGGCGGACCTGGCCCGGCGCCTGGGATGCGAACGGCCCGCGACGATCCTGCTGGGATGGGGCCTGGCGCGGCGGCTGCACGGTGCGGCCACGGTGCGGGCCATCGACGCGCTGGCGCTGGTGACCGGCAACGTCGGCGTGCCGGGGGCGGGCGTTTCCTACTACTGGCGCCGCCGCATGGCATACGACGTGTCGGTGCTGCAGGGGCCGCCGGCGCCCCGGACCTTCAGCGAACCGCTGCTGGGCCGCGAGATCCTGGCCGCGTGCGATCCGCCCATCCGCGCGGTCTGGGTCACCGCGGGCAACCCGGTCGCGATGCTGCCCGACTCGGACCGGGTGGCCGAAGCGCTGCGCACGCGCGAATTCGTGGTGGTGGCCGACGCGTTCATGACCGACACCGCGCACTGCGCCCACGTGGTGCTGCCCACCCGGACGCTGCTGGAAGCGGACGATCTGCTGGGCGCCTACGGCCACCCGTACCTGTCGGCGTCGGTGCCCGTGGTGCCGCCGGAAGGCGAGGCCCGCAGCGACCTGGAAATCATGCAGGGGCTGGCGTCGCGCCTGGGCCTGGCGGACGAATTCGCCGGGTCGCACCGGGACTGGAAGCGGCGCCTGGTGGGCCCGCGCCTGGAGGCGGCCGGCGTGACACTCCCGGACCTCGAGGCCCGCGCGGTCCGCAACCCCTTCGCGCCGCGCGTCGTGTTCGAGGGGCGCCGCTTTCCGACGCCCACGGGACGGGCGCGCCTGGTGACCGCGGCGCCCGATACGACGCCGATCGCGGACCCGGACCGCCCCCTCCTGCTGATGTCCGTGGCCACGCCGCTGCGCCAGTGCTCCCAGTGGTCGGCGCGGCCCGAGGGGCCCGCCGAGGTCACGGTCCATCCCGACGCGGCGGCCGGCATCCCGGACGGAGGCCTCGCGCGCCTGGAATCCGCACTCGCAATCCTCGACGTGCGCGTCCGCCACGACTCCCGCCAGCGCCAGGACGTCGCGCTGATCGCCAAGGGAGGCTGGGTATCCGACGGCCAGTGCGCCAACCGCCTGGTCGAGGCCCGCGCCACGGACGACGGCGAGGGCGCGGCCTACTACGACCAGCGAGTGCGGTTGGTGCGCCGATAGGCGGACTGCCAGGCTCGACCGGCCCGCCACGCCGACCCACGGGACGGCGGGTCGCCTGGGCCGAGGATCACTCGGCAAACGCCGGGTCGAGGAAGATCGGGTCGATCCAATGAAGGCTCAATCGTACAACCCCTGCAACATGGCCATATTCACCATCTTCGCTGTAGGGCAGGCTGTCGAACACGGATTCGTCGAGCACCGGACGGCCGAGGACGTCGGCCGTGCAATCGGTGATGGTGGGCCGGTTGCAGTCGAGCCCGTGGTAGAAGATCACGCACTGGGCGTCCGGGGCGTTCATGCGCACGACCTGCTCCAGGGTGACGTTGGTGGCAGGAACGTTCAGCGGCTGCCCGAATGCCTCTCCGTACAGGACATACTGGGCCTGAGCCGGCCTGTCAAAGTGTGGAAACTGGAAGACGCGCGTGACGAAGACGCATTCGGGATACCTGGCCGCGGCCTTCAGGAGGAAGCGCACGCCGATCTGCTGATCCCGGCTGATCGGAACGAACCGTCCCCTGGGGGACCAGCGTTCCGATCCATCGAAACTGGACTGGAACAACTCGCCGGCGCCCGGCATGCGGACGAGGGCGGTCCAGAGCAACAGTCCGATCGCCAATACCTTCCATTTCCTCTGCAGGCCCGAAGCCTCCATCCATCGTTCGACCGCCTGCCAACCCAGCAGGGAAAAGAACAGGGCGATCGGGGTCATCATCGTGAAATAGCGGTAGAACTCGTAGAAGGTCCCATGGCCTGCGTTGACCTGGACCTGCGCCAGGAACAGGACCGTGATGGGCAGCATCGCAAACCGGATCGGGTGTGCGAACGCCGAAAGAATGCCGACGACCGCCAGTGCGACGACCCCGACGGGCAGCCAGAAGAGGAGCGTCAACGGGAACGACAAGGACGGAAGACCTCGGGTGGGATCGAACACCGCCAAGGCCCACTTCAAGGAGCTCGGGAGGTCGGGTTCCAGGAACTTGACCGCGAGGGACAGGCCGACCAGGGTGACGACCGGCAGGGCCAGCCAGTACCAGGACCTCGTCGGAACTCGTTGAATCCAGGTGCGAACCCTGCCAGCCCAGTGCTCCATCCGTGCCTGTCCAGCGAGGAAGCGGACTCCGATCACGAGCGTCGCAGGAAGGCCGATGACCAGGGGTTCTTGCCGGGTCAGCGTCGCGAGCAGTGAACAGGTTCCCACCAGTAGGAAGCCCATGGCGGCCCGCCAGTCCCACCTTCGGGCAGAGTCGTTCGCGGCCGCCACGCCCAGCGCGCCGAGCAGGAAGTACCCGAAGAGGAGGGGCGCAGGGCCGCCGGCCAGCACAGCGTTGATGGAATTCCGGTTCAAGGCGAAGACGGCCGTCGCCAGGATGGCCAGCCACCAGCGTCTCTTCAGCATCACGCCGGCCACGCACAGAAACCACGCGACGTCGAACGCCCACAGAAGGACGTTGACGCGCGCGACGTCGATCACGGAAGGCTGGACCACCCCCGAAATCGCCTTCGCCACCTCGATCAGGTTGAATCGCGCGTGCTCGCCGGCGCCCAGAAGATGCATCACGTTCTGGGCGGTGTTGCCTTCCTGGAGGACGAATACCTGGTCAGCCGAAATCATGTCAGGTATCGACAGGGCAAACCAGGCTCCCACGGCCAGGGCCGACAGCAGGGCGCCCAGCCCGATCCAGGCTCGCTCCTGGCGCCTGGCCCGGAAACGGTCCGCCAGGAGGATGGCTGCTGCCCCCAGCGCTCCGAGATTACAGATCATCGACAGCGCATCGACGTTGGATCCCATCATCGAAGTCCATCCTTCCCGGCGGGCTCACCGGCCTCGGCAAGCGGATTCGGCCTCCGTGGAGGCGCGTGGGGCCGTCGCCGCCGCCGACAGGGGCCTGCCAGGAACCCGACGGTTGCAGCCACGACCATCAGGGCGAGCGCCGATCCCCGGACGCCGGCCTGCGTGGACAGAAGGGCGACGCCCGCGGCCAGCACGGCCAGGATTGCGAAGATCCGCCGCAGTCCCCCGACGACGACCAGCGATCCGAGTCCTTCGGCGACCAGGCCCCAGACGCCGACACGGGACGTCCCGTCGCGGCGCGCGTTCTTCTGGTAGGGGACGCACGTCCATTCCGCGCCGGAGGCGGCGATGACGGCCGCGACGTTGGCGTGCCGTGCCGGGGCCTCCGCCACTTCGTCGGCCACCGAGCGTCGCATCGCGCAGAAGGAGCCGGCTCCCGCGGGAGGGGGGCGGGCGCCGACGCGGACCAGCAGTCGATAGGTCGCGGCGGCGGCCCGGAACCACGCAGGATCGGACCGTCGAGTCTTCGTCGCGAACGCGACTCCCACGTGCACCGGGGATGCGTCCAGGCGGCGGACGAGGTCGGGCACGACCTCCGGCGGATCCTGCAGGTCGCCGTCCAGGAGGACGACGGTTTCGCCGCGGGACGCGGCAAGCCCCTCGCGCGTGGCCCCGAACTGTCCGACGTTCCGGGCGAGCCTTCGAACGACCACCCGGGGCTCTCCGCTCCAGCCGCCCAGGACCGCCGCGGTGGCATCGCCGGAAGCGTCGTCAACGACGACCACCTCGAAGGACCGCCCGATCGCCTCTCCGGCGGCCAGGCAACGTCGAAGCAGTTCGTCGAGCGTCGCGGCTTCGTCGTGGACCGGGATCACGATGCTCAGTGCCGGCGTCGTCACGTCGCTAGCCACTCCGAGACCTGCCGGACGGCGGCCTCCAGACGGTCGAGAACCTGCCCGGACATCCGGCTGTGGATCGGCAGGCAGACGACCGAGTCGGCCACGGCATCGGTTCGTGGCAGGTCGAAGGCTCCGTTCCAGGTGGCCAGCCGGTGGAGCGGGGGCCAGAAGTAGCGACGGGCCTCGACCCCGCATCGAAGGAAGGCCTCGACCACGGACTCGATCCCGCCGTCCGCGGTACAGCGGACCCCGAGGTTCTGCCAGTTCGGTTCGATCCCCTCGGGCACGATCTGCGGGACGAACGGACCCTGCCCGGCGGCCGCCCTGATGCGCAGGGCGTACTCCCGGCGCCGGGCGAGGACACCGGGGAGCGCGTGCAACCCCTGCAGGCCCAGGTGGCCGCGCAGTTCGCACATCTTCGCGTTGTGCCCCGGCGTGGACGCGAGCAGGTCGCCGCGAAGCCCATGGTTGCGGAGGCGGCGGACTTCGCGCATCAACGCCGGGTCGCCGGAGGCCACCAGCCCTCCCTCCCCCACGGGAACGATCTTGGTCGCGTGCAGGCTGAGCGCCACCGCCGCGGGGCCGTCCGGAAGCCGGGCGCCGTGTTCGATCGTGCCGAACCCGTGCGCGTCGTCGTAGACGACCTGCACGCCGTGCGCGCGGGCAACGGTCATGATTGCGGGCAGGTCGGGGGGCATGCCGAAGACGTTCACCGGAACCACCAGTCGCGCATCGGGCGTCGCTGCCAGAAGGCGCTCCAGGTCCGACGGGTCCATCGTCCAGCGGCGGGGATCCACCTCGCAGAATACCGGCCTTAGACCGCAGCGAACGATGGCGGACAGGGTGGCCATGAACGTGTAGGACGGCAGGATCGCCGCTCCGGGCCCCGGTGCCAGGGCCTCGATGGCGAGGGCCAGTGCGTCGGTCCCGCTGGATACTGCGGCGACCTCGTCCGATCCCAGCCAGGCAGCAGCCTCCTGCTCGAACGCCGAAACGGCGGGTCCCCCGTTGCTCAGCTTCCCGGACCACAGGGACAAGGCGACCTGCTCCATCAGCGCGTTGGTCGGTTCGAACCGGGGCTGGATCGTCGGAATCACGTCAACCGGCACCGCCCCCTCCGAGGCGTCGGAACGCAGGAGCCCCCAGGGTGCGAGGGTCCGCCGCAACCCGTCGTCGAGGTCGATGAGCGGCTCGAATGCCAGTGCCGATCGCAGCAACGACACGTCGGGTACCCTTCGAAGGATCTCCTCGAAGCCCGGGCCGAAATGCTCGCCGCCCGGTACCGCCACCGTTCCTGCGCGATGGCCCGACAGTCGGATCATGTGCGCGGCCAGTTCCCGGATGCGGGTCGGCACCTCGCGCCCGATGTTGACGGCCCGGCCCTGCCACGAGGCGTCGCGCACCAGGCCCAGGGCCATCCGGAGGGTCGCCTCGACCGCGTCGTCGATGTAGCAGAACGTGCGCACCGCATCGCCGCCGTCCACCAGCGGAAGCGGCTTCCCATCCCGGATGAAGCCCAGGAACTTGCTGATGACGCGGCCGGTGCCGACGCTGTCCATCAGGGGGCCGTACACGTTGAAGTAGCGCGCGATCGTGAACACGAGCCCTTCGCGTCCGAGCGCGTGGGCGTATTCCTCCCCGGCCGCCTTGGAAACCGCATAGGCCCACCGCGCGCTCCCGAGGCTGCCGATCACCTTGTCCGCGCCCTCGAAGAGCGGCATCGGGTTCTTGCCATAGACCTCGCTGGTGCTGGCCAGCAGGACGGGCCGTCCATGGCGCAGGCAGGATTCGACGACGTGCCGCGTGCCCAGGATGTTGACGTCCAGCACATCGAGCGGACGCCGGAGGTATTCATCGACGCCGACGACTGCCGCGAGGTGCAGGACAAGGTCGGATTCCCCGACGAGCCGGTCCACGAGGCTGGCGTCGCGGACATCGCCGGTGACGAGGTGGGCCGAGGGTGCCAGGGAAGAAAGACGATCACCCGCCGAAACATCGAGGCAGACCACTTCGTGGCCATGCCGGGCCAGTTCCGCCGACACCGCGGCCCCGATGAATCCCGCGCCGCCCGTGATCAGAACCCGGCGAAGCAACGTGGGTTTCTCCTGGAACCACCGGACCGTGGTCGGGGTTCCCGACGCTGGCAGTTCTCACAGTCGTCATTCTTGTCGCACCCCAGGATCGCGATGTCAAGCAACTGGCCCGGGGGCAAGTCAACCCTCACTGCGGATCCGCAGCAAGGCGTGGCCCGGCTCTTCGCAAGGCATTTCACGCACGCGATACGTGCTCGGCCAGAACGCGGCGCAGCCCTTCCTCCAGCGAAACCGCCGGGGAGAACCCGAGGCATTGGCGGGCCTTCGAAATGTCGAGGGCCCCCCGTCGGGGGCGGTCGCTCGGGACGGGCCTCAGTTCGATCGACACGGGTCCCAGATGCTCCTGGATGATTCCAGCCAGTTCCATCAGTGTTCTGGCCTCGCCCCGCGTCATGTTGAACACGTCGCTCGGCAGGGGCTCGTCACGCAGAAGCAGCCCGATGCCGTCGACGAGGTCGTCCACGAAGGTGAAGTCCAGGCGCTCCTGCCCGTTTTCGTTGAGGACCAGAGGCCGGTGTGCGAGGGCGGACTCCACGAATCGCGCCATCACGCGGCCGTTGAAGTCCCCGCTTCCGTATACCGAGCTGGTACGGAAGGCCACCGTTTCCACGCCGTGCTGGCGCCCCCAGGCTGCAAGCAGATCCTCGCAGGCCAGCTTGCTGGCCCCGTAGGGTTCGACGGGCCTGCATGGCGCGGATTCGGGGCACGGCAGCGTTTCGAAATGCCCGTAGACCATCGACGACGATGCGAACACGACGCGGCGGATGCCCTCGTGCCGCTCCAGCGCCGCGAGCAGGCGGTGGGTCAGGACGATGTTCGCCTCGAGCGCCCGTTCGGGATGCTGGCGCGCCACATCCACGCGGCTGAGGCCGGCGAGGTGCACGACGTGGGTCGGGCGAGCTTCGGCCAACACCTCGTCCAGTCGGTCCGCGTCGAGCAGGTCGGCGATTCGAACGATCCCTCCCGCATCCAGTCCCGATGCGGCGAGCCCTTCCAGCAGCCGCTGGCGGCGGGCCACCTCGGCCCGCACTGGTTCCTCGATCGGCAGGCCGTTGTTCCACACGCAATCCACCACGGATGCGGACACGCCCGTACGTCTCAGGTGTCTGGCGAGGCGCCACCCGATGAATCCCAGGCCGCCCGTGATCAGGACTCGCATGGCCCTCCTTCGGACGGACGGCACGTCAACCGCCGCTCGCGGCCTGGTAGGGCGGCTTTGGCGCGTCGAAAGCGCCGTTGCCGTCCACATCGACATACACGGGATTGGTGATGGCGTAAGGGACGTCGTCCTTCACCGGGAAGATGCTGCCGGCCCCGCGGACCTCCAGCACGTACCAGGAATCCGAGGGCGCCGCGGGAAGGTCGATGGTGTCGTGGAAGCGCACGGCGCCTGTCGCCGCGCCCCAGTCGGCGACCGGCAGCGTCACCACCACATCGCCGTTGCGCAGGATCCGCAGGTCCTGCAGTTCCATCCACGTCGGGGCCTGGATATCGACCTCGGCCGTCAGCGCCCCCGCCTCGGTGAGCGTCTCGCCGGAGGCGTGGCCGCCCACCTGGAACCGCACGAACGGGCCGGTGCTGACGAACACCTTCTGGGCGTGGAACGCGGGCCCGACCCTCGGCTGCGGGCAGGACGCCTGGGTGCCGTTCATGTCCGGGTACGGCGGCATCGTCGTCGCGATGTTCCCGAACGGCGTCGTCTACTACTACTTCAGCGACGGCGGCGACTTCCGCTGGGCGGAGGCGGCGCGCGAGGCGAACCGCCTGAAGCCGTTCTGCACGGCAGGCCGGCCATGAACCGCCGCACTGCACGTCCGGACGGGGTTCCCGCGGCGATCCTGCTCGGGCTGCTCGGCACCGCCGGCATGTTCTACGTGAACCTGATGCCGGCCATCGTCTCGGGCCTTCGCGATGCGCTCGGCTACAGCAACGCCGAGGCCGGCTATGTCGCCGCCGCGAACGTCTATGGCGCATCGGCCGGCGCCCTGACCGCGGTCTTCCTGGTCGGACGACTTCCCTGGAAGCGGGTCCAGGTCGTGGCGTTGCTGCTGCTCGCCGCCATCGACGCCGCCTCGGTCGGCGTATCCCGGCTCGAGCCGCTCATCCTGCTGCGCGCGTTGCACGGCCTGTGCGGCGGCGTCTCGATCGGCATCGCGCTCGCGGTGATGGCGCGCACCCGGATCCCGCAGCGTGCGTACGGCGCTCAGTTCACGATGCAGGTCCTGCTGGGCGGCATCGGCCTGATGTTCCTGCCGGAGGCGGCCGCACGGCACGGGACCGGCGTCCTGTTCGTGACGCTCGGCGCGCTGGCGCTCGCGGCGCTCGCGGCGTTGCCGTTCCTGCCCGACTACCCGGCCGTGCCCGTGCCGACGCTGGCGACGGCCGGTGCACCGCGATGGCAGCCGCTGGCCGCGACGCTCGGTGCCCTGTTCCTGTTCCAGTCCGCGAACATGGCGCTGTTCGCGTTCATCATCCCGCTCGGCCGCGCGTATGGCCTCGCGCTGCCGTTCATCGACGGCGCGCTCGGTGCGGCGAACTGGATCGCCGCGGCAGGCTCCCTCGCGGCGATGTGGGCCGGCGATCGGTTCGGGCGGCGACGCCCGCTGCTGGTGGCGGCGGGTGCGGCGGTCGCCGGCACGTGCGCGTTCATCTGGAGCGCGTCACCGCTCGTGTTCATGCTCGCCAACGTCGTCACCGGGATCGCCTGGTCCTTCACCGTGCCGTACCTGTTCGGCATGTGCGCGAAGTTCGACGGCGCCGGTCGCGCGGCCACGCTCGGCGGATTCTGCTCGAAGATGGGACTCGCCTCGGGTCCCCTCGTCGCGCCGTGGGTCATCGGCGCCGACCGCTACGGCATCCTGGTCGCCTGGGCGGTCGGCGCGCTGATGCTCTGCGCGATCCTCGCGTACCGACCTGCAGGGCAGCTTGATCGCCGCGACGGCGCCGCCACGGCCGGTGCCGGCGTGCCGTCCGACTAGCAGGCCTGTGCCGCGCCACGGCGGCGCGCGGTGAATCCGAGGAGACCTGCGCCGGACATCAGCAACCACGCCGCTGCGGGCAGCGGTGTTGCCGTGAGCTGCACCGCGCCGCCGTACATGCCGCCGCTCGAGCCCGACGGCAGGCCGGCGATGTCGAGGATGTAGGTGCCCGCGGCGATGTTGCCGAAGGTCGCCGAGATGGTCGCCGTGCCGGGATTGGCGAGGCCGGTCCACGCGCTCACGACCGTGCTGCCGGCCGGCAGGCCCACCGGGATCGGTGCGGTCGAGCTGCTGACGACCGCGTAGAGGCGGAACTGCAGGTTGGACAGGTCGAGCGTCGGCGTGGGCGCGCCCGGGAACTGCAACTGCAGCGAGGCCGTCAGCACGTCGCCGCTCGCACCCTGCGCGATCGTGAACACGTAGCTGTCCTGGAACGAATAGCTGCCGACCTGCGTGCTCGTGCCGAGCGTTCCCGCGGGCGTCCCGAGCGTGTTCGAGAACGTGTAGGTGCCTGGCACGCCGAGCTGGTACGTGGAGCCGGTCAGCGTCGAGTATCCGCTCGCGTTCGCGAGGAACTCATAGGAGTAGGTCATCTGGCCCGAGCCTGCGAGCGGGACCGTGGCGGCGTCGGCCGCAGTCGGTGCGAGCGACGCGCCGAGCGCAACGGTCAGGATCGCGAAGCCCTGGAGGATGTGGCGGAGAACCGTGTTCATTCGAGCCTCGGGCATGCGGCGCAACCTAGCGGAGCTCTACGGTGCCCTGTGAATATGACAAATTTCGGGCGCCGGCATGACGCCCACGCACCGCCCGCCGGGTCCAGTACCCGCGGCGCGATGGCGGTCGCGAAAATCATCGCTCGAACGCTGGATTCGTTCTTAGATCAACGGCTTGCGGTCCGCCCGCTTGGATGCCGGTGGCCGGCGCTGGTACCCTTGCGTCCTCATTCGGCCGGCCCTTCGCGCCGGCCGGTCCACCAGGGAGCACCGCACGCCATGACCACGAACGCCGACCTTCAGAAGATCCGTGAAGCGGCTGTGCCGCGCGGCGTGTCGAACATGCTGCCGGTGTTCACCGAGCGCGCCTCGAACGCCGAGCTCTGGGACGTCGAGGGCAAGCGCTACATCGACTTCGCCGGTGGCATTGCCGTGCTCAATACCGGCCACCTGAACCCGACCGTCAAGGCCGCGGTCGCGGCCCAGCTCGAGCGGTTCTCGCCCACCTGCTTCCAGGTCACGCAGCACGAA
>Ga0118677_10008192_pt1 | contig 16865 bp, 15 predicted proteins | sample AliMusrvi5mmetaG_FD_86154 | JGI IMG/M metagenome (GOLD analysis project Ga0118677, IMG submission 86154) | reverse complement strand
GTTTGTAACGTTGTAATAAAAGAAAAAAACTGAAAATAAAAAATTAATTGGATGTTTTCTTAGCTTCAGCTTTCCATATTGAACTGGAATATGGAAAGCTGAAGTTTTTCTTTTTAGCAATGAGGAAACGAGACACTTCGCCAAACAACTGGCGATACAAATTTTATACGGTAAGGCAAACTGGGGGTTATTGATCGTATAACAAGTTAAATATTTAAATTAAAAAAATGAAGAAAAACATTATTATTGGAAGTCTTATTGCTATTTTTTTACAAATCAGTGGTAACATTGTTGCCCAAAATTATCCACAATTAAGAAAGAACAACATTAAAGATGTTATGGCTGCCATGACCAACGAAGAAAAAATAGCATTGGTTCAGCATTATAAATTACCGAAAGGAGATCAATTGAAAGTAGCTGGAGTTGGATACACGCTCAGATTAGATCGATTGGGAATTCCTCTTACTGTGTTGGCTGATGGCCCTGCAGGTTTGCGAATTGATGCTAAACCTCCCCGGGCAACACAAACATTTTATTGCACTGCCTTTCCTACCGCAACGGCTCTATCTTCAATGTGGAATGCCTCGTTGGTAGAAGAGGTTGGAAAAGCCATGGGAAATGAAGTGTTGGAATATAATTGTGACGTTTTGCTTTCTCCGGGTATGAATATTCAACGGAATCCACTCTGTGGGCGTAATTTTGAATATTATTCTGAAGATCCCATTCTTTCAGGTAAAACAAGTGTTGCTATGGTGCGTGGAATTCAATCAAACGGTGTAGGTGCTTCGGTTAAACATTTTGCGGCAAATAATATCGAGACGAATAGAAGAACCATAAATGCGGTAGTAAGTCAACGTGCTTTACGTGAAATTTATTTACGGGGATTTGAGATTGCCGTCAAAGAAAGTCAACCATGGACTATCATGACTTCCTATAATCGGTTGAATGGATTTTATACTGCTGAAAACCGTGATTTGCTGCTTACTGTTCTTCGCAAGGAATGGGGATTTAAAGGATTGATTATGAGCGATTGGGGTGGAGGTCGAGATGCAATTGCGCAAATGAAAGCCGGTAATAATCTGATGATTCCCTGGAAAGATCAAACTAAAGATCTGATCGGTGCAATCAATAATAAAACATTGGACATTAAAACACTTGATGAGAATGTGTTACAGATATTAGAGTATATTCAAAAAACTCCTGGTTTTAAAAAATATCAATCATCATTGAAACCTGATTTAACAGCCCATGCTACTATTGCACATCAGGCAGCAACTGAAGCAATGATTCTTTTAAAGAACGATAATCAAACCTTACCATTGAAAAAAGGTCAAACCATAGCTCTTTTTGGAAAAACGTCCTATGATTTTATTGCAGGAGGAACTGGTAGTGGTGAAGTGAATTATGAACATGCCATTTCTGTAAAAGAAGGTCTGACTGCGAACGGATTTAAGGTGGATGAAAAGTTGGAAAGTATTTACAAAAACTTCATAGATAGCCTGGTGGAAAAGAGTGGACCTGATGACTCGAATAAAAAGAAGTATGCAGTGGTAAATCATGCAGAAATGCAGGTAGCTACTGACGTAATTGAAAAGGAATCACATAACTCTGATGTGGCAATTATTACAATTGGAAGAATTTCGGGTGAAACTTCTGATCGAAAAGAAGAGGGTTATTTTACTTTGAGTAAAACAGAGAAGGATTTGATTGTTAATACATCAAACATCTATCATGCAGCCAAAAAGAAAGTGATTGTTGTATTGAATATTGGTGGCGTAATTGAAACAGCTTCGTGGCGTAATTACCCCGATGCAATTCTGAATGCATGGCAAACAGGTCAGACTGGTGGAGCAGCTTTGGCTGATATTATTAATGGAAAAGTTAACCCATCAGGGAAGCTTCCGGTTTCATATCCTGTTGCCTATGCAGATGTTCCATCAGCCAAATATTTTCCTGGAGAACCTATGAACAATCCAATTAATGCCATTTACGGAGAAGGAATTTATGTAGGGTATCGATATTACAATACATTCAACGTACCTACTGCGTATGAATTCGGATATGGACTGTCCTACACAAATTTTGAATTTTCTGATTTAAAATTGAGCAGCACCGTATTTAATGATAGTATTATAGTAACTGTACGGGTTAAAAATACCGGTCGCATGGCAGGGAAAGAGGTAGCTCAACTTTATCTATCTGCCCCAAATACCGAAATTGATAAACCAACAGAAGAACTTAAAGCTTATTCTAAAACAAAACTCTTAAAACCGGGAGAAAGTCAGGATTTGACTTTTCCGCTTGATAAACGTTCACTTTGTTCTTTTTACAGTGGCATCAGCGCGTGGGTTGCCGATAAAGGAGAGTATGAAGTAAGAGTAGGAAATTCATCTAAAAATATTCTTCAAAAAGCAACATTCAAGTTGCCTCAACGCTTGGAGGTAGAGAAACTTAACGATGTGCTTTATCCGAATTTTGTCGTATCAGATTTGAAAAAAGAAGTAGTAAAATAAACAAAACGGATAAAAAAAAGGTATAACTCAGTTCACCCAGCTGGCGCAGATTTGCAATCTGTTCCAAATCAAAGTAAATATAAAATGCTGTAATTTAGTAATATGGATATTGTGCGAATTACAAATCCAAGCCAGCGGGAGATAATTTATGTTTTGTCGATGTTTAATGTATGAAGAAAATGACTGAAATGAAGTACAGTGTCAAATTTGCTAAACTTTTGTTTTCCCTGTTATTAATATTAGTAATAAATCATGTCCCTTTACGAGGTCAGGAGGTTAACTCTATTATAACAGCTAGACGTGTTGCTGATAAAATTCTGTGCGATGCCAAGTTCAATTATAACCTGACACTTGCTGACAAAGAGCATTATGGAAATGTTGAAACCATTGATTTTACAAGGAATTATTGCAGCAATGGGGTCGCTTACGCTCTTTCATCTATTCAGTCGGACTTTGACAAGGAGATTGAACTAGAATTAGGGCATACCGGGGCATTGAAGATTTTTGTAAACGATATGGAAATTTACAATGCTACTGGTCAAAGAGAAATAGATGCACGCACATTTGTTGAACGGAATTTGGTTTTACCTTTAAAAATAAAGATACCAGTTAAAGCGGGGTTTAATAAAGTCTTGTTTAAATCGCTAAGTCCGGAAGATGGGTTATGGAGAATTTTTCTGAGGACTAAAGAGTCCTGTTTTAGCTTGCTTACCTTTCCCCAAATAAGCAAGAAAGTAGCACAGTTTACAAATTTTTTGATGCTTGGCGTGTTCCCCGAAAGTGCATATAGCACTTCTGGTGAAGTGGAACAGAAGTTCAATATAGGGAAATTATTTAATGTAGGTGGGCAAAAAACGGCATGGACGGTGCCGCGTCCGGAATTAGTTGTCGAAAATGCTGAAGTCCATCAACCGTGGGGTGAAGGTTATACTGCTTTTAATTACCATGCCGGTGGAGTTGCATGGGCTATGGGCACATTGGGCGATTATTTAAACGATGCACCCTACAAAGACTATATTAAAGACTATTGCGATTTTTACATTGAAAAATGCCCCTACCTTGCCTATCAAAAATACCAGTTAAACCTTTTTAACGGTTACGATAATAGAGCTGTTGAAAGTTATTTGCTTGATTTTACATCCGCGCCACTTCTGCCTTTTGCCCACTTGTTAATAGGAGGCAGCAAAAACCCGGGTTATAGTGAATTGTTCGCCGAAATAAAGGACTATGTAGTGCACAAACAAACTAGGACTGAAAAAGGAAATTTTTGCCGCATTACACCAAAGCCATTAACTGTTTGGACCGATGATATGTATATGGGTATCCCTTTCATAGTTCAAGCCGCTCGTTTGGCAAAAACAGAAACTGAAAAAGCAGATTTGCTAAACGATGCCGTAAATCAGATATTTGCATTCAATTCGTATGTTTTTGACACTTCCGATTGCCTGTATCAGCATGCCCAATACATACCCGACACCGTTAAACAGCCTTATTGGTCAAGAGCCAACGGTTGGGCATTATGGGCTGTAACCCATACCTTGTCTTTTCTTCCCAAAGGGCATCCCAAATACAAAGCATTATTGGAGCATTACAAATGTCATGTTAATTCATTACTAAAGTATCAGGATGCAAGCGGGCTTTGGCACAATGTGGTGAATGAACCTAAGTCGTACCTCGAAACATCCGGATCCGCAATTTTTGCAGCCTGCATTGCGACCGGGATCAATAAAGGCTGGCTTCAAAAATCAAAATATCAACAGCCTTTAATGAATGCATGGAAAGGTATTGAAAGCCAAATCGAAGCAGATGGTACAGTTAGGAATATATGTATTGGAACAATGTGTTCAACAGACCTTAATGATTATCTGAAAAGACCAGTTTGTGACAACGACACACATGGTTTGTTCCCTATAATTTTTGCAGCCATTGAAATTGACAAAATGCTAAACATAAAAACAAAATAATGCAATGAAACGAACAAAAACAAATTACAAACAGATGAAATTGATTTTCTTACTATCAATAGTTTCTATTTTTTCAATATCCGTTTCAGCACAAACGGCACCTACCAAAAATAGGATGGCAGAGTTCAACGCTTCCTATGATTCCGTTAGCAAGCTGATACCTCGCAATTATGGAAGATCATTAGATTACGCTGTAATGCTTTATAAGGACAATCAATGCGAAAAAGCCGACATGATATTGAAAGTTGTAACATCAAATCAGGTTACGGATTTCGAATCAGGCGATTACGGACTATGGGCTTGGGGAAAGGCAAAGGACCTTACGATTGGCGATAAAAACGTCCCGTTATTTCATGCCCATGCCATGTTGGTCGACTTATGGGATTTGCAGGGAAAAATGTCGTTCGACACAAGAGCTGCGTATCTCCTTTCGTGCAAAAGGCTTGTACAGGCTGCAGAAAGGCGCTGGGACGAAGAGATATTTGAACTTGGTCGCGAATGCGTAGCTTACAGCAATGTTTTTACAATGTATGTAGAGGTGCTTACCGTTGCTTCAGAACGTTTTAATGATGCCCGTCTTAAACGGATGGCCAACACTCAATGGATACGTTTGTATAACCATTTTAAGTTTTACGGCATTGATGAGTTTCTATCCTCATCTTATGATGATGTTATTTTCAAGGCTCTTTTCGATATTCATAACTTTGCTTTGGACGAACGCATGAAACGCGAATCAAAGGAAATGATGGATTACGTTTATTTACAAGAGTCTGCGGTTAACCATCCTTTACTCAAATTACCCGTTGTAGGAATGGGAAGGGACTACAGAGCATTCCAGAAAACAGGAGACGTTCGGGTAGCTTTTCTTAAAGAGTCTATGCCAGGATATGTACCACCGAAACAGGCCGAAATGATTAATTCCAATAGAACTTATCCGTTTGAAGTTGTTGGCAAAGCAGGTATCTGGCCCTTTGTTTTCAAGTCGTACCAGCTTAAAAACGCAGCAATGGGCAGTATGAGCGGCGGCAGTTACTTTTGGCAACAGATCCATTGCATAGCATCTGTGGGGAAAAACGAAAATGAAAGGGCCACTTTGTTTTTGCCGGGTACCTATACACCAAACAACGGATATACCAACCAAATTGCAGGTTCAACGCTTTGCGTTTATAACCGCCTTCCTACCATGTGGCACATTACTCAATGGAGAAATGACCTAAGTCAGGTAAAAGAAACAATGTGCTTGTTTGGTGTTGGCATTTCAAATAACTGGAAGGAAAAGAAAATTACTGATGAAGAAATTGTACTGGAAGCTTATGGGTATGAATTACATATCTTTCCCTTTCAACTCAATTTAAATAAGATTGAACCATTCCGCCTGCAATTAAAACAACGAACAACTACAAGTTCACGATATCATTCACGGCCTGCATTATTCCAGGAATATGAGTTTCCCAATGGACCGGAATGGTTTGGCGTTTACATTGTTATGGCTGAAAGTGGCAAAAAAGTTATAAGCCCAAAATTTTCATATTCGAAAAAGGACAATAATATAATTTTTTTGAGTGGTTTGGGGCATGAAGTTAAATTAGGATATACCGAACAGGGCATCTATAAACAAATTTATCCATTTAACATAGACCTTTTACCTAAGTTAAGGATCGAAAGTTCCAATTCTAAAGCACAATAAGAGCGAGAATAAGATAACACGTTCAAGATTTTTTTTGTCTTTTTTTATCCATAGCCTTTGAAGTTCATTTGCATTGCAAATAATCTCAAAGGCTTTTTTTATGCAATATTCTCAACGCCCTGCAGAGTGGCAACTCTACCTTCATAATTCTATACCCGATATTATTTGCATCAAAGATGTTGCAACTGAAGGACTTTCATTTGCATTGAAAGTGAGAGGGGTATTGGTGTTGGAAGAACATTACACATGGGACACGAATGGAATAATCCGTGTTAGAAACCTTGGCGAAATCATAGAGAAATTCCTCGACAGCACGGCAACAGTGGGCAGAGCCGATGTGGTAAGTTACCTTTGGAACGGAACACCTATTATTGAATTCAAATTCACGGAAGTAGCCACTGTGTATGTAGGCAATTTCATTACTTGTAAATGTGACGTGGATTTGGGTAATTTGAATGATTCAAGTTGGGCAGCTCGTAATTTCCTTACCCGATGTCTTGGAATAAAGAAAACGGCTCTGGATCGTAAAGAAACAGTATCGTATCTACAGAAAGACACAGATAATTATCTTTATCTGGTGGCTAAGATTACCTACATCACTAATGGAATAATCACAGAACAGCAAGGCAATTTGACCCTGTTTGGACGCGCGCCTAACACAACTCACAGCCATCTAATAGCTACTCTCAATACTTCCTTGATATATGTCCTCAAACAATTAGGACTACCCAACACCACAGAAGTTTTGAACTATCAAGTGTGGGTGTCGGCTACCAGCAATGGCGACTCCGGAACTTTATGCAATGCCTATACTTATTTGGTGGATACAACGCCTTACCGGGATACAGCTAATTTTCTTTTCCTCAATGCCTTTGGAACGCTGGAAACGTTTACGGCCACCGGACTGAAAACCACCGAAAAAACTGCTGAATATAATTTGGGCAATATCGACAACCACTACAGAAAGCTAACACAAGATTTTAAGAGCGAACAAACCTGTAATAGCGGGTTTTTAATAGAGAACGAAATGGAATGGGCTGATGACTTTGTAAGGAGCTATTCCGTGGCATTAGTGAGTAGCAATAGCAATGCTCAAATTACACTTACAAAAGTGAGCAAAACAGATACGGAAGCCAATGTTTTACAGTCGTTTACATTCAGCTATCAGGTAGCCAAAAATAAAAATTTCATGTTTATAAGTAAACATGTTGGCATTTTTGATGCAGTATTTGACAAAACTTTTCAATAATGATACACATCAACGCAGTCCGCAAAATATTGCAGAATAACAAAACACCCTTTTCCTGTAAAGTGTGGAAAAAGAATGGTGAGATATTGGTATACAATGACGTGGTATGTAGTTCAAGCAATTTTGCCCGAAATACTGCAAACCTGCTTTTTACCGAAAGCCGACAAATGCGAAGAATACGCATAGTTTGCCTGTTTGAAATCAATGACGAAGAAATTTATATCTAACTATGAGCAGAGAAATCAATGTTTTTGAAATTCCGATAGGAAAGGCAAGTCGTGTAGCGATTGACAAAATGAATGAAGGAACACAAATTTTCGATACCGATAATTTAGTTCCTATGGCATTGCCTACGCCCGGAGCATTGCGCGGATACGTGCCGTGGGGTGACGACAACCTGAGACCCAACGAGATACTTCGTCTTATGCGGAACGATGAAGTAATGTCGAGCAATATGTTTTTCAATATCCAGTCTGCCTATTCCAATGGACTCACCATGCTAAAGTCAGACAAATCGCCGATTACTGAAACCGAAATACTTGACTTTTTCAAGTACAACCGTTCCAGTAAATATCTGTTTGAACAGCACACCGATATGAAACACTTTTACTTCAGCATTTCAGTACTGATATTAAGTGGCGATGGCAGTAAAATTGTAAAGCTGAGACACAAAGATGCATTGTATTGTCGTTTTGAGACTTGCAACCCGCTCAATGGAAAAATTGAACACATCATATTTGCGAATTGGGAAACCGGAGCACCAACACCCGACAAACGGGAAGAAATAGAACTGTTGGACATATCCGATCCATTGGGCGACCTAATGGTACGGATGGGCAAATTACCAAATGACGATGGCAAAACGCAATCGGCAACGACAACCCGAAAGTTTGCCATGATGAATGTCATTCCAATTCCGGGCAATAAATATTACCCATTTCCGTACTATTGGTCCATTTTCAATAGTGGTTGGTATGATATCAAACAACTTATTCCGGCAGGTAAAAAAGCAAAATTCACTAACGGATTAGTTGTAAAATACCAAGTGGAAATAAACGACAAGTATTGGGGAATGCTTTTCGAGAGTGAGAAAATAACGGACGAAGCAAAACAGAAAGCAAGGATTACACTCGAAAAAGAGAATATAAAATCCTTTCTCACCGGAATGGTAAATGCCGGAAAAGTTTGGTTTTCTGGCTTTTATATCGACCCATTAGGCAAAGAACAATCATTTGTCCGTATTACAATCGTAAACAAAGACAAAGAAGGTGGAGACTGGATTCAAGACATGGAAGAAGCCAGCTCAACGGCTTGTTATTCAATGGGCGTACATCCTTCGTCTATTGGCGCAACACCCGGGAAAAGTAGCAGCAATATGAGTGGAAGCAATGTCCGGGAGATTTTTACCATGAAACAGGCATTGGAAAAGGGCAGTAAAGACATCGTGTTGGAACCCTATTTTGTAATCAAAAACTACAACAATTGGGATGTCGAATTTGATATTCCGTTTATGCAACTCACTACCTTAGACAAAAATACCAGTGCTCAAATAAGAACGACAGAAGCCCCAAACCCCTAAAGGAGCTTCCAGACATATTTTCTACGAAAAAAAAGCAATAAATCAATACTAACTTAAGTTCCCCTTTAGGGGTTAGGGGCTTCATTATGATAATCAACAATTTAACCGATTTTCTTTTGTCCATTCCTACTGCACAAGGTACTGAATGGGCAGCCATCGAACCATTTGTAAAAGCAGCAGATAGGCATACAAAATCCACCTTGACAGGAGTTGATTTGTACAATTATATTGAAGGAATTACCTCCGATACCAATTCATTGCAAGATGAACTTCGCAATATCATTGCCTACAAAGCCTACAAAAGTGCAATACCATTTGTTGATTTGATTCAAACTCAAAACGGTTTTGGAGTGGTGAGCAATGCCAACATTGCACCCGCCAGCAAAGAGCGTGTGGAAAGATTGATAGCACAATGCGAACAACAACTTGACACTGCAACCGATATGCTGATTTTGCAAATTTCAGCAGTACCGGCAGCACTGGCCGAATGGACCAAGTTTGGAGGTTTTGAAGAATTGACAAATTGCATTTTCCAAACCGGAATAGATTTTTGCAAATATGCAAAATCCGAAACCCTGAAACGAGAATCGTTTTTGGCAGCCAAAAATGACCTTGTTTCATTTCAAGATACTGAAATTGCAGAAGTAATAAGTCAAGCTTTTATGGATGAACTTATCAGCCAAATCCATTCCAATACATTGTCTTTGCCAAATACTAAAATTATACGGAAACTTAAACCGATTTTAGGACTTTTGGCTCAACATAAAGAAGAGGAAGCAAAGGAACTATTGGGGCAAATGGCTAATTTACTGGATAACAACCTTTCAATTTATGCTACTTATGCCAAAAGTTCTGAATACGCAATTAAAATTGCACCGAAATACCAGAATAAACAAACAGATAGCACTTTCTTTTTTGGAATGTAATGGACAAGATAGAACTAACAATACCGAAAAGGTACTCCGAAATGAGCAAAGAGCAGACAAACTATGTCTGTATATTGCTCAGTAGGAATGAATCGGAAGAAGCAATCTGGACAAAATGTTTTATTCGATTTGCAGGTATCAAACCACTGACGGCAGACGAAAATAGCTATTACTTTGTGCATAGGGGCACAAAAAAATTATTTTCGCTTGCTTACGAAGAAGTAAATTATTTCAGCCAAAAGTTGAAATTTACAACCCGGGATTATACAGGGATAAAACCAATATCCACAATAAAAGGCTGTAGGTCATGCGACCAGCTTTTAAGGGATATAGATTTTGGAACGTATTTAGAAATTGAAAATTTCTATCAGGCTTATCTATTTACCAAAGAGGAAAAATACATAAGCCGATTAATGGCAGTACTTTATACAAAAAAAGGAAAAAGAAAGCCGAATTTCGATACATGCTCACCCACCGAAAAGCTATGGACAATTATGTGGATTGTGGGTATTAAAAGCTATTTCTCACGAAAATTCAGCTACCTTTTTGAGAGAACAACATCAACAGAAGAGTATGAAGTACCAACCGCACCCGATATGTATTCCATTATTCAAAACCAGGTACGCGCCCTTACAGATGGCGACATAACCAAACGGGAAAAGGTTTTGAAATCAAATACATGGGATGCTTTGGATGAATTGAACCAAAAGGTAAAAGAAAGTAAACAACTATTAGCCAACAGCAACTAAAATGTGGAACGCAGTAAATTATTTTGAAACCCTTAACGGAAAACTAAAGACAACAAAGGATGCCTATCATTTTTGCCGTGTATCAGGAATAAATGGATTGGAAGAAGTGTTGGCCAATTACATGGTAAAAAACGCTTTTTTGGCTGTTGACGATAGTGATGATGGAATGACGATTCGCCTTGGCGGTGGCTATTTCAACCGCAGAAGTATAGTAGTGTATGTTCTCAAAAAATACAAAATCACCGATATGTCAGAAAGAGAAACGGTACTTTCAGAAACAAGAAGTATTCGAAACAGCCTAGTTAGTAAATTATTGGTTGATGCAAACAGAAATGAGGAGGGATTGAATTACCTGAACAAAGAACGTATTCCGTACCACGAAGTACCAGGCTATTTTGCAGCCGGAACAACCGGAATTTATTTTATCATTACCATTGACGAACCAGTAAATTTAGCATATAATGCCAACGAATGGACAAGCTGATAAACGAAAGTATTACGATGCGTGGGCAAAAATGATGATCACTATTTGGGAAGATAAAATCATTAAACTCAATGTCCGGGACACTAGCGCATTGCTGTCCTCTTTTGCTACGCACGTTGAAGCAGCTGCCAATGGTGAGGTGGCAAAGATTGTACACACCTACAATTATTATGGGCGCATGGTGGATATGGGAGTGGGTAGGGGAGTCAGCAAAGCCGATAGTGGTGAGGGAAGTGGAAGACGTGCGAAACCATGGTACAACAAATCTTATTATCATTCAGTGAAAGTCCTTTCCGAAAAAGCAGCCGAGCTATACGGAGAACAATTTCAAACTATACTATTTGAGACACTCAATTTCTGAGTGTCTTTTTTTTTGTCTTCAAAAACCAATTCATTTGTATTTCAAACAGCACAAAATGGGAAAATTAGAAGAAGCACAGATATTATGGAATGCCATTGGAACTGAAACAGAACCTGATGCCAACACCACCACAAGAGTCAGAAATGCAGCCACAAAAATAATTGATTTCATTACCGATCTTGTAAATGTAGTATCAACGAAAGTAGATAAAGTTGCCGGAAAGGCTTTATCTACAAATGATTATAGTAATGCAGAAAAAGCCGAAGTTGCCAAAGTTGCTGACAAAGTGGATAAAATTGCCGGAAAGAGTTTATCTACTAATGATTATTCCAATGAAGCCAAAGCCGAAGTTTCCAAAGTCGCTGACAAAGTAGATAAGATTGCCGGGAAAGGATTGTCAACGAATGACTTTAGCAATGATGCCAAAGCTGAAGTGGCGAAAATAGCTGATAAGGTAAACACTGATTTATTTAATTCCACTATAGAAGATGAATCAGCTGAAAGGTCTTCAGGCGATAATGCACTTCAAGATGAAATTGATGCTATTGGCGGACAACTTGGAAATATCAAATCCTTTATCAATCAATTTCTGACCACCGAAACAGGCGAATTAATCCTGGATATAAATAACAACATAATAGTAACTCTTTAAAAATTAATATCATGGCTCATATAACGGATTATTTCGAAAACAGTTTGGAACAAACTAATCCCGGAAAAGGATTGGATGCACGTATGGGAATAGAAATCAGCAAACGACCTATCATAGTCATTCCACGACTTGAAGTTCAGGTTCGGAAAACACCTACAAATGGCATTTCCAATACGGTCATTGTAAAAGTGTATACGGAACAAAATACTGAATACATGAAACTCAATCCGGTAATCGTATTAATGCGGAAACACAATGCCAAAAGGAAAATGAATGGAAGTCAGGTGGTACTGAAACACGGAAAGAATAAATGGGTAGAACCGGGGAAACAGTTTGAAATGGATAATCCTAAGAGTAAAACAAACTACCTGTCGAGTAGACGCGATTTTCAGTTTAAAATTCAAAATTGCTCCTGGTTCACACCCAGATTAATTTCGGACACTTCAATTGCTATGAATGCTGATTATCTGATGGATTCATTTATACGGAATCTTTTGAGCGATGCCCCCAATTTTTTATTAATGACCAGCAATGGATCTACTCAGGTCCCTGAAGGAAAAAGTGCTGTTAGTTTATTTGGGTTAGCAATACGCATTGACAACCCCAAATTTGCAGGTGACATTCAGGCTTATCCGAAATGTACCATGTACCAGCGAGAACCCAAATACCTGTATGGAGAGATTAGCAAAGTGCTTTTTCGGTTGGAAGTGAAAGATGATTTTCCGATAAAATCCTTGGCAGTTTTATAAAAAAAAACGAACCACAACTGGGCTATATTTCAAGACACCGAGTGTTTGTGGTTCATATACAAGTGATACCAAAGTCTGGAATCACCATTAATCAAGCCTCAAGCTATATGATCCTGCCGAAGCAGTCATAGGTATGAGATTCGAATACACAAAAGTAATACTAATTTTTCTTTAAAACAAGTGTTTTTTATAATAAACAAAATCGATTATGCAACTCAACTCAATTCTAAAATGGGCACTATCATTCGCCACCGGTTTTTTGACCATGATAGAGCCAACTTTCCCTTTCATTCTTATTTGTGCCATGGCAATTTCATTGGATGCATATTCAGCTTACAGGCTGAGTAAACGAGTGAAAGCAAAAACCGGAAAGGGAACCGGCAAATTCCGTTCAAGCAAAGGCAGTAAAGTATTTGTAACCACCATTCAAATGCTTGCCCTAATCGTATTAGCGTATCTTATAGATACTAAAATACTGGTCATGTTCAACGGTCTGTACCTTGCCAACTACGTTTCGTTGGTTTTTTGCTTTATACAAATATGGTCGATTCTCGAAAATGAAAGCAGCATGAATGACAAGCCCTGGGCAAAAATCGCCCAACGCATCATGGTGGATAAAGCCGAGCGACATTTCGATATTGATTTGCATGAATTGAAAGAACCGGAGGACGTAAAATGCAGCTAAGCAAAAAAGGGCTTGACTTACTCAAGCAGTTGGAAGGATTTCGCTCAAAACCCTATCTGTGTTCTGCAGGTGTTCCGACCATTGGATATGGAAGTACCCGCTACTCAAACGGGGTAAGAGTAAGTTTGAAAGACCCCGAAATAAGCGAAGCAAAAGCAGTTGAAATGTTGATTTTTGATGTAACAGCATTTGAAAATGATGTAACAATGCTCACCAAAACAGTTATCCTTACTCAAAATAAGTTTGATGCATTAGTGCTTTTTGCCTACAATGTAGGTTCTGACATTGATATAGACACAATACCTGAAGGACTTGGCGATAGTGGGTTGTTGAAGAAAATACTCAAAAATCCAAACGATATGAGCATTGCACCCGAATTCATGAAATGGGTACACGCAGGTGGAAAAATTTCCAATGGATTAATTAAACGAAGAGAAATTGAATCAAACTTATACTTTGCTGCATGAAAACAAAAATCATTTTATTACTCATAGCAATCACACTGTTGGCTTGTCGAACCACCAAAAGTGTTACAGAAACCACTACTAAAACCACACAGCAAACCGACAGTAGCAAAATAGATGTCCGATTAGAGGAAAAGAGCCTGGAACAAATCGAAAAACAATCGGGAGAATGGTCAGCAAAGTTGACAACCTACGATACCACTTTGCCACCAGATAAAATCACTGGCAAACCGCCAGTAAAAAGTGAATTGCTGATAACCAACAAAACTCATGTGGAAATAAAAACGACTGAAAAAGTCAATTCAAAATCACTTGCCAAACTGATAATTTCTGTCAAATCAGAATCGAGTAAAAAAGAAAAAACCCATAACTCAGAACAAGCAAGTCGTTGGTGGGTGTGGATTCTGGTAGGAATAGGAATTCCAATCTTGTTGTTTTTGGGTTGGAAACAAGCTCCTAAATACTGGAAATTACTTTAAATACTCACTCAAACCTCACAGCAATGTGAGGTTTTTTTGTCTTTTTTCTATCCTGAATTGTGCGTGTTCTTTGCATTCCTAAAAAGGAAATGTTATGCAAAACGAAAGAGCACAAAGCACCGTAACCGTAAATGGAGAGCAAGCCAAACAGGAACTTAATCTATTGGAATCAAAAGCCATACGGTTACGTGAAGCACTGATACAAGTAGGGAAGGCCGCACCCAGTCCCGAAGCCGAAAGAGCATACAGCCGTCTAAAAAAAGAACTGGCTGCCACCGACAAGGAAATACGCCAACTCACTAAATCCAATTGGGATATCAAGAAGGTACTTGACAACCTGTCAGGAGCTTCCATGCGCGACCTTATCAAGGCTCAGAAGGAATTGACCAACTCTATGAATAAATCCAGCATAGACAGAAATTCGGAAGCATGGAAACAACACGCCAACCAACTTAAAGCAGTCAAAACAGAAATTGCCTTGGTCAATGCAGAAACAAAAGTTGGTCAATCCGGCTTTATGAAATTTGCTGAATGGACTAATCAAACCTGGCAACTTTTCGCAGTAGCAGGAATGGCAATTACAGGAGTAATAACCGTGTTGAAAAAATACATGGATATGAAAAACGAATTGGAAGATACCACCGCCAATTTAAAAGCACTTACCGGCTTAGAGGATAAAGATGTAAACAAACTTAGAAAATGGGCGGAACAAATGGCTTCTAATCCATTGGAAGGCACCGGTATCCGCATTCGTTCCTCAGTAAATGAAATTATGAATGCCTATAAATTAGTTGGTTCAGCAAAACCTGAATTATTGGCGTTTCCTGAACAACTGAACGAAGTAACAAAGAACGCCATGATCATGTCGGAAGCAGCCGCCATGCCATTGGCAGATGCAGTAATGGGATTGACTACTTCATTAAATCAGTACGGTGCAGCAGCAGATAGAAGTAGTCAATTTATTAATGTGTTAGGTGCAGGTGCCAAGTTTGGCGCAAAGGAAATTCCCTACATTGGCGAAGCACTTACAAAATTTGGTGCATTAGCAAAAGATGCTAATGTACCATTAGAACAATCCGTGGCAATTATAGAAACATTGGGTGCAAAAGGACACCAAGCAGATGTGGTAGGAACAGGAATGAAACAAATGTTTGTGAAAATGATGGCAGGGGCAAAAGAAACCAACCCGGCCATTGTGGGAATGGATGTTGCATTGGATAATCTCAACAAAAAATTCAGTGGTCCGGGTGGATTTAATAAAATGATTGACATGTTTGGCGAACGTGAAGTGGTTATAGCCCGATCATTAATCGCCAACCGTGAAGAATTTAAAAACCTTACTAAACAAGTTACCGGCACGCAAACGGCAATAGAACAGGCCGGAATTGCCAGTAATACCACAAATGCTAAAATAGCACAAGCTACCAATCAATTGGGAATTTTGGCTATGCAATTATTCGCCAATGTAAGTCCTGCATTTTTAAAAGCTGCAAATCTAACGAATGTATTTCTTAAAGTCATAATACAACTGCCTGCATGGCTTAAAGAAAATGCTGGTTTATTGTGGACGCTTACCGGTGTAATGATAAGTTATACTATTGTGGTTAATGCATTTACAATAGCAGAAAAAGCAAAAAATGTACAGAGAGCAATAGGAACAGCTTTAGAAAAAGCCAATATGATAGCACAATTAGCCGGTTGCGCCATTCAACAACTTTTTGCCGGTAATTTAAGAACCTCACAACTTGCAATGAAAGCATTGAACGAAGAAATGAAACTTAATCCATACATAGCAGTTGGAATTATAATAGCTGCAGTAACAATCGGAATATACAAACTGGCAACAGGTTTGAGTACGGCAGAAAAAGCATGGAGGGATTATAAAATAAATAGTGAAATAGAAACAAGTTCAGCCAATCAACTTTTTGAAGCATTAAAAAAAGCAAGTGAGGGAACAGAATTAAGAGCGAAATACATAAAAGAAATAAATTCAAAATACGGAGAATACTTACAGAATCAACTTACAGAAAAATCAAACTTAAATGATATTAACGAGGCACAAATGGCAGTCAATTCCTCTTTAAGAGAAAAAATAGCCATTGAAACAAGGGATGCAGCCAACGCAGAAACACTTAAAAATGCAATTAAAAATCAAGTGGAATACTTAGATGGGATTAAAAGTATAATTAAGAAAAAAGTAGGTGAGAATTCAGCAGATATTTTGGTTGAAGAAGTAAAGAAAATTATTACTGAAAACCAAAATGATTTGCCAAAAGCCAATAAACTGGCAAATGATTTTTTGCAAAATAATACAGGGATAAAAT
>Ga0118677_10008189_pt1 | contig 16867 bp, 15 predicted proteins | sample AliMusrvi5mmetaG_FD_86154 | JGI IMG/M metagenome (GOLD analysis project Ga0118677, IMG submission 86154) | reverse complement strand
GGCTGACGCGCATTCATCGGGTTTTGTTTTCACCGGATGGGACGCTTTGGCTGGGGGCACGGGAAGGGGTCTACTTTACGCGCGACAAGGGCAAAACGTGGCTTTGGATTGAACGGCTCCCGTTCCGCGATGTGGACGATCTGGACTATGACGCGGCCCAGGGCAGGGTAGTGGTGAGCTCGCGGAACAGCGATGAGATTTATTCCATTGACCCCAAGGCAATGACCTGGAAGTGGTTGAAGGCGGGCTTTCGGATTTCGCTGATTCGTGTGGCGGGCGACCACCTGGTGGCTGCTTCGCTGAACGACGGTGTGGTGGTTGAGAAGCAGGGAATAGGGCATAGGGAATAGAGGGTAGATTCATGCTTTCCCACCCAAACCGCAAAAGGCGCGGTTTGGATGGGGCACCCGGCTTCTAGGCTGGGTCGGGCGATTAGGGGCCTTGATTCCCAAGCGGGGGTAGATTGGAATTCTGTATCATAGGATCATGAGCGCTGAGACGTTGAATTCCCCTGAGCGAGCTGCCTTTCGGAGCCATGACCCCCGGCTGGAGCCGATTGCCGCCAAAGTGCTGGCAGGCGAGCGTCTGGATTTTGCCGATGGCCTGGTACTCTACGGCTCCTCGGACGTGCTGGCGGTGGGCTGGCTAGCCAACTTCGTGCGTGAGCGGATGCACGGTGATGTGACCTACTTCAATGTGAATCGCCACATCAACCCTACGAATGTGTGCGTGGCCAATTGCCGGCTATGCGCCTTTGGACGCAAAAAGGGCGATGCGGCGGGGTACACGATGGCCCTGGAAGAGGCCTGGGAGACGGCGGCCTCGGGTTACTCGGAGGCGGTGACAGAGTTCCACATCGTGGGTGGATTGCACCCGGATTTGCCGCTGGAGTACTTTCTGGACCTGGTGCAGGGGTTGAAAGTACGGTTTCCCAAGGTGCATGTGAAGGCCTTCACCATGGTGGAGATCTCCTACCTCGCGCAGCGCGGCAAGATTTCCGCGCGCGAGGTCCTCCAGCGGCTCAAAGACGCCGGGATGGACTCTATGCCCGGCGGCGGCGCGGAAGTCTTCAGCGAACGCGTAAGGCGCATTATCTGCGATCACAAGATCGATGGCAATGAGTGGCTGGACGTGGCACGCATCGCTCACCAACTCGGTTTGAAATCGAATTGCACCATGCTCTACGGCCACATTGAGAGCGAGGCGGACCGTGTAGATCATCTGGTGAAGTTGCGCGAGTTGCAGGATGAGACCGGCGGGTTCGTGACCTTCATCCCGTTGGCATTTCACCCCGCCAACACGCCGCTGCAGCACATTCCGAAAACAACCGGCTTCGACGATATCCGCAACATCCAGCCGTTCGTCATGACCACCGACCAACTCTGGAACTACGATGCCGATTTCAAAGGCGAAGAGCCCATCGACGGCATCGATTGCTTCGCCCTCCGCATCCGTCCCAAACACATCCTCTCCGGACAGCGCCTGTTCGACGGCATGATCTGGGTGAAGCAGGACGATTATTCCGTGATTCGCAGCACTGGCCAAGCAGTGCCGCAGATCGTGACCGTGAAACAGGAAAATCTCTTCCCCCGCTTCACCACCACCCGCAAACTCGTGAACGGCTTCTGGTTCCCCGCCACCACCACTGCCGACGACACCCTCTATTTCCGTGCCGCGCCCATACGCGAAAAACTCGTGATCCGCTACGCCGATTACAAGCGCTTCGGCTCCCAATCCACCATCACCTTCGACAACAAATGAGATTCCGACTCGCCTGCTGCTTCGTCGCGCTCGTCTCGGCCAAGGCCTCCACCTTCCCGCTGCACGTGGATTTCAGCGCCGGCACACCTGCCACGTGGTCGGCCGAGGTGCCCGAAGGGAATTACCGCGTCACCGCCCAACTCGGCGACCCCACCCGCGCCTGCTCCACCACCATCAACGCGGAATCCCGCCGGCTCATGGTGGAGAAATTCGAAACCGCGGCAGGCAAGCCGCAGCCCATCACCTTCATCGTCAACGTCCGGAATGCCAAACTGCCCCCGCCCCCGCTCAACGCACCCGGCGGCGACCAGGTCCGGCTCAACAGCCGCGAACAGGGCGTACTCCACTGGGACGATAAACTCAATCTCGAATTCACCGGCCCGCACCCCTGCGTGACCGCGCTCGACATCGCCCCCGCCGGCATCATCCCGACCGTTTTCCTCGCCGGCGACTCCACGGTGACCGATCAGCCTCGCGAACCCACCACCAGTTGGGGCCAAATCCTGCCGCGCTTCTTCAAACCGGATATCGCCGTCGCCAATCACGCCGAATCCGGCGAGACCCTGAAGTCGTTCATCACGGGGCTGCGTCTCGATAAGATCCTCAGCCAGATCCGCGCGGGAGACTACCTGCTGATCCAGTTCGGCCACAATGACCAGAAGGAAAACTGGCCGCAAACTTACGTCGAACCATTCACCACTCACAAGGCCTATCTGAAGGTCCTGATCGCGGAAGCCCGCCGCCGCGGCGCCATCCCGATTCTCATCACGCCGATGCAGCGCCATAACTTCGACGGCCTGAAGGTCCGCAACACGCTTGGCGACTTCCCTGCCTCGATTCGCCAGACCGCCCAGGAAGAGAACGTCCCGCTGATCGACCTCACCACCATGAGCACCGCGTTTTACGAAGCGCTGGGACCGGAGCAATCCTGGCTCGCGTTCTCAGCCGGCCGCGACGCCACGCACCACAGCTTTTACGGCGCTTATGAACTCGCGAAGTGCGTCGTCGAAGGCATCCGCAAAGTGCGGCCGGACCTCGCGAAACACCTTCTGGGCGATGGAAAACACTTCGACCCCGCCCATCCGGACCTCTCCGAAAATCTCCGCTTCGAATTCGGGAAAGGCAAATCGACTGCGGGGTACACGCTGGAACCGGGCGCCGGCGTGAACGTGCTCGCCCGCAGCATCGCGAGCGATCAGCCCTTCTGGCTTTCGGTCCCGCTGCCCGAAGGAAACTACCGGGTGACCGCGACCTTCGGGTCCGACGAAGCCGCGAGCGTTACCACCGTGAAGGCCGAACTGCGCCGCCTCATGCTCGAAAAGGTGGAGACCGCCGCGGGCCGGTTCGAAACGCGCAGTTTTCTGGTAAATATCCGGACTCCGGCGATCCCCGGCGGTGGCGAAGTCCGCCTGAAACCCCGCGAAAAAGCCGCGGAAGCCCGGGCCTGGGATGACCAACTCACCCTCGAATTCACCAACGACCGCCCGGCGCTCAGCAGTCTACAGATCGAGCGCGTGGAAACGGTTCCAACCCTCTTCATCGCCGGCGATTCCACTTCCACCGACCAACCCGGCGAGCCTTTCAACAGTTGGGGCCAGATGCTGACCCGCTTCCTGAAACCCGAGATCGTGGTCGCGAACCACGGCGAATCCGGCGAAAGCCTGCGCAGCTTTTTCGGCGAGAAGCGCTTCGACAAAATCATGAGCCTGCTCCGCGCCGGCGATTATCTGCTCATCCAGATGGGCCACAACGACCAGAAGGACACCACGCCCGGCGCCGGAGCCTTTAGCAGCTACAAAGATTTCCTGAAGCAGATGGTCGCGGCCGCGCGCGCGAAAGGAGCAACGCCGATTCTGGTCACACCGATGCATCGGCTGACCTTCGATTCCGCGAACCGGATCACCAACAGCCTGGGCGACTTCCCCGAGGCCGTCCGACAAGTGGCCGCTGAAGAGCACGTCGCGCTGATCGATCTGAATGCCATGAGCAAGCCATTCTATGAGGCGCTCGGTCCTGTCGAAGCCCACAAAGCGTTCGCCGGGAACGATACCACGCACCACAGCAACTACGGCAGTTACGAACTCGCCCGGTGCATCGTCCAGAGCATCAAGGCACAGAATCTGCCGCTTGCCCGGTACATCGCGGCTGACGTGGAGCCGTTCGATCCCGCGCATCCGGATCCCCCGGCAGCGTTCCGGATCCCGGCCGAACCCACTCGCGCCCCCGCCGAAAAGCCGCTCGGAAACTAGAGACGCTTCCACATCCCGATGACCGGCAATCGCAAGCCATTCGCCATCGGGACTTCATACCGCGCCGTGACCGCATAGCCGCGAGCCGCGTAGAGCGCCTCCCCGGTGACCGTCGCCACCAGTTCCGCGCTCTGAAAACCGGCCGCCCGCGCCGCATCCTCGCAAGCCGTCAGAATGCCCGAACCGATCCCGCGCCGCGCCCAGTCCGGATGAATAAAGAAACTCCGGATCCGCGCGGGATCCGTCGCCGGATCCAGCATCGCATCGTTCTTTCCGGGCACCGCGTCGGCGCCGAACTTGTTCGCCCGGCGGCTCCACGCCCCGCAGCCCACCAGTTCCGAACCCGCCATCGCCAGAAAATACGAACCGTCCCGAATCAGTTGCGAATCCACGCCGAAAACCACGCCCAGGGCCGCCGCGCGCTGTTCGTCGGTGTAATCGTCCGCCTGCAGGCGCTGCACCGAATCCTCAATGAGACGCGTCATCGCCGCGACATCGTCCGGCCCGGCCACCCGCAGACTCCACATGATCTACTTCAGTTCTGCCGACGCCGTGATGACTTCCGCATTCAGATAGGGCCGCAGCGCTTCGGGAATAATCACGCTCCCGTCCTTCTGCTGGTAGTTCTCCACCACGGCGACCCACGTTCGGCCCACCGCCAGCCCGCTTCCGTTCAGCGTGTGCAGCAACTCGGCCTTCTTGCCGGCTTTATAGCGGATATTGGCCCGGCGCGCCTGAAATGCCTCGAAGTTCGAGCACGAGGAGATCTCTTTATATCCGTTCTGCCCCGGCAGCCAGACTTCGATGTCGTACGTCTTGGCGGAACTGAATCCCATATCGCCCGTGCACAGCAGCATGGTGCGGAACGGCAGACCCAGCCGCCGCAGGATGTCTTCGGCATCCGCCGTCAGCTTGTCCAGTTCTTCATAACTCTGTTCCGGCCGCGAGAACTTCACCAGTTCCACCTTCTGGAACTGATGCTGCCGGATGATGCCCCGGACGTCCCGCCCGTACGAACCCGCTTCACTCCGGAAACAGGGCGTGTAGGCGCAAAACCGGATCGGCAGTTTTTCCGCGTCCAGCGTCTCATTCCGGTAAATATTGGTCACCGGCACTTCCGCCGTCGGGATCAGCCAGTAGTCCGTCTTCTCCAGCTTGAACAGATCTTCGGCGAACTTCGGCAGTTGCCCCGTCCCGTAGAGGCTGTCGGAGTTCACCACGAACGGCGGCAGCACCTCGGTGTAGCCATGCTCGTTCGAGTGCGTGTCCAGCATGAAGTTGATGAGCGCGCGTTCCAGCTTCGCGCCCAGTCCCATATAGAGAGCGAACCGCGCGCCGGTGATCTTCGCCGCCCGGTCGAAATCGAGAATGCCGAGGGCCGGTCCCAGATCCCAGTGGGCCTGCGGTTCGAAATCCATCTGGCGGGGCTCGCCGCTGGTGCGGACCACGACGTTGTCGTCGGCCGACCTGCCCACCGGCACGGATTCATGCGGCACATTCGGCACACCCGCCAGCAGGTCCCGGAAGCGCTTATCCACTTCCTCCACCTGCTTCGCCAGTTCCGTCGCACGGTCGCCCATCTGCCGCGAGCGCAACTGGATCTCGTCCGTGTTCGCGCCCTCTTTCCGCAGCTTTCCGATCTCTTTCGAGAGATTGTTCTGCTCGGCCCGCAGTTGCTCGCTCTCCGTAATGGCGGCGCGGCGGCTCTTATCCAGTTCGCGATATTCCTCCAGCGGCAGCGTCACACCACGCGTGGACAGGCGTTCGGCGATCGCGTCCAGATTGGCGCGAAACGCTCCCATATCATGCATATACACGTATGCTAACAGGCCCTGCCACGGCCTTTCCTGGCCCTCGCGGCCGAAGCGCGCAGCGTTGCGGGAAGGGCGTGATCAGGTGTTCGACGGGGAACTCGCCGACTAGTCTTCGTCGGCCTCGACGGCTACCGGTTCCAGGTCCTCGGCTTCGAAGATCTGGCGGCAGTCCAGACACTCCACATAATCGATACCGTCCCGGCGGGCGATGATCGTCGTCTTTTGATGTTCACAGGCGGGTGCCATACCAGATGCTTAAGATACGAATTATTGTAATGCCAGGGTGCAGTGTCAAGGGTACTGAGGTCTCATCCCGCGAAACTGAACTATTCGAAATTATAAACCGAAACGTTCCGTTCACAAGCACCCGCCTGCGAGCAATCCATTGACCGAAGGCCGCTCCCGCCAGGACCCATACAGTAAAATCCGCCTTAGATGCCTTTTCCCGTGCAACGCCCGCGCCGCCTCAGAACCAGCGAATCCATGCGCCGCCTGGTGCGGGAGACCCGGCTCGATCCGGCCAACTTCATCCTGCCCCTCTTCGTGGTGCCCGGAGAAGGCATCCACCGCCCCATCGGTTCCATGCCCCCGCAGGCGCAGATGTCCATCGACGTGACCGTGCAGGAATGCCGGGAAATCGAGTCGCTCGGCATCGGCGGCGTGATGCTCTTCGGCCTGCCGGAAAGCAAAGACGAACAGGCGTCGGGAGCGTATGACGACCAGGGCATCGTGCAGCGCGCCGTCCGCGCCATCAAGCGGGAGCTTCCCAACCTGCTCGTCGTCACGGATGTCTGTAACTGCGAGTACACCAGCCACGGCCACTGCGGCCTCATCGTGGATGGCGACGTGGATAACGATGCCACCCTCGCATGGCTGGCGAAAGCCGCCGTCTCCCATGCCCGTGCCGGCGCCGATATCGTCGCCCCTTCCGACATGATGGATGGCCGCGTCGACGCCATTCGCACCGCGCTCGACGCCGGCGGCTTCCAGAAAATCCCGATCCTCTCTTACGCGGCGAAGTTCGCCTCCGCCTTCTATGGCCCGTTCCGGGAAGCCGCCGATTCCGCCCCGCAGTTTGGCGACCGCCGCAGCTACCAGATGGATCCCGCCAATGCCCGCGAAGCCATGCGCGAAATCGAACTCGATCTGGAGGAAGGCGCCGACATGATCATGGTGAAGCCCGCCGGGCCTTATCTCGACATCATTCACGAAGCCCGCCAGCGCTTCGACGTGCCTCTGGCGGCCTACCAGGTAAGCGGTGAATACTCCATGATTATGGCCGCCGCCGCGAATGGCTGGATCGATCTCGAACGCACCATGATGGAAAGCCTCACCTCCATAAAACGGGCGGGCGCCGACATCATCCTGACCTACTTCGCCAAACCCGCCGCGAAGCTCCTGGGCTGAGATCGCGCGGAGCTACTTCACGCCCAGCGTCTTATTCAGCCAGGCAATCAGTTCCGGCTTCCAGTGCTGCATTTCGGCGGACTTCTCCCAGCTCCCCATGCCGTGCTTCCCGCCTTCGATGCCGATCAGGTCGCATTTCGCGCCCACCTTCTTCATCGCGTCGCACATGGAGGGCGAAAGCTCGTAAGCCACCTGCTCGTCCGCCGTGCCGTGAATGATCAGGAACGGCGCCATGCCCTTGTGCACCGCGTGGACCGCCGAAGCCGCCCGCAGTTTCGCCAGGCCGGCGTCATTCAGTTCGTCCACGCCGAAGTATTTGATTCCGCCGCCATGTGCCAGGTGCCGGTTGGCCGACTCCATGTCGAACCGCTCGGGATGATCCCGCCGCAACAGCGCGGCCCGTTCGTAATCCGTCGGACCGTAGAAATCCACCGTGGCCGCGAGTTTCGTCGCCGGAGTCTCGTGCGTCGCGGCATACGTGATCAGGTACGCGCCCGCCGATTCCCCGAGCAGCGCAATCTTCGAAGGATTCACATGGTATTCCTTCGCGTGCGCCTTGACCCACCGAATCGCGTTGTTCACGTCTTCCACGGGTTGCGGAAAGTGGTAATCGGGAGCCAGCCGGTAATCGATGGAGAACCAGGCGTAGTTCGCTTTCGTCAGGACTTCCAGCACCGGACCGACGTAGCTCTTCTTCGTCCCCTGATCGAATCCGCCTCCGTGCACCACAATCGCCGCCGGAAACGGGCCCTTGCCCTCCGGAACGTGGATGTCGAGCAGCAGCGGTTTTCCGTCCGGCCGCGAATACTCCACATCGAGCTTGTCAATCCCGAAGACCGGAAGCGCCAGTAATCCCAAAGCGAGAAGCGCGGTACAGTTTTGCATTCCGTGTGGATTGTATCAGGGGTGGCCTGCAGCATAATTGAAGGACCGTGCACACCGAATGCCTTCGCATTGCCGACCAGTTGCGCCGCGCCTTCACCGGTGATCCGTGGCATGGCGACCCGCTGCAGACCCTGCTGGCGGGCGTGACCCCGACCGAGGCCGTCGCCCGGCCGCTCGGCTCCGCCCACAACATCCACGAACTCGTGCTGCACATCGATATTTACGTCCGCATCGCTCTTGAAGCGACCACCGCCGGCACCCCCATGCCGAAGCTGTATCGTACGGGAAGCGACTGGCAGGCCGTGACGGAACCGGACTCCGCGTCGTGGAACTCCGCCACCGAAAACCTCTTCAGGAATGCCGATCAGCTGGCGCAGGCCGTCTCTGTATTCCGCGACACACGCCTGCACGACACCGTCCCCGGCCGAGAGTACGATTTCTACTACCTTTTTCACGGGATTGTGCAGCATACCCTGTATCACGGAGGCCAGATCGCCCTGCTGAAGTCCGCGGGAAAGGTCAGCCGCGACGCTGAAAAACGTATATAATCATGCTCATACCGGTAACGTAAAAGTGTCCGTTATTCGCCTTTAGAACAGCCCAAAAATGAAGAGTAAAGCCCAGTCCGCCGCTACAACCATACTCAAGGCAGGCTCCGCAGCCCTACTTACGTTAGGCACGCTGGTTTACGCGGGACCCGCCACCACGAAGGCACCTGCAGTGGATGCGGCTGGTTTCGACAAAACCGTCAAACCGGTGCTGAAAAACAATTGCTCCGGATGCCACAACCCCGGCATGATGTCCGGCGGCGTGAACCTGCTGCCTTACGCGGACGCTTCCACCCTCTCCACGGACCGCGAAGCCTGGGACAAGATCGTCCAGAAGATCGAGTCGGGCGAGATGCCGCCCAAAGGCATGCCCCGGCCCCCACAGGCGCAGATCGCCACGCTGGTGACTTTCCTGAAGGGCGAATTCGCGAAGGCCGACGCCGCCGTCCGTCCCGATCCCGGCCGCGTCACCGCGCGCCGCATGAATCGCAACGAGTACCGGAATACCATCCGCGATCTGCTGGCCGTCGATTTCCGCGCCGAACGCGATTTTCCGACCGACGATTCCGGTTATGGGTTCGACAATATCGGGGATATTCTGACGATCTCGCCGGTATTGATGGAAAAGTATCTCAATGCCGCGGAAGTGATCGCATCCCGTGCGATGGGCGCCGACCCGCTGCCCAAAAAGGCGCTTGAAATCGCCTACGAACTGAAGACCAAAAACATCCGCCGTCTGGATTTCAGCACCGTGGAAGCCTCCCACCGCGTCGATTTCGATGGCGAGTACACCGTCCGCTTCGGCTTTCCCGGTGAGCGTGCTCCCGACGCGAAGCCCGTGAAGATGGGCTTCTGGATGGATGGCCAGCTGCTGCAGACCATCGAAGTCGAAACCAAACCGTCCAAGCTGGTTTACTTCAATCCGTTCTCGGACGCCGAGATTCGCACCTACCTGCCGGAAGGCGACCACGTTTTCCGCGCCGGATTCATCGACGACGAGTTCATCAAGACAATTACCGACCCGAAGGTCGCCTACAGCGACAAGAAGAACAAGTTCATCGGCTCCATGACCTTCGTCGGGCCCTACGCGTCGAAAGTCGAAAAAGCCAGCCGGAAGAAGATCCTGATCTGTGACGTGAAAACCGGTGGCCAGGCCTGCGTCGAAAAGATCGTCGCGAACCTCGCCCACCACGCGTACCGCCGCCCGGTCAGCAAGCCCGAAGTCGCCGCGCTGATGAAGTTTGTAGCCATGGCGAAGGCGCAGGGCCAGTCCACCGAACAGGGGATCCAGCTCGCCCTCGAAGCCATGCTGGTCTCGCCGGAGTTCCTGTTTCGCGTCGAGAAGGATCCCAATCCCACCGATCCGGAAAAGGTCCACCGCGTGTCGGATCTCGAACTCGCCTCGCGCCTCAGCTACTTCCTCTGGAGTTCGATGCCGGACGATGAACTGCTTGGTCTGGCCGAAGCGGGCAAACTGAAGGACGCCGCGGTGCTCGACGCCCAGGTGAAGCGCATGATGACCGACAAGAAGGCGGCCGCTTTTGCCGAGAACTTCGCCGGTCAGTGGCTGGAAATCCGCAACCTCGATTCCATCCGGCCCGATCCGCAGAAATTCCCCGCCTGGACTCCGGAACTCAAAGAAGCGATGCGCACGGAAACCAGCATGTTCTTCCAGCACGTGCTGAGCGAAAACCGTCCGCTCTCCGACTTCATTAACGCGCGTTACACGTTCCTCAACCAGGAACTCGCCACCTATTACGGCATTAAAGACGTGAAGGGCCCGGATTTCCGGCGTGTCGATCTGACTACCGATCAGCGCGGCGGCGTGCTTTCCCAGGGCAGCGTGCTCGCGGTCTCCAGCTACCCGAGCCGCACGTCTCCCACGATCCGCGGCAAGTACATTCTGAACAACATTCTGGGCACGCCGCCTCCGCCTCCTCCGCCGGACGTGCCGGCGCTCGACGATTCCAAGATCGGCAGCGACGTCTCGCTTCGCAAGCAGCTCGAAGCGCACCGCAGCAACCCGGTCTGCGCCTCCTGCCACAGCAAGATGGACGTGCTGGGCTTCGGTCTTGAAAACTACGATGCCATTGGCAAGTGGCGCACGATGGACGGCAAGTTCCCCATCGACGTAGGCGGCACCATGCCCTCCGGCAAGAGCTTCCAGACAGCCGCCGAGATGCGGACCATCCTGATGGACAACCTGCCGCAGGTCTCCCGCTGCATGGTCGAGAAGATCATGACCTACGCGCTCGGGCGCGGCATGCAGAACTTCGACAACAAGACCATCGACGATATCAATAAGAAACTGCAGGGCGACGGATACCACTTCCAGACCCTGATCTACGAAGTGGTTCGCAGTCTGCCGTTCCAGTCGCGGCGCGGCGAACTCGTGACAACGAATAAAGATCTGAAAACGCCGGTTGCGAAAACGAAGGAGATTGCCCAGAAATGATCACCCAAAAAGCTCTTCCCCGCCGTACATTCCTCCGGGGCATGGGCTCCGCCGCCATTGCCCTGCCCTTCCTGGACGCGATGTCGCCCGCCATGGCGGCCACGACGAAGTCGCCTGTTCGCATGGCGTTCTTCTATGTGCCGAACGGCATGATCATGGACGGCTGGAATCCTTCGTACGAAGGCAAATTCCAGGAACTGCCGCGCGCTCTGAAGCCGCTCGAGCCCTTTAAAGAGGACATCCTCCAGCTCGGCAACCTGACGCACAACACCGGCCGCGCCCTGCTCGATGGCGCCGGCGATCACGGCCGCTGCTCCGGGTCCTACCTCACCGGCGTGCAGGTGAAGAAGTCGCTCGTCGATATTAAGGCCAGCGTTTCCTTCGATCAACTGGTCGCGAACGAAATCGGCAAACAGACCCGCTTCCCCTCGCTTGAACTCGGCATGGAAGACGCCCGCCAGGCCGGTGACTGCGACTCCGGCTACGCCTGCGCCTACACCAACAATCTCGCCTGGCGCAGCGAGACCCAGCCGGTGCCCCCGATTCTCGATCCCCGTGCCCTTTTTGAGCGCCTGTTCGGCAAAGGCCTTCCCATGACTCCGGAAGAGCGCCTGCGCCAGTCGAAGTATCGCCGCAGCATTCTCGACTTCGTCACCGACGACACACACAAGCTCGAATCGACCCTCGGACCGACAGACAAGCGCAAACTCGACGAGTATCTCTCGTCCATCCGCGAAGTAGAACGCCAGATCGATCGCGCCGAGAAGGACAACGCGCAGATCGACCCGCACATGGACAAGCCCTACGGCATCCCGGCCGATTTCGCCGAGCACTTCCGCATGATGTCCAACATGATGGCGATCGCTTTCCAGGCCGACCAGACCCGCATCGTCACCTTCCTGATGACCCACGAAGGATCTTCGCGCCCGTATCGCGAACTCGGGATCCCCGACGGCCATCACCCGCTGACCCATCACCGTAACCAGCCGGATCTGATGGAGAAGGTTCGCCAGATCAACACGTATCACGTGCAGCAGTTCGCCAGCTTCGTGGAAAAGATGAAGTCCACCAAAGAGGGCGACGGCACCCTGCTCGACAACTGCATGCTGGTCTACGGCGCCGGACTTTCCGACCCGAACACGCACCTGCACGAAGATCTGCCGACCATCCTCGTCGGCAAAGGCGGCGGCTATTTCAAGACCGGCCGGCGCGTTATCGCCCGCCGTGAGACGCCGATGTGCAACCTGTTCCTCACCATGATGGACCGGATGGGCGTGCCAACCGAGAACTTCGGCGATTCCACCGGCAAACTCGAAGGCCTGGACCTCGCTTAATATGCAATTCGGCAGAGGCGGCAAGCCATCGGCCGGAGCCTTCTACGACTCCGACTTCTCTACCATCGACACGTTTCTCGCGCAGGCCCTGCTGCACGGCATGCAGGGCAAGAACGATTGCCGTGTCGCCATTGTGACCATGAGCCGGCCGAACCTGGCTGTGGCCGGGTTCGCCGATTCGATTGAACGGTATTACCGCGGGCCGGCGGGCAACTTCTCGCAGGTTCCGCCCATGGGGATGCGGACCGCCGGCAAGCCCGGCGAGACGCCCTCCGCCGTCACCGCGCCCTTCCTGAAGAAGAAGCCGGACGGCACGCCGCTCCACGTCAATCAGGTGCGCACGTTGATCGATACCGGCGACCCGAACACGCTCTTCCGCAATTATCTGCAGTCCCAGTACGATCAGAACGCTTTCTTCGTGCTCGCCGGACCTGCCACCAACCTCGCCGCAGCACTGGAATTTCGCGGCATGAAGGAACTGATCGCGGCCAAGATCAAATACCTGGTCGTGTCCGGCGGAGCGTTTCCCTCCGGCGCCCCGGAAGCCAACATGGCCGCCGATGTCGCCGCCGCGAAGAAGGTTTTCGCCGAGTGGCCCACGCCGATTTTTGTAGCCGGTTCCGAAGTGGGCACCGCTTTCGAGTTCCCCGGCGCGAGCATCGCGAAGGAGTTCGCGGCCAACGCCCCGGATCACCCGGTCGCGGAAGCCTACCGCGCCTGGAAACCCATGCCGTACAACACACCGGCAGGAGCCATGGCCGCCGCGTTGCAGGCCGGACGGCCGAAGGAAGGCTACTTCAAACTTTCCGATATGGGCACCATCGCGGTACAGGACGACGGCCGCACCACCTTCGCCCCGGGCAGTGGCAAACATCAGTACCTCATCGCCGACCCCGCGCAGAAGGACAAGGTGATTCAGGCCTACGTCGATCTCGCCAGCGCCAAACCGGTCTTCCCGCAGCGCTTCCGTCCTCCGGTAGCTGTTGATCTGCAAAAGCCGGAAGAGAAGAAGCCCGAGGAAGAAGTGAAACAGCCCTGAGCGTGAACAGGAACCGCCGGAGCGCTAGCGGGAACGCATGGAACACGAGCTTATCGATCGGCGCAGCATAGCGCTCCATCGCGCGATCGCGGATAAATTGCGCGCCAATCCGGCCCTGCTCACCATCGCTCACGACAACATCGCACGCTGGATGCCCGCGGCGGGCGGAACTCGGCCCTACTACGAAGCGTGGCTCAAACTGCTCGCTCTGCCCCTCGACGAGCTTCTCCGTCTGTTGACGGAGGATAGCGAGCGGATGCGCGCCCTGCGCCAAACCACGCCCTTCGCCGGTGTGCTTTCCCCGCAGGAGCGCTGGGCCATTTACGACCTCTTCCCGCAGCCCGGCACGGCCCATGCAGCGCTCCGATCTTGAGCACATTCTCCGCGCCGCCGGAGCCATCGCCGATGTTCAGGATCTCATCGTCATCGGAAGCCAGGCGATCCTCGGCCAGTTCCCCGACGCTGCGCCCGAGTTCCTCGTCTCCAATGAAGCCGACGTGTTCCCGATGCTTCATCCGGAACGCAGCGACCTGATCGATTCGACAATCGGCGAAGGCTCTCCCTTCCAGCGCCAGTTCGGTTATTATCCGCATGGCGTTGGCCCGGAGACCGCGATCCTCCCCGAAGGCTGGCGGGAGCGTCTTTTCCTCGTCGCCGGGGAGAACACTCGCTTCATCCGGGGCTGGTGCCTGGAGGTCCACGACCTTGCCATCGCAAAGTACGCGGCGGGCAGAGAAAAGGATCTCGACTTCACAAGCGCACTGGCCCGCCACCACATGGTCCGCCGGGAAACCCTCGAAGCCCGGCTCCGCGCCACCGCCCTCGACCCGCAGCGCCGCGCCCTCATTCACCACCGCATCGCCGCCGACTTCGCCAACCGCGTTGGATAAACCCGCATCGGATAAACTGAATACGCTATGTCGCAGACCCCCGCCCTCTCCCGCCGCCAGTTGCTGGCCTCTTCCCTCTCCCTGGCCGCCGCGGCCCCTTTCCTGAAAGCCGCGACCGCCCGCACCATCGGCGTTCAGCTCTACACCGTGCGCGGCACTCTGATGAAAGACTCCGAACACGTGATCAAAACCATCGCGGAGATCGGCTACAAAGAGATCGAAGGAGCCGGGCGCGCCGACCTTCTGACTCTCCTGCCCCTCATCAAACAGAACGGCATGAAAGCCGTTTCCTGCCACGTCGAAACACCCCTCGTCACCGGCGACTGGGAAAAGTACAGCGGCATGACAAAGGTCCCCGTCGAAGAGGCCATAGAGAGCGTAAAGAACATGGGCGCGCAGTATTTCACCATGCCCTACATCCGCCCCGACGCCCGCGGCGACCTCGACTGGTTCAAAAAGACCGCCGACCAGATGAATCACACCGGTGAACTCTGCAGGAAGGCCGGCCTCCAGTTCGCCTATCACAACCACGCCTTCGAGTTCGAGGGCAAGCCGGGCGAACGCCCCATCGACATCTTCAAGACGCGCCTCGACAAGAAACTCGTCTCCCTCGAAATGGACGTCTTCTGGGTCAGCGTCGCGGGCCATAACCCGGTCGAAATGCTGCAGGAATGGAAAGGCCGCGTCTCCCTGCTCCACCTGAAGGACAAGGAAAAAGGCACGCCCGTGATGTTCAAAGAAAGCGTGGAAAAGACGGCCTTCAAGGAAGTGGGCCACGGCTCGCTCGACTTCCCCGCCATCCTGAAAGCCGCTCCCGCCGCCGGCGTGAAACATTATTTCGTCGAGCAGGACCAAACCCCGGGCGACCCGCTCGTCAGCCTGCGCCAGAGTTTCGATTATCTGAAGTCGGTCTGAAGCCCTCGGGGAGGCCGATTCAACCGGCCTCCCTCAGTTCGCCGCTACGGCTTGAAATGCGCGGCTAAATAGTCCAGCAGCGCGTTGCGATCTTCCGCCTTCACCTCGGCGCCCCAGCCCGTCATCTTCGTCACTTCCCGGTCCCACTGCGCCCGCGTCAGCTTCTGCTGGCGCATCATGTGATCGTCGTGGCAACCCAGGCAGCCCGCCTGATAACCCGGAGGCGTCGCCCCTTCGGGCGTCGCGGCCAGAGCGGGCGCCGCGCTGCCCGCCGGAGCCGTCGCAGAAACCACCACCGGCCGTGCCTGCGCCACATTCCACAAATAACCCGACGGATTCCACTCCTGCTGCATCGGCTGCGTCTGGCCCGCCGCGTTCGTCGCCCTCGAAATCAGCGCTTGCTGCCCTTCCTGCGCCTTCCACGCATAGGTGAAGCGCCGGAAGCCATACTTCGTCGGCGTCCCGCCCAGCTTCGCCGGCTGCCAGCTTTTCCCCGCGTCGGACGAAATCTCCACCTTCGTCACCGGCGACGCATTCGACCACGCCACGCCCTGCACCGTCACCATCCCGGGCTTCACCCAATCGCCCGGCCGCGCGATCATCGACTTTACATTCAAATCCGTCACCGGAATCATGTCTTTCGGATCCACCGTCGCGCCCGCGGCCACGGGATGGTTCGGATGCCGGTACGCCGTCTTCATCCAGAAGCCGTCGAACTCGTGATCCAGAACCTCGATCCGCTGCAGCCATTTCACCCAGGAGTCGCCCGCCCAGCCTGGCGCGATCACCCGCAGCGGAAAGCCGTGCTGCGCGGTCAGTGGCTTCCCGTTCATGGCCCACGCCAGCATCGTGTCGGGATGCATCCCTTTTTCCAAGGTGAGTGTCCGCTGAAAGTCCGGCATCTTCGCGACCGGCACATCCGCGCCATCCAGCAGCAACTCCGTGGCGCCCGGTTTCAGACCGGCCTTCCCCAGCACATCCCGCAACCGCACACCGGTCCACCGCGCATTCCCGACGCTGCCGAAACGCCACTGCGCCCCCGGCAGATGCGGTTCATAAAAGGTGCGCCCGTTTCCCGCGCATTCCAGTACGCTCACCAGTTCGAAATGCGGCAGTTTCCGCAGATCGTCCATCGTGAACGCCATCGGCCGCTCCACCAGCCCTGCAACTTCCAGCTTCCAGTCCGCCAACTTCACTTCCGGCGTGTAGGTGTGGCAGCGCACGAAGAACTGATCCACCGGCGTAATCTCGTTGATGAAGCCCTCGGCGGGCATCTCCAGATCCACCGGTCGCGGCGAAAGCGTGATCAGTTCCGCGGGCGCGGTGCGGGACAAAAAGGCGGCAGCGCCGGTCAGCAGCAGGTTACGACGGTTGAGGGACATCGCCCACTATTGTATGGGCGCGGACTGCGTCTGCGCCGCCGGCGACTTCTCCAGCCGCGCGGTCAGTCTTTTCCGCTCCTCGACTTCGGACGGCGCCAGCGCTCGCTTCGACTCGATCTCGCCGAAACGCTCCAGCGCTCCGCGCAGGGCCGCGACCGCCGCCGCGTGATCGCCGGCCTTCTCCAGAC
>Ga0118677_10008188_pt1 | contig 16868 bp, 9 predicted proteins | sample AliMusrvi5mmetaG_FD_86154 | JGI IMG/M metagenome (GOLD analysis project Ga0118677, IMG submission 86154) | reverse complement strand
TTGCCTGATGAGCCAAAGTCGGGAAGGCAAATAGCTCTGTTTGACTATAATGAAGATGGTGATCTTGATTTGGTGATTGCTGGTCTGAACGGCGGAGTTTCCCTTTTGCGTAACGACGGAGGGAATATTAACCATTATGTAAATATGAAACTGGTGGGTTTAAGAGCCGGATCAGCCAAGAATAACCATTTTGGGATTGGTGCAAAAGTTGAAATGCGTTCCGGTGACCTTTACCAGACGATGGTCGTTACAGATCCGAATCTCCATTTTGGTCTGGGAAATCGCACCAAAGCAGATGTGATCCGTATAACATGGACAAACGGAGTGCCTCAGAATGTATTTCTTCCCGGAGCCGATCAGGCTCTGATTGAGGCACAGACTCTTAAAGGTTCATGTCCTTTCCTCTATACCTGGGACGGTGATAAATACGTATTTGCCAAGGATATTATATGGCGTAGTGCTCTCGGTATGCCACTCGGTATAATGGGAGGAACTACAAAGCATGCTTTCCCAGATGCTTCTGATGATTTTCTCAAAATTCCGGTTGAAAACTTAAAGGCCGAAAACGGCGAATACAAGATCCAGGTGACCTCAGAACTTTGGGAAACGATCTATATGGACAAAATACAGCTTGTTTCAGTTGATCATCCTGATTCTGTAGACGTGTATGTTCCGGAACAATTCTCTCCTCCACCTTTCCCGGGACTAAAAATCATCCAGGTTCCGAAAAAGCATTTCCCTGTATCTGCAAAAGATTCAAAGGGGAACGATGTACTTTCTCTGATTTTGGAAAAGGACGATAAATATGTGTCGGACTTTAAACCTGATACCTATCAGGGTGTTACAGAGATGCATGAGCTGATTCTTGATCCGGGTAAGGCAGGTCATTCCAAAAACCTCTCTCTTTTCCTCAATGGCTGGATTTTCCCCACGGATGCGAGTATAAATGTAGCAATCTCGCAATCAGAAAAGATCAAAGTTCAACCACCCGTTATTCAGGTCATTAATAAGAAGGGTGAATGGGAGACAGTGATTTTTAATCTTGGCTTTCCGATGGGGAAGGATAAAACTGTAATTGCCGATCTCTCGGGTAAATTTCTTTCTCCCGATCACCGGATCAGAATCCAGACAAATATGGAGATCTATTGGGATCAGATCTTTTTCTCGGAAGGTATTTCTAATGTGCCGGTTATTTCCACATATTTAAATCCTTCCAAAGCTGATATTCATTACAGGGGTTTTTCACAAACATATAAAAAAGGAGGCCGCTATGGACCCCATTGGTTTGATTATTCCACTGTTGATAAAACTAAGAAATGGCGTGATCTGACCGGTAATTATACCCGCTATGGTGATGTGTTGCCACTACTGACAGAATCAGATAATAAATACATTATTTCAAATGCAGGTGATGAGACAACCATTGAATTTAATGCTAATGAATTACCAAAATTAAAAAAAGGTTGGATAAGGGATTTTATGATTCACAGTGTGGGATGGGTAAAGGATGGTGACTTGAATACTGCCCTTGGCAATACAGTATTACCACTTCCATTTCATGGAATGAAAAGCTATCCGCCATCCCAAAGTGATACTTATCCCAAAGATCCCGGATTGCTGAAATACCTTCGGGAATACAATACAAGAGTGGTTTCAGCAGATGATTATCGGCTGGCAATTAAAAAAGGAGTTAAATAATGATAGAAAAGTTTAGCCGGTTATTCTGTTTTTTGTCTGTAATCATTATCCCGGCAATGTTGTCAGCCCAGAAAAAGGTTATGTTTACTGATATAACCAGTCAGGCTGGCATACATTTTAAGTACACTTTTGGTGATTATACCTATAAAAATATTCTGGAAAGCAGCGGGTCCGGGGTTACCGTGTTTGATTACAACAACGACGGATTGATGGATCTTTATCTGATGAATGGAAGATATCTTGAAGGAATTTCAGATCCTGACGGGAAAGTTTTTGAAAATGCACATAACGAGTTGTATAAAAATAATGGAAATGGAACCTTCACCGAGGTTACTGATAAAGCCGGAGTAGGTGGACACAACTGGAGCATGGCAGCCGGTGCAATAGATCTTGACAACGATGGATACCAGGATCTCTATGTTTTGAATTATGGACCAAACGTATTCTACCATAACAACGGCAATGGTACATTCAGCGACATTACCTCCAAGTTAGGTTTAGCCGGCCCTGAGAAGTTGAACGGATTCACCAAATGGAGTATTGGAGTCTCTTTCTGGGATTATAACAAGGATGGAAAACTGGATGCGATGGTTGGTAATTTCATGGCTTTTGATCCAGCCTACAAGTCTCCTGCGACACCAGATCTGATGCCTAGTCCTGCTGAGTATAAAGGTCAGCCATCATTGTTGTATGAACAACAACCAAATGGGAAATTTGTCGATGTTACACAAAATAACAATCTTTATTATCCTGATTCAAAATGCATGGGTTTGACGGTCTTTGATTATAATGACGATGGTAATCTGGATATCTTTCAGGCAAATGATCACCAGTTGAATTTTCTGTTCAAAAATGATAAAGGGGTTTACAAAGAGGTTGGCGTTGCATGCGGAGTGGCTGCCAACAGCAAAGGAGAAGGGACAGGTTCGATGCATGCAACGATTGGAGATGTCGATGGTGACGGTTTAATTGATCTTCTCGTTACTGATCTCGATTATGGTGCACTTTATAAAAATATGGGAAACGGAGTTTTTCAGGATATAACCGAATCAAGCGGTCTGGCTGCAGCTATGGCAGGGAAGGGGTGCTGGGGAGCGGCACTTTTTGATTATGATAATGATGGAGATCTTGATATAGTCGCTGCGACAGGAACAGCCGAAGAACTCGTTCTGCAATATCCATTATTGCTGGAGAATGACGGGAAGGGTCATTTTAAGAATGTAGGAAAGGAACATGGCGCCTATTTCTCCACCAAACGTTCCGGCCGTGGTTTGGCAGTCTGGGATTTTAATAACGACGGATTTCCCGACATAATCATCTCACATGTCGACAAACAGGCGACACCTGCACTTCTGAGAAATGAGGGTGGAAACGGTAATCATTGGCTTGGATTGACACTAAAAGGGGGAAACGGGCCGGCATCAACAATAGGTGCTAAAGTGACTGTTACTGCCGGTGGTATGAAACAGGTTCTGATCAATCAATGGGCAACAAGCTACCTTTCAAATAATGATCCGCGACTTCATATCGGTCTGGGAAAGCAAAAGACTGTCGAGCAGATTGAGGTCGCCTGGTCGGACAGAAAGAAAGAAATTTTTAAGAATATTGATATTGACAAGTATTCAGTAATTATGCAGGGGAAAGGGATAATGAACAAATAAAATCGTGTAATGCGATTCTTATTCTTAATTCATATTACCTATGAATAAAAAAGGTTATTGGCTGGTTGTTTTATTTTTTGTTTTTATGGGCTGCTCTAATTCAGTTGAGATTAATAATGAGAAGGCTGTTATGAAAGAAATCCAGGGTGCCTGGATTGGATGCCAGAATATAGGAAAAGTGTACAGGCATATTAAGTTAAGTGTGGCAAATAACATGTTTGAGGGATGGGTCCAGATTTCTGATTCTAAGAATGAACCCATATGGGTTTCAGTTGCTGACGAAAAAGGGTTTATTTCCTTGAGCTCTTTAATTGATGATACCGAACAAAAAATCAAATACAGGAAATTTGCATTTACTTGTTCGGGCAGGTGTTGTGGCGACAAGTCGTTTTCGGTTAAAACTTTAACTGAATTGATTGCCTATCAGGAAGGTAAAGGTTTGATGGTGGATAGGGCAATTAAGATGGTGAAAAATTAGATATAAAGAATGTATAAAACAATGAATATGAATAGTATGTATGTTAGTAATGTCGTGGATCTTACGAATCCCGAAAAAAATGTTATTTATAATATGACGCATGAAGAGGCAGTAAATATTGTCAGATCCGGGGATGTTGAAGCGGTCCGCAAGATTGACGGGCAGTTTTCACTGGTCTCAGTTGAAGGTAAGACAATCCGGATGGCAAGATCAATCGGCCGGCCGATCCGTTATTTTATTGCAAAACGTCAGATTGGACCAAGTCTGATCATCGCTGAACGTATTGATGTTATTTATGATTATCTGAAAAGAGAGGGGATGGACGACCAGTTCCATCCATCTTATACACGGATGGCTCCGGCTCACTACATCACCAAAATTGAACTTCTGGGTTGCCCGGATCCGAACCCCATCTATACCCGCTTCTTCACCCCTGAACGCAATAAATTTGCCATTGAAGATAAGGCTCAGGTAAGTGAAAACTATATCGGTACTTTGTACAACGAAATCAAAAAATGGATCCAGTTACGGGCTAAGTCGGGTCCGATTGGGGTTACTTTTTCTGCAGGAATTGATAGTGGTTCAGTGTTTTTACTCACTTATCATGCACTCAGAGAACTTGGCGAAAGTCCCTCAAGACTTAAAGCATTTACACTCTCGATTGACGGTGACGGTGCCGATTTATTGCAGGCCAGAAAATTTCTTGGAGCTCTGAATCTCGAACTCTTCCTTGAACCCATCGAAGTTGATTATTCCTCTTTGGACTGGAAAAGTGCGGTAAAAGTTGTTGAAGATTATAAATCGCTTGATATCCAGTCGGCAACAATGAATCTGGCGCTTCTGAAGGGGATTCGTTCCCGCTACCCTGAGTGGAAATACTTAATCGACGGCGACGGTGGGGATGAAAACCTGAAGGACTACCCGATCGAAGAGAATCCCGAATTGACCATTCGCAGCGTGCTGAATAACCTCATGTTGTACCACGAAGGGTGGGGAGTAGAATCAATTAAACATTCCCTGACCTATTCCGGAGGCTTAAGCCGCGGATATATGAGATCCTTTGCCCCGGCCGATTTATTGGGTTTCGAAGGATTCAGTCCATATACACTCCCAAATGTGATCGAAATTTCCGAGGGAATTCCATATATCGAAATGACCAACTGGGACCACAATAAACTGTACGATCTTAAAGGTCAGATGGTTTTTGATGGTGTTAAGGCGATTACAGGAATGGAGATGCCGGTTTTTGAGAAAAGACGTTTTCAGCATGGCGCGGCCTCTGACAAGGTCTTTAAACAACATTTTCCTGCCAGTGATATCGCTTACAGAAAGGAGTTTTATTCAAAATATGAGTGAGAAGAGTCCTGCTGTTATAATCAATGACAATTGGATAGTTTCGGGGCGCGGAAAAAAAAATCCGGTTGACCCTCATAAACCTTATGCCTGGTTGGTCGAAAAAGAGCGTACGATTTCGGGTAAGATAGAAGATACGGCAATCATTTTTATGACCAATCAGGAGTGTCCTTATCGGTGCCTGATGTGCGATCTGTGGAAAAATACTACCGACAGACCGGTTCCTGTTGGGGCTATTCCGGATCAGATTGAATGGGCTCTGAAACAGATGCCTTATGCAAAGCATCTGAAATTGTATAACAGCGGGAGTTTCTTTGACGAAGGGGCTATTCCGGAAGCCGACTATCAACGAATTGCATCACTGGTCAGTGGTTTCGAAACCGTTATCGTAGAAAACCATGCCAAACTGATCAATGATAAATGCCTTCGGTTCAGGGATATGCTTAAGCCCGAATTGCAGGTTGCGATCGGGTTGGAAACAGTTCACCCTGAGGTTCTCCGGAAGCTCAATAAGCATATGACTCCTGAGGACTTCCAAAGATCGGTCGGTTTTCTTACCCAAAATGGCATCAGGACAAGAGCATTTGTGCTTCTTAGGCCACCTTTCCTTTCTGAATCAGAAGGTATTTATTGGGCGAAACAGTCAATCGATTTCGGATTCAGTTCCGGGGTTGAGTGCTGCATTGTCATTCCGGTCAGGGCCGGCAACGGTGTGATGGACTATCTGATGGAAAAGGGTGACTTTAGCTTACCCGACATCCATTCGCTTGAGACAGTTTTGGAATACGGTATTGGATTAAAGGCAGGCCGTATTTTTGCTGATGTCTGGGATTTAGGTCTGTTTTCCAGTTGCAATAAATGTATTGATTCAATATCCAATAGATTGACCTATATGAATCTGAACCAGGTAATCGTTAACCGGGAAATCTGTAGTTGTGAAAAAATGAATTAGTTTGTACTTTAGTTATGTTTTCCAGTTGTTATGAAATTCATTCCTGACTGTTGAATTTTTTGTAATTGGAGATAAATGACCATTGCAGTCGGACCTACAAGAAACAGCGCGTAAAATGGTGCGTAGATTACCTGATTCAGCCTTAAGAAAAACTCCACAAGGGCTACAAGGAAAGCAACAAGTATTTGTCCGTTTCGGTTCTTTACTGTTGTTCCGGGGTCCGTGATCATGAAAAAAACAAATAACTGGTACATCGGTCCCGTCAGAGGTGCGACTTCGGTAAAAAACGGATCACCGGTGATCCTGCTCCTCAGATACGAGAATAGTATAAAACTGATCACATAGGTTGCGGTTATATGCAGTCGTTTGGCCCTCCATACAATGAATAATCCCAGACACCAGATTACTAACATCGGCCAGATATTATTACCCCACTGAATACTTAGGCCGGCTACACTGAAGGGGACAAAGGCCAGCATCCAGGAGATTCCAAAATTGGATGGGTTCCAGATATGCCGCTCCCTGAATCGCAAGACATATTTTGACATTATGGAGAGTATGGCCGTAATTGCAAAAGGCCAAAGGAGGGTTGTACGAACCAGAATTCCCACGCTTATACCGGAAATATAGGCACTCGATAAATTTTTCGTTTTTCCGTAAACAAGTCTCGAAAGAACAAACTCAGTGAGCATACTGCATCCGATGGAGAGCAAAATAGGTTTATAACCCTCAAGGATGCCAAACGTGAACTGACCGGTAAGCAATATCAGCGTGATCAATAACGGCGGCGCGTACTGAAAATTGATTAATCCGGTTAACTTGCTTTTAATTTGATGTAAATAATCTGAGTATTTCACCACAGCTATTCTGTTTAAATTTTGACTGTTAATTTAATATTTCGTTTTTATTCGCCCATAATTCTTTGTCCTAAGATTGTGCCATAGGCATAAAATATGGGTAGAAAGTGAAAATCCCATAACATATTTCGTCCCATCCGGAACGAAACCTTGCATTTTATTTTGTTTCCTACCCGGGTATAATCCCAGACGGGATTGAAAATCAATACTTTAATAGGCTCTTCTTAGATTTCCCGTATTTTGTGTATCTTATCCACCTCAGGATTTAGAACAGTTTGCTTAGTACCCCCCGGCCAGATAATGACTATTTTATCGACTTTTGAACCTTTTCCCAACCCAAACTGAACCCTGCGTTGATTTTGGGCACTGAATCCGATTCCTCCGGTAACGACCTGAGATTGCAATTTTGAATCCCAGTAAAGGTCAATAATTGCGCCTATTGCACTTCGGTTGCTTGTGACTCCTTCCAATTCAAATGCAATCCAATGATTTACAAGGTCAACATTATTCTTGTAAATCATAAGGCGGTTATTTTGATTGGCAACGATCACGTCAAGTACACCCCTGTTCCAAAGGTCAGCCATAACAGTGGCCCTGCTGTCAAAGGTTTCTTCTTCAGCTACATACTTCGCAACATTACGGAAATGACCTGTGCCTTCATTAACCCAGATTTTATTTTGCTGGTACCCTGACTGGCTTCTCCCTTTCATATCAGGCCAGTTTTTCAGGTCAGAAATAATTGCCGAATTGCCCCCTGTAACCTTTGAATAATCATACCAGTAACTCGTCCCTTTCTCCCCGGAGATATACCCGTTGGCGACATACAAGTCAATAAATCCGTCATTGTTCAAATCTCCGAACTGGGCTCCGTAACTCCAGCCACCAGCCTCAATCCCATTTTTGCCTGCAACATTTTCATATAAAACCTTCTCCTTGTCAGGGATTGGCACCCAGAAATTGTTCCCTTGTAACAGGATACCCTCCTCCGTAATATTGGAAATGTAAATGCCGAATTGCCCTTTATTGTATGTGTCGCCAAAAGCTACGCTCATGCCACTTTTGGGAGACAACCCAATCATCGCACTATTCCCCTTTTCAATGAATCGTTTCCCCTTCTCATTAAAGTAGAATTCGTTGAGTCCGTAATCATTCGCTATAATCAGCTCGGGATACCCATCCCGGTTCAAATCTACGGCCCCTGCCGCCAATGTCCATCTGGTTGAGGTTAACCCCATTTCAGCTGTAACATCGCTAAAAGTCCCATTCCCCAAATTCTTAAAGAGGTAATTTCTTCCTCCGTTTTGCGAATATTCAAAACTCTCAGTCAGAATTTTGGTAGTTTTAAGATGCCATAGATCAATATCTTCCCTGTAATATCCGCCTATAAAAAGATCAACATACCCATCTCCGTCGTAATCGAACCAGATTGCGGTGTTGGCATTCAACCAGACCGGCAATCCGCTTTTCTCAGTTACATTGGTGAAGCCTTTGCCATGATCATTTTTAAATAATTCCGGTCGACCCCATTTATAGACTAACAGATCTTCGTAACCATCATTATCATAATCTGCCCAGACAGTACCCATGGAGACGCCTGAGCCTGCTTTATTCAGATCAGCAACGCCCATTTTATCAGCAACGTCAATAAAACTGCCGTCTCTTTGATTATGAAAAAGAGCATTCTTATAACCAAAACAGCTGTTGGTAACATAAAAATCATTCCATCCGTCATTGTCGAAATCACATACCGAAACCGAAGCTCCAACAGAAGCGATCTGAGGAAGTATTGGGTCTATCTGAGGATCTAGTTTTGGAGAATGATGAACAAAATTTACTCCTGACTTTTTGGACACTTCTTCGAAATAGAACCCAAACTTTTTTATTGCAGCAGCAGGGTCCAAGGTATTTGTAATTGTTGCTGTCTGGCGTGTTAAATAACCCATTAAAACAGGAACAGCAAGAATTCCGGCAAAGAGGAATGCGACAATCGTTTTGATTAGGCTTTGTTTATTCCTTTTTGCCATTTCTTTTCATCATCCGGATTACAAATTTTCTTAAAAACAGCGGGGGATAGGTATATCCTGTTTTTGCCATCCTTTTACCCATTGGAAGATAGTCGCTTTTCTGAGGTGGAAGATTTGTCCCCAAACCGTCTACATAACGATTATACATGCAAAAAGCGGAGGCAATTAATACAGTGTCATGAATATCTTCGTCGGACGCCCCTTTAATTCTGGCTGCTTCAATATGTTCAGTGGTTACACTCTTCCCCCCTTTTTGTACCTGTCCAGCAATTCTGAGCAGTGATTTCATCTTTTCAGAAACCGGGGCAGTCTCAAGATCAGATTTAACACCGCAAACCGCGTTTCCATTATCATTTAAATGAAAATTTGCGGAAGCGCTGTGTGATTCATGACAGAATTCACAATTATTCAAATTAGAGACGTAGGCGGCAATTAGTTCCCGTTCCCCCGAACTGAGTTGAGATGGGCCATGCATCAAGGTGTGCGCTAAATTGGATAGCGCTTTTCCTGTCGAACCCTTATAAAATAAGAGCTCAACAATTCCGGGTTGCGGAACGTCTGTTTTTATGTAAGTCATAGGATAATAGGGAGTTAAAATTAAATTTGCAATTCCTGAATATAAGGTTAATAAGCCGATCTGATTTGAACTGTATAAGTGTGCCAACTCATAGTCAATCAACAATCCGGTTTAAATAATTGTTTAATTGAAGTCGATTTTATTTTGTTGGCAGCTCATTACTTGTACCATGATTTTAATAAATTTTTGCAACTTTGCGTGCTTATTGGCTGAATATTCAAAGATATGTTATGAAATGAGCTCCGACTTATCGGGACAAATTCCACCTGGCTGGTACAAAACAAATTATTTACCTATGAAAGGATTATTGATTAAGAATTTAATTTCCGCATTTTTCACAAAAGCTTATCGAACGGCGCTGCTATTACTGGTAGCTAATTGTTTAAACGGGCAGCCGTTAAGACTTTTTGAATCGGTTCCTGCAAGAAAGTCAGGTGTGGAATTTAAAAATATAATTACAGAGAATCAGCAACATAATGCGCTGAACTATGAAAACCTGTATAATGGAGGTGGTGTAGCAATTGGCGATATTAACAATGATGGGTTAGATGACATCTATTTTATTTCCAATATGGGATACAACAAATTGTACCTCAATATGGGGAATTTAAAATTTAAGGACATCACAGAAAGTGCAGGTGTAGGAGGAAGAGAGGGCTGGAAGTCAGGTGTAACCCTGGTTGACATAAATGGAGATGGTCTGCTTGATATCTACGTCTGTTACTCCGGCAAAGAAGCAACGGAAAAGAGAAGAAATCAACTTTTTATTAATAAAGGCAATCTGAAATTCGAAGATGAGGCCAAAGCCTATGGGTTGGACGCTACGGCTTATTCAACCGTGGGTGCATTTTTCGATTATGACCTCGATGGTGATCTGGATATGTATTTATTGGCTACTAATGTTAAAGTTATCAGGGGCATGCAATTCGATCAGGGACGAAATAACGTTGATCCCTATGCCGGCGACAAATTATTCAGAAATGAGGGTGGCCATTTTACTGATGTGACGGAAAAATCAGGAATACTATCCAATTCGCTGGGGTACGGACTTGGAGTTGTCATATCGGATATAAACAAAGACGGCTGGCCTGATATCTATGTAACAAATGATTATATCGAACCCGATTATCTGTACATAAACAACAGGGACGGAACTTTCACCAATAAACTCACCGAATATGTTCAACACATATCACTATCTGCAATGGGTTGCGATATAAATGATTTTAATAACGATACCTGGCCGGACATTTTTACTGCCGATATGTTGCCAGAAGACAATACCCGTCAAAAACTTCTTTTCGTACCCGAAAACTATGTGGATTATGCGATGAATGTTATGCAGGGTTTTTATCACGCAACACAACGCAATATGCTTCAACTGAACAATGGGAATGGGACGTTCAGCGAAATCGGTCAGCTGGCTGGTGTTTCAAATACTGACTGGAGCTGGTCCCCACTTATTGCCGATTTTGATAATGACGGATGGAAGGATTTATTCGTGTCCAACGGGTATTTTAAGGATTACACCAATCGGGATTTTTTAAAGTTCAAAAGGGACTATTATATGCAACAGGCAAGAATTAAGGAGAAAGCGGATACCTTCCAACTTGTGAGCTTCATGCCATCTACACCCGTTCACAATTATATTTTTAAAAATAATAAAGACTTAACTTTTAAGGATAAAAGCTTCGAATGGGGCTTTGAGAAAAAAGGATTCTCCAACGGAGCTGCTTATGCAGATCTTGATAATGACGGAGATCTGGATCTTGTAGTCAATAACCAGAACGAAACCGCATCAATATACAGAAACATGTTGCGTGAATCGAATCTACCTTCAACCAATTATATTACTATTCAGTTACATGGAGCTGATAAGAACACTTCAGGGCTGGGGAGCAAAGTATATGTTTATACACGCTATGGTGCGCAATATGCTGAGCAGTCACCAACACGTGGTTTTCAGTCCTGCGTCAGCAATAAGATCCATTTTGGATTAGCTGATATTGATATTATTGATTCAATCAAAATAGAATGGCCACGAGGGAAAATCAGCATTTTGAAAAATATTAAAGCCAACCGGTTGATTACAATAACGGAGGAGGGTGAGAAAAAGAAAGCAGCTGCCGTTACCTCAGCCGGGAAAATATTTTCACCCGTAGATTCACCCATAAACTATGAACACAAGGAGTTTGGATCGAATGACTTTATCCGTCAGCCCCTGATGAAGAATATGTTGTCGCCCTGCGGACCGATAATGGCGGTGGCTGACGTCAACGGTGATAAACTGATGGATGTTTATGTAGGTGGGACAAAAGAGAACCCCGGGAAACTCTATATTCAATCACCTGATGGATCTTTTAAAGTTTCGCCCGATTTTAATTTCAAGGAAGACTTTGAATGTACGGATGCGGATGCCATATTTTTCGATGCCGATAATGATGGGGATATGGACTTGTATGTGGTGAGCGGAGGATATCATGAATATAGTAAAGATGATAAGGCCCTTCAGGACCGGTTATATTTGAACGATGGGAAGGGTAAATTCACCAGGGCAACAGACGCTCTCCCGAAGATGCTCAGCTCAAAATCATGTGTGCGCGCTGCAGATATCGACGGAGACGGATATCTTGATCTTTTTGTGGGCGGACGCGTGATGCCAGGCGAATACCCAATGCCACAGCAAAGTTATATTCTTTTAAATGATGGATCGGGTCACTTTAAAAATGTTGCGCCATCCTTTCTTCCCGATTTAAATCCAGGAGGTATGATTACTGATGCGGTATGGGTTGATCTCAATAAAGACTCGTGGCCGGATTTGATTACTGTGGGAGAATTTATGCCCGTTCGTGTTTTTCTTAATGATCATGGAAAAAAATTCAGGGAAGAAACCAAATCCTGGTTTGACCTCCCCGAAGGAGGATTCTGGAATAAAATAGCGGCAGCCGATCTTGACCATGATGGCAATATCGACCTGATTGTTGGAAATTTTGGAACAAATTCTCAATTGAAAGGCTCAACCAAAGAACCAATCGAATTTACATTTAAGGATTTTGATAATAATGGAACGGTTGATCCTATCCTGACATATTATATTCAAAACCAGTCATATCCTTTTGCAAGCCGTAACCAGCTGTTGGATCAGATTAATAGCCTTCGCGGAAAATTCCCGGACTTCAAATCCTACTCCACTGCGAGGATTTCTGATATTTTCTCAGCCCAGGATTTAAAAACAGCCTCCAAACTGTCCGCAACTGAATTAAGAACAGTTTTCTTTAAAAACACAGGAAGTAAATTTGAAAAACATATTCTTCCCATTGAGGCTCAGTTTGCTCCCGTTTATGCGATAGAAATTCTGGATTACAACAAGGATGGTAATCCGGATTTTATTCTCGCGGGGAATCAAAGTGCAAATTGCGTACGACTTGGAGTGATGGATGCCAACTATGGTCAATTATTTGAAGGTGACGGGAAAGGTAATTTTAAGTACATTCCCCAAGCTGTTTCAGGACTCTCCTTAACAGGGGATGTTAAATCACTAAAAGTATTGACGATTAAGGGTAAACGCTACCTGTTTGCAGGGATTAATAATTTTGGGGTTGTGACCTATAAAATGAATTCAAAATAATTTTGCAGTTTGAAACTGCCGGATTGCTTTCCTGAATTACTTTTTTGATAATCATACCTGGTCTTTCTGGGTATGTATTCCGGACTTTCACAAACAAAATCGGTGAATCATAAAATCAGAATGCACAATACTTTAAGTAGAGACTTTTTTCATATCCTATGATTTTTAGGTGAAACGTTCTTATCTTTTTAATGTATGAACACATGAGCGATCGTTCTTCAGAAATTTTTGAGACCAATTCACCGGAGGAGAATACTTAGCTCGAAAAAGATAAATTGTAAGCTTAATTAAATTTATTAAGTTGGCGGTTTATATTTTATAATATCTTTAGACATGAAAATTCGAATCATACTGGCAGCGCTTTTACTATTTTTAAATTCTCAATTATCTGCCCAGACTCCCTTATTTAAGTTACTTTCTCCCTTGGAGACGAATATTCGGTTCAGCAACGATATTAATGAGTCTGAAAATCTCAATGTACTTGCATATGAATATTTTTATAATGGCGGTGGGGTAGCGGTGGGAGATATTAATAATGATGGACTGCCTGATCTGTTTTTTACAGGGAACATGAAGCCTAATAAACTTTACCTGAACCTTGGGAACATGAAGTTTAAGGATATTACAAATGAAGCCTGTCCCGATCTTAAAGGGAGAATCGGAGGTTGGAAAACCGGGGTGACAATGGCTGATGTAAACGGGGATGGCTTACTGGATATTTATGTGTGTTATTCCGGCAAAGTTAATGACGAGATGCGAAGGAACCAGCTCTTCATTAACCAGGGTAATCTAAAGTTTAAGGAACAGGCAAAAGCATATGGACTGGATGATAAAAGTTACAGTACCCAGGCTGTATTTTTTGATTATGATAATGACGGTGACCTGGATATGTTTCTTTTAAATCATAGTGTCAAGAAAATTGACAATATGGAGTTTGCCAGATACAGAAATGAGGTTGATGAATTGGCCGGAGCTAAATTATATGAAAACAAAAATAATCATTTCACTGATGTTACAGCGAAGGCAGGATTAAAACAAAATCCAATGACCTTTGGATTAGGAGTCTGCGTTGCAGATATCAATAAAGATGGCTTTCAGGATATTTATGTTTCCAACGATTACAATGAGCCTGATTATTTATATATTAATAATGGCAATGGTACTTTTACCGATAAATCCCAGGAATATCTGAGGCACTTATCCCAGTTTTCGATGGGGGTTGACATTGCCGATTTTAACAATGACGGATTACCCGATATCATATCGCTCGATATGATGCCAGAAGATAACCACCGGCAAAAACTATTGCAGTTACAGGAAAACTATGAGTCTTTTGAATTGATGCAAAATCAGGACTTATACAAACAGTATATGCGAAACATGCTCCATCTAAATAATGGTGACGGGACCTTCAGTGAAATTGCCAGGCTTGCGGGTGTATCAAGTACTGATTGGAGTTGGTGCCCTCTTTTCGCTGATTTTGATAATGATGGCTATAAAGATTTGTTTATTACCAATGGCTATTTGCGTGATTATACGAATAAAGACTTTCTGCGTTACTGGGGCGATTATAAAGTTAAAAAGGCTGTTGACCGGGAACCTACGCAATTGATGGATCTGATTAAGGCGATGCCTTCTACAATTTTACCCAATTATATTTTCAGAAATAATCATGATCTTACCTTTTCCAACATGCAAAACGAATGGGGCTTTGCTAAGCCTGCGATTTCAAGTGGGGCAGTTTATGCAGATCTGGACAATGATGGCGATTTGGATTTGGTGATTAATAACATAAATGAACCTGCCACAATTTACAAAAATATGAGCCGTGAAACCTCTGCCTCTTCCTACCTGGCAATTAAGTTAACCGGAAAAGGTGCAAATACAAATGCAGTTGGTTCCAAAGTATATTTGTATACAAATGGGAAAATGCAATACCAGGAGGTAAATCCAAACAGAGGTTATTTGTCGTGCGTTTCTACCGTACTGAATTTTGGATTGGGTAACTTAAGTAAAGTTGATTCGATGAGGATTGTATGGCCAGATAATTCAATACAGAAAATGACAAATATTGCCTGTAATAAAAAATTAGTCATTACACAGAATGCAGAAAAAAAACCGTTTAAGGAGAATTCTCCTGTAAATCGTTCAGAATTATTTACCAAAGTCAAAAGTGTTATTAACTATAAGAACGAGGCATCAACAGTGAATGACTTTAAACGGCAGCCGTTAATGCCGTTTATGTATTCAAAAACGGGTCCTGTTATTGCGAAGGGAGATGTAAACAATGACGGACGTGAGGATCTGTTTGTCAGTGGAGACATCAATCAGCCGGGTAAAATATATGTGCAAAAACCGGACGGGAAGTTTGAAGTTCAGGGAATTAATATTGGGGATGAGAATACTTCTTCCATCTCTTCAGCTCTGTTTTTTGATGCGAATGGAGATGGGTTTTCCGACCTGTATATTGCCAAAGGGGGTTATTCGTATTGGGAATCAAACACTCAGGCTTTGCAGGATGAATTATATCTGAATGATGGAAAGGGGAATTTCAGTTTGGCAGTGGGACTATTACCTGATCTAAGTGCCAGCAGCAAGTCATGTGTTCGTCCATGTGATTTTGATAACGATGGGGATATTGATTTATTTGTTGGCGGAAGGATTGTTCCTGGTAAATATCCTGCTACACCCCGAAGCTATTTACTGGTTAATAACGGCAAGGGGCGATTTACCGTTGCTGAGATCCCTTTTGCCTATGACGGAATGGTTACTGATGCACAATGGGTCGATGTAAATAATGATGGACGAAAAGATCTGATCTTATGTGGTGAGTTTATGCCCATTAAAATATATCTAAATACATTGAATGGATTTGTTGATAAAACAGAAGACTTCTTCAAGGAACCTGCCAATGGTTTTTGGAATACCCTTTGTGTGGCAGATGTGGATGGCGATGGAAAAAAAGATATCATTGCAGGGAATCTCGGATTGAATTCACCTATACAGGTTGCTGATTCTATACCTGCTGAAATGATCTATGCAGACTTTGATGGAAATGGTTCAATAGATCCATTCCTGAATTTTTATATTCAGGGGAAGAGTTATCCCTATGTAAGCAGGGATGAATTAAATGAACAGATCAGGGGAATGCGCAAACGGTTCTCCTCGTATAAAAACTATGCCGATGCCACTATGAAAGAAATTTTAACACCGCAAGAAATGACCAATTCAAGCCGGCTTTTTATGAATGAATCACGTACGGTTTGTTTTTTGAATAAGGGTGATAAATTTATCAAATCGATATTGCCATTGCAGGCTCAGTTTTCTATGGTTAACAAAATAATTAGTGGTGATTTTAACCACGATGGGAAAATTGATCTGCTATTATTTGGTAATCACACTGATAATCGTTTGAAAATTGGAAGTATAGATGCGAATTATGGTTGTCTGCTTTGCGGAGATGGGAAAGGGAAATTTGAATATGTCACCCAACCTGCCTCTGGTTTATCCGTAAAGGGAGATGTAAAGGCAGCTGAAGAAATAACTATAGCCTGGAAAAAATATATTATTATCGGCATATCGGGTAGTGAATTAAATTTCTATGAAGAAAACTAAAATGAAAACGAAATTAATATTCATC
>Ga0118677_10008187_pt1 | contig 16874 bp, 13 predicted proteins | sample AliMusrvi5mmetaG_FD_86154 | JGI IMG/M metagenome (GOLD analysis project Ga0118677, IMG submission 86154) | reverse complement strand
CCTCAGCACGTTCGAGTCTGCCACGCTCAGACGCTTCACGCTCCCACCCTCCCACGCTCAGAAGCTCCCACGCTCAGAAGCTCAGACGCTCCGCGCAAGGTATCCAGCGTCCATAGCAGTCGCTTATGCCGCGGCTTCCCTACACCGCGGCGGCTTCTCCGACGGCTTTCCGGATGGCCTGCTTGAAATCCTCGACGCCTTGGTCGAAGGCGGCGGAGATGGGCATGACAGGGGTTTTGGGCACGCGGCGCTTGAACTTCTTTAGGTTCTCCGCCGCCGCCGACTCGTCGATCTTGTTGGCGACGACCATGCGCGGCTTTTGCAGAAGCGCGGGGTCGTAAAGCTCCAGTTCCCGGAGCAGGCTCTTGAAATCGTCCCACGGCGCGCGGCCGTCCGTTCCGGCCATGTCCAGGAGCAGCACCAGGATTTTACACCGCTCGATATGCCGCAGGAACTTGAAGCCGAGGCCGACGTTGCGGTGGGCACCTTCGATCAGGCCCGGAACATCGCACACGGTCAGGCGGCAGAAGTCGGCATACTCCACAATCCCGATCTGCGGGTGCAGCGTGGTAAAGGGATAGGGGGCGACTTTGGGGCGGGCGCGGGAGATGGCGGTCAGCAGGGTTGATTTACCGGCATTGGGATAACCGACCAGGCCGATCTCGGCCATGGTGCGCAGTTCGAAGCGGTAGTTTCCCTCACCCCCAGGTTCGCCGGGCTGCGCGAAGCGGGGGGTTTGGTGCGTGGCGGTGGCGAAGTTGCGGTTCCCGAGGCCGCCACGTCCGCCCTGGCACAGAATGAAGCGCTGGCCGTTGTCCGTCAGGTCGGCCGCCAGTTCTCCCAGGGGCTTGTCGCCTTCGGTCCCGGAGCCAGCGTCCCGTTCCCTGGCCAGGTCCATTTCCCAGGCTTGCCCGCTCTCGACGCTGCGGATCATCGGGCGCTGGCTGGAGCTGGCAATCAGTCTGGGCTTCCCATTGGCCGGCCCGCCGTCACCCTCGACAATGGTTCCCTCTTCCGATGGCAGTCTCCACACCATGGTGCCGCAGGGCACTTTAATCAGCAGGTCTTTGCCAGCGTGTCCATCCATCCCCTTGCCAAGGCCGCCCTGACCGTCGTGCGCGATCAGGCGGGGCTGATAATACTGCGCGATGAGGTTATTGAGATCGTGATCGGCCTCCAGGATGACGTTGCCACCGCGGCCGCCGTTCCCTCCGCTCGGACCGCCCTTGGGCCGGTATTTCTCCCGCTGGAACGCGATACACCCCTTGCCTCCATGCCCTGCACGGGCATAGATTTTAATTTCATCCACGAACATAGAGCAATTAACCGGGGCCTGGTGTCAACCGGGGTGTGGGGGGCACCTTGATTGGCCGTCAGGTTGCCCCGCCGTTCCGGAAAGTAAAAAGGCGAGGCCCGAGCCTCGCCTCGAAATCTGCAGGGTCTTCCTAGCTGTTGGCCGGCACGGCCTCAGCCAGAATATTGATGCGGCGGCTGTCCTTGTCGAACAGGACCTTGCCGTCCACGAGCGCGAACAATGTCCAGTCGCGCCCGGTGCCGACGTTCCGGCCGGCGAAGAACTTCGAGCCGCGCTGCCGGACCAGAATGCTGCCGGCGGTGACGGATTCTCCGCCATAACGTTTCACGCCCAGCCGTTTGCTGACGCTATCGCGCCCGTTACGGACGCTGCCTTGACCTTTCTTGTGTGCCATAAATTGCTAATTCGTGATGCGTGATGCGTGATTGCTGTTCGGAAAAGCGCGGTCAGGCTTTGATTTCCTTGATCTTCACTATTGTCAGCTCCGCGCGACTGCCAATCGTCTTGCGAAAGCCTTTCCGGCGTTTCATCTTGTAGGCGATCTTCTTCTCGCCGCGAATGTGCTCGACGACATCGGCCACCACAGTGGCGCTGGCCACGGTAGGCGAACCGACGGCGACCTTGCCATCGTTATTGATCAAAAGGACGCGGTCAAAAGTCACCGGCTGCCCGACCTCAATGGCCAGGCGATCAATCTCCAGCGTATCGCCCGCGGTCACGCGATACTGTTTGCTTCCTGTTTCTAATACTGCGTACATATAATAATTCGGCCAAAAGGATGGGTAGTGAACCAGAATCCCGTCATGCTGTCAACGCATCAATTTGAGATTTGAGAGTAACCCGTCCCCGGACCAAAAGCAAGCGCTTGGGAAGCGAGCGTTGTTCCAGCGGGCGCATCTTGCCAGTACCACCAGTACCGACAGCAGCGAGGTAGGGCGCGTCACTCCGTGCGCGCCGCGGCTACACGCAAACCGTCCCAATAAAGCCTGCGCTCGACACTCGCGGCGCGCACGGAGTGACGCGCCCTACCGTCCCGGGCCAATGAGCATGGTGTTACTGGCAAGATGCGCCCTGTTCCAGCTCCCTACCCTATCAATCCCGGCGTTTGGGCTTGCCCTGGCGGGCAGGGACAACACTATCTCGGCGATGAACCGTCCTGCACGCCCTTTGCTTCCCGGTCGTATCAGACTCGACCACCGGCTTCTTTCCCTCCTGTTTTTTCCTCTGCTTGCATGCAACGCGCTGGGCCAGGAGCGAAAGCCGCCGGCAACGTTGGTCGAACTCCGGCAACGACTGGCCGACCACCTCGAGCAGCCGAAATTCTCCGCCGCCATGTGGGGTGCGAAGATCGTGTCCCTCGATACGGGCGTTACGGTTTACGAGCACGACCCACAAAAGCTGTTCAGCCCGGCGTCGAACTCTAAGCTCTACACTGTCGCCCTTGCCCTCGATCGGCTGGGTGCCGATTACCGGATCAAGACTTCCATTTACGCCCAGGCCAAACCCAGCCGGTCGGGCACGATAAAAGGCGACTTGATCGTCTATGGCCGGGGCGATCCAACGATCAACGCGAGGTTGAATAGCGGCGACATTTACCAGGCGCTCGAACCGGTGGTGCGCGCACTGACCAATGCTGGCGTCAAACGGATCACCGGCGACCTGGTGGGCGACGAGAGCTTCTTCCACGGCCCGCCTTTCGGCTCCGGCTGGGCGTGGGATGATCTGGAGCATTACTACGGCGCGGAGGTTTCGGCGCTGACTATCAACGACAATACCTTGCAGGCTGTGGTTAAACCCGGAGTCCGCCTCCAGGCGCCCTGCCAACTGGAGCTGCTGCCCGCCACCGGCTGGCTCACGTTCAGCAACCGTACGAAGACAGTAGAGAAAGGCGCCGCGCGGACCATTCAGTTCTACCACCCGCTGGGGCAGAATGTGATTTATGTCACCGGTCAAATGCCGATCGAAGACGCGGGCAGCACGAACGAAGTCACACTGCACAATCCTGCCGGGTTGTTTGCTTCCTTCCTCAAAGAGGCGTTGGCGCGCCGGGGAATCAAAGTGCGCGGCAAAGCACGGACCATGAATTGGCTCGACCGGCAGGTGAAACCCCTCGACTACGGTAGCCTGGTAGAGGTCGGTTCGGTGGAATCGTTGCCGCTGCGTGATATCGCGGGCGAGATCGAGAAGCCCTCGCAGAACCTCTATACCGACCTGCTCCTGGCGCACGTTGGCGAGAAATTCCGGGGGGCGGATTCGCGAGCTGACGAGACGTCGGAGGAGCTCGGGATTGCCGAGCTGAACAAGTTCCTGGCCGAAGTGGGCATCAAGCGGGGCGAGGTGATTTTCGAGGAGGGTTCCGGCCTTTCGCGGAACAACCTGACCGCGCCCAATGCCACGGTGGCCCTGCTGCAATACATGAATCGGCACAAGTGCGCCCAGGTGTATATCGATGCCCTGCCAATTGCCGGTGTGGACGGCACGTTAAAGAACCGAATGAAGGGCACTCTCGCTGCAGGTAATGTGCGCGCCAAGACCGGGACCCTGCGCTGGGCCAATTCGATTTCTGGCTATGTCACGACGGTTGCGGGCGAGCACTTGGCCTTTTCCCTCATGATCAACCGCTACTACGAGGTACGACCGGTGCGGGGGGATCTGGATACGGTGGTGGTGCTCTTGGCAAGCTTCACGGGACGCACGGGCGAATGACGCGGGGCGGTGACATTTCCAGGGGCAGGTGCGAGGAGGAGAAATCCGAAAACCGAAGGCCGAAGTCCGAAGGTGCCAATCGCAGCCTCCGGGGGGCGGGCTCTTCTGATGGCTCAGACTGGTCCGCGGGAAGGCCGCGGACTTATCCGCGACAACATTCTCAAAGGAGTCAGTTATTTCGAGCTTCGGGCTTCGGATTTCCTTCGGATTTCGGCCTTCGGGTTTCGGATTTTACATTTGCACATCCTCCGGCCGGACTTCGAGGCACTCATCCTGGTCTTCCCAGACTACGGCGGCATAGAACTCGATCAGCTTGGGCGCAAGCTCGCGGCCGGCCCGTGCCAGCAGTCCCTCAGCTTCTTCCGCCGCGCTCTCAAATGCGTGGTCGTAGTCGCCGGCGGCCTTGCGCTGGCGGTCGTCCCAGTGGGCCACTGCATGCACGGGCGCATATTCCAAGGCCCAGTTCCCTAAATCGTCTTTCACGGACATGGGAACTTCGTTGAACGGGACCAAGGTCTCGCTGCAATGCTGACAGATCAGCCCGACCTCGTTCACGTCCCGCGTGAGCAACGGCAACATCGGTGCCCGGCAGCAGGGCGACTCCGAGTAGTCGGCCGGCGTTGCCACCAGGCGCTTAAGCCAAATCTGACGATCGTGGCCCAATTGAGCGGCGAGGCGGTACGCGCCCAGGAGCGGGTGGGAGAGGCGCCAGGCCCGCCCGGCAATCTGGCCGAGCGTCTGGGCCAACCAGCGAGCGAGAGTCAGATCGTCAAGGTCGTGGAAACCTAGACTATACTCTTTCCAGAGCTGGTCGAGCGGAGCATCGGCATTAGGGGCCATTGGTCCCTCAGTGTTGACTCACCGGAGGGAATTGTCGAGCCGCGATCACAGCCCCTTTATGTCGGACTGTTCTATGTTTGGCATCGCGGCCAACAGATTGAAGCCAAGCTCACCACTTCTCAGATGCAACGATACGAGCTCACCAGCGAAATTCGCCGTGAATGCACATCACCGCCGGCACCATGTCGAGGAATCCGTGCCTCGGGTGTGCCCGAAACCGATCTCCACACGGTGAGGTGCTTTGGCTGACAGCGGTCCTGATTGGGGATACCTCGTTGGCTCCCCAATTACTGCGTGACGACGCGGTAGTAGAGGACCGGCAACTGAAGGGATTGGCCGTCTTCGAAGCTGAACTCTCCGTTTTGCTGCTTGTCTTCCACAGCCACCCCGATCGCTTGCCAATCCACCAAGTTGGTTGAGGCTTGGATGAGGTAGGTCCTGGTGTCGTCTGCCGAGAATTCCAGGCGCGGCGCCCCACTCTGGTAAATCACAGACAAATCGGATACGGGCATAGCGGGATGCGCGTAAAGATCGGGGAGGCGGTGGACCCGGTAGGCGGTGCAACCTTTGAATGAGGAAAGGGGATTGTCGAACTCGGACAGCTCCAGATCGAAGACAATCTCACCCGTTTCGTCATGAGTGACTTCGGTAAGCCGAACGACGTAGGCGCTGGGACCGTAGGAACTGGGGGCGAGGCCGTTGATGTATTTCACGGAAGCAAAGTCAATCAGAACATTTCCTGTTTGCGGCTCGGGTTCGGCGTTGCCTTCGTGATCCACGTACAGCCGCTGCGCAACATTGGTCCTGCCGTAGTCCCAGACCTGGGATACTTCCATGGTGTCCTCGTTGATCCGGTACTCGACGGCGCGGCTGCAGTTGTTTGTGTCGGGCACGCTGGCGTCAAAGGGACTAGCCCGGAAGTTCCCGTTATCGAAAAGCAGCAAAGTGCCTCGCGGCGTGAAGACGGGCGCGTGTTGTCCGTAATGCCAGACGAAAGGAGTCCCCACCGGATTCAGGAGGTAAGGCTGCCACGGGGCGCCCCAGTTCTCATGCGGGCCCAGAATCCACTTCAACTGACCCGTTGAACGGGAGAATTTGATCACGGCATTTTGAGCGCGCATCGAGACAATCAATGAGTCATCCCGCGGGTCTTCAATAACGGCGTTCGCGTGCTCGGAATCCCATACCGTGCCGATCTTGCCTCCGAGGTAGGAGATGCGCAGGGGATCCAGCACGGTGATCGGCGACCAGGCGTTAACCAGAGAGGCGTCGGCAGCCGAGATTTCCACAACCGTCTGAAAACTGATGGTAGCGGTTGCGCGCGGTGCGCTTGAAACCGTGAGGCTTGTGGGATAATCATTGACCACCTCGTTTGTGGTACTAAAGAAGAGAATGGTGCCGTGATCCGTGGGAACGGCGTCGTGGTCGTTAACGGAGAATCCAGGCGGCGCCGGCCAGGATTTGACCAGGTTGCCGAGCAGATCAATTTCCTGGATATTGGTCACTGCAGGCGACGGCATGAACAGGTGTCCGTTCTCCAGGAACCGCACATCCGAGATGGCCGGAATGTTCCCGTACCAAAGGACTTCACCGGCGCTATTGACGATGATCGCATAGCCGTTTGCGTTGCCGTTCAATTCAACCCGGAACAGCGTGTAGCCCGGCTCCATTCGAGCCGGCTCGCTGTGCAGGAGGTGGAGGTTCGGAAAATTTGTTGGTAGCGGACCCGTGATGAATTGCAGGGGCTGGGGGGCGGTGAACTGGTTCCGGTAGCGATCAACGACCGTGACCGTTATGGTGTTGGTACGGGCGGGCTTGAACCCAAACAGCGGCTCGGAATGAGTCGTGCTGAAATCATAGAAGTTCCGTTGCCAAGACCCATACCCGTCTTTTACTGACACGCTAACCCTCGAGGCCGCATCGGTGGTTAATTGCAGCGTTCCCGCCAGCGGGGCGTTCGTCGCTTGGGTAAAGGAAAGTCCTGATAAGATCGTCAGCGCATGGGAGCAGAACGAAAATCCCAGCACCGCGACCGTCAGTGAAAACACCATCGCGATGTGCAGAAATGGCTTTCTTGACAGCGCCTCCGTGAAACCCAGCACGGTGAGGCAAATTGATTCTGTTCGCTTGATGCGGGTTTTGCCCGATACTTTTCGTTTCATGTCATTGGTTCTTCCGCTGGACGTGGTTCCCAGGAGGAATTGTCAGGGTTTCTGCAGTCGGAGTCGGTAAAATCCTCCCGGAGCCGACAGTGGAGGGTTGGTGTAAGAGGAACCGTTGACCGGCCCACTGACGGATTGCCACGGGCCTGGGGCGAGCGTTGGACTAGACTCGACGTACACGCCGCTCGAGGGGCCGCTCCATTCGAGTACCCACGCGCCGTCCTGATTTTGATGAATGCTAGTGATTTTAGGCACATCTAAGCTGAAGGACATGTCGCTGCTGCCGAACAGATCCACAGTGAGGGAACTGCTAATCCTGATAGAATAATCGCTGCCCGGAATGAGGTCCAACCCAACTCGCCACTTGTAGGCGCCAGTGCTGGCATTGGTGGCAAGGGATGTGAGGAATACGCCGCCTTTGTAAAGATCAATGACAACATCTTCGGCAATATTGTCATCCCATTGGATGAAATAGCTCTGGCCGCGCTGCCACGCCTCGCCGCCGTTGGGAACCCTCAGCGCGATCATCGGCGCGACGGTCTGGAATGCGCTGGCCGACCAGTCACTTGTGCCTCCATCATTCGAGGTGCTAACGCGAGAATAGTATGCCGTGGCCGGGGCGGCTTCGCTCCAGACATAGGAAGCGTCCGGCTGATCCGCAACGTCGACGACGGGATCGGAAAAATCCGCATTGGTGGCGATTTGAAGATGATACGCGCTGGCCAGGCCTTGCGGTGACCAGGCCAGACTGACTGGCAATTCCTGGTTGACCAAGTAAGTCGTGCCGGGCGAGGCCGGCAAGGGACCGACAACCTCGTAAGGCTGAACTCCACGGTATTTCTCCACCGCGGCCAGAATGGGCGGATAGGCCAAATCAGCAACGTCCGGATAGCCGAAGATAAACTCTCCGAGATCAGAATAGGGGCTGGACATCGTCATCGTCACGACCAATGCGTGGGTGACGGGATTGTAAGCCGTCGTCTGAGGCATGAACAACCCCTGGCCGGTTTGGGCGCGGTAATACACTGTGAGGCTGGCAGGGTCCGCAAAGCCGAAGCTCGCGGCATCAAAATCGAACTCGGCATCCAACTCGTAGATGCCCCAGTCAGTCAGGCTCACTCGCACTGGCAGCACACGGGGCGCCTTCCCTTGGAACTGGGGATTCACCGGGGAGTAGGGCTCGCGCGTCACGTCCAATTCGTTGTAGCCGCCACCCCCATCGAGGGCGGTCATGGAAACGCCCGTCGGGTCAAAGGCACACTCGTTGCCCGCAGTTACCTCGAAGGACGAGCCCACCAGGGCTTGCGACGCAGGCGGATAAACAAACCGGAACGCTCGGTAGCTGGCCATTTTCGGATCATTGAATGCCATCTGAAAAACCACCGTGCCATCCGGTGTGACCTCGCTGCAGGCGGGAATCCATTGGTTGGTGACACCCCCGATACCGGGCATGATATCGGCGCCGCCCCAGCCGATGAACGTATTGCCGTTGGGAAGACGCTGGGCGCTGCCGTAATGCCAGGCATAGTAATTCGTGGGCGGGGCGTAGCTCCACACGAGCGTGGCGATTTTGTTGGTCTCGTCCAGCTTGTACTCGTACACCTTCGACGACCGCGTGGCCAGTTGGTCCGCATTGCAGTAGATCATGATGTCCCCGTTGTCCAACCGGCTCAGGGTATGGCCGGAGAAACTGATCAGGGCTTGCTGCGGGTTCACGCCCACAAATGAAAACTGATTGGCCGGACCGCCCAGGCGCCACATCATCTGGCCTGTTTGCCGGTTGATCTTCCAGACATCCATCCCAAAATTGGAGACCAGCAGATTTCCATCGGTGTCCATGATTACGGTGTTGATATGCATGGCATCAATGACCGGGCTTTTCGCCGCGGGGTTTGTGAACGCGGTGGGAGGGAAATAAGTCGGGATGGTGAAATGGTCCCAGGACCGCCACTGAAAAACGACATCCCGTTGCTGATCCAGTTCCTGAATAACACACCCGGCCACGAGCGCGTTGGGGTACCCGCCCACAACGTATTTGCTGACGTCCATCCGCGTCAGGTAGTAGCCCTCCAAAAGCACATGACCATTGGGCAGCAACTGGATATCGTGCGAATCGGCCACATAGCCATTGCCGGCCGCGATCGATTCCTCGAGATCGTAGCCGTCGTCCAGGATCTGGTGCGTGCAATCCCCGCCGCCAGTCCACGAATGGGTGTGATAAATGTTCGCATAGTGCAGATACCCATTCGGCAGCGGTTTGAAATCGTACGTGTAGTTCGTCACGCTCTGGTACCAAACAGGCGTGCCGTCGTTCTTCAGCATCATCACATAGTACCCTCCGTTCGTCGAATTATCGGTGACCTCAAGAAAAATGTAACCGTTACCGACCGCGTTGGTATTGTAGGTCGTGACCGTTAAGCCGGGGAAATCCGGCGGCAGGTCCGCGTTCGCGCTCATGCCGGCCAGACTCAAAAACGTCACAACCGTCGCGCCGATCAAACCGAGTCTTGCTGTTTTCATGAGAGCTCTCTTGCTCATTTTAGGTATTTGGGGTGTTTGCATTGTCGAATCAGCACAGGGGCCGGTTGCTCATTACGGCACGCGCAAGCTGTAGAAGCGGCAGGGGAAGTTTGTCGCGGTACTGTCAGTGAACACGGCGTTGCCGTTGGTCAGGGGCACGATCTGCAGGACCGCCCAGTCCACGAGGTTGGTCGAGCCCAGCACAGTGGCTCGGGCCGCTCCCGGCACCGCCAGCGTAAATTGAAGTTGTCCCTGGGGGAGCCAGGCGATCGAGCCTGCGCTCAGCAGCGGCACGTCGATGATGCTGAAGGGCAGGCTCAGGTCGGATACAGCCGCATTGGTGGCGCTTCTGACAGCGATGGCATAATCGGAGGCGGGAACCAGCTTTAGGCCGGCCTGCCAGTAATAAGCGCCGGTGTTGGCATTGGTGACGATGGACTGCAGGAAAGCACCACCTTTGTAAAGGTCGATGATGGCATTCTCCGCGAAATTGGCATTCCAACGGATGAAATACTGCAGGCCGCGTTCCCACGCCTCACCGCCTTCAGGAACGGTCACCTGCACGGTCGGCGGCACAGCAGCAAAAGAGGCGGTGGACCAATCGCCCGTGCCGCCGAAGTTCGAGACGCTGACGCGCCAGTAATGATTCGTGCCCGCCTGCACAGCCGGGAGCGTGTAGGTCATATTCGTCAGGCCGCTCTGATCTACGACTAGGCTTGTGAATCCGTGATCCGTGGCCAGCTGCAGATGGTAGGAACGGGCAAAGCCCCTGGGCGTCCACTGGAACACGACCGGCTCAGCCTGATCAACCGAGGCTTGAGTCGCCGGCCCGTACAAAATGGGGGCCAGGGGGATTTCAGGGAGATCGGGATAGCCAAAAATGAACTCACCCAGTTGGGTGGTGGAGGCCTTCAATTTCTGCGCAACCGGATCATATACAGTGGCCAACGGAAGGAAAAGACCTTGGCCAACGGTAGGGCGCTGGTAAATCGTCAAGTTGGCCGGATTGGAATACAACGGGGTGTCGAAGGCGTAATTATTGGGCGGCAGATCGAAGCTGAGGTCGGCGGCCAGGGCGTCAATGTTCGCGCCCGAAAGGGTCACGCGGGGAACCAGGACTTGGGGCTCTTTTCCGGAAAAGAGCGGAAACCGCACCGCATTGTCATGTTTGCTGATGATCAGTTTGTTTCCCGAACCGCTCAGGCTGTTCACGGTCAACGACACGCCGGCGTTGGTCGCGGCGTAAACCTGGCCAACGATAATTGCCTGGTTGGTATCTGAATGGACCAGGGCCGGGCTGTTCCACACCTGCTTGTTCAATATGGATTGGGATTTGAATCCCGGGATGGACATTTCAAACATCACCTGGTTCGAAGCGTTGACCTCGGTCAGAACCGGCCCGGTTCCCTGCTGGGCGCCGGAGACCCAGCCGATGTAGGTATTGCCGTTGCTGAACCGCTTGACCACGCCTTCCGTAGGGGTCAGCACGTCGGGGCTGTGCCGATACTCCCATACCAGCGTGGCGGTCATATTAGTCTCGTCCAGATGATACTCGACCGCTCGGGAATAGGTCCGCCCCGGAAGCGGCCCTTGGTTCTGAAGACTACCATTGTCGAAAAACAAAATGTCGCCGTTGGCCAAACGGTGGATGTTGTGCTGGCCGATGAAGTAATACGGGGCATTTTCCTGGTGCTCGCCGATAAACGTGAAGTCGTTGGACTTGCCACCCAGGCGCCAGATGACGTCCCCCGTGGTCCGGCTGATCTTCAAAATCTGGCAAAAGCCGCGCAAGGAAACCAGGTAGTTGTTATCCAGCGGGTCGAGGGTGAGAGCGTTAACGTGCGTCCAGTCCACGGTCGCAAGTGTATTAAAGTCGAGCGAGTCGTTGATCGCAAGGTGGTCGCGGGCGCGCCACTGGAAGAGGATCTGCTTGTGGGCATCTATTTCCCAGAACACCAGGCTCGTGAGCACGGCATCCGGTCTTCCTCCCGGCACGAACTGACTCATATCCACAGGCCAGTTTTCGTTAGCCAGGATTAGAGCGTGGCCGTTGGGGAGTAGCTTGAAATCGTGGCCGTCTCCGTTGGGAAACGTATCCACCACCGTAAACGACTCGTCTTTGAGCGCCCAGTTCTTGCTAGCGGCCTCGGCGATCAAGCCACAGGAGGTCACCGCGCGCCACAGATTCGTAAACGGGGTCTCATAAATGGGTGTGCCCGAACTATCCATAACTACGTTGAAATTATTGGTGGTCGATCCCTTTGCGCCCAGCGTCCCAATGAAATCTCCCGGCGCCACCGGTCCATTACTGGATATTACCAGGCTGGGAAAATTCGGGAGCAGTTGCGCGTTCGCACTGGTGTAAGCATCCAGCAAAGTCAAAACGGTTACCGACAACCATCCCGATCTTTTCATCTTCATAAACGTGATCTCTTTTCCTTCAGGCATCTATTTGCTGCTTCTCTTATCGTCATTGAATGTCGGTTTCCTAATCGAGTATCCGGGCCCTAAGAGGGCCGTCGCACAGACCATGCCACGGACCGTAGGTGTTGTTTTACAGGGGTTTCCGGGGGAAGGCGTGGGTCAACAACAGGGCCTAGATAAATTGCTTGCCATGCCCGCGATAAGCGGCTGACCTGTTCAGACCGGCAAACGGACGCGGCTCCGGCAGCCGGAACTGAACGCGACGCTGGATCGTGGATCGCGCATCAGGCCGATCCGCCCGTTCTCCGCGACTCATTTGAGAGCACGGGCGACAGGGGCGTATCAATAAAACGATCGAGGTGCGACGCACGCAGTATTCAGACGGTTTGTTCTCGGAGTTGGTTACACAAATCCTGCATTTTAGATTATTCTCAGGTAGCCAACGAGCTTCTGACCACATTCCCCGCCGGCAGGTCACCTGCGCTCGAGTGAAATGCGCTGTGCGGACATTACGGCGCATAAGGGGAGGCACTTCCCAAGCCGTTGGGGTCAACGGCAACCATGGTTCGGATCCAGGAAGTCACCCACGAAGCGGTGCCTCAAATCGTGTTCGATCTGGCGATATCGATGTATGCTAATACCAACGCCCCTTACAAGGACTGCAGTGTTTACCGCAGCCTTCGAATTGCTGATCTCTACGCGCATCCGGCGCAGGCCGTAGCCGATTTGTCGGTAACTTACAAGAGTGGGGCGCCGCGCTTGGAGTTTTCTGCCGATGGCGCCAGTAGTTACGTCATCGAGGCTTCCACAAACCTGACGGACTGGGCAGCGATCGGCGTAGCCGTGGAAAGCGTGCCGCAGAGTGGAGATTTCAGCTTTGAAGACAGCCAACCCCTTCATTTTCCGGTTCGCTACTACCGAGTCGCCACGCAGTAGTGGGGGCCCAACAAGGATCACCAACCCGGACGGCTGTCAGCCACATCACATCACCAAGTAGACCTCGGTTTGGGCCGCGCGAGCCCGGCGGGTTCCTGGGCGATGAGTTCCAATGTCGCCCTGGTGCGCCACGCCAGTCATGAGTGCGTTGAAACACGCCTGGCAGTTCCTGGGTCAACGGCCAGCGACTTACGAAGAAGGCCACTTGTTGGGTTCAACTTGCCCTGCCGCTTGCGCCGCAGCATCGCCTGGCGCTCAAGGCTTGTGGCCCCCGACAAGGTTTTCGAAGCCTCGGCTTGCCCCAACCGGAAGTGCCGCACGCGCACGGGAAAACTGTCCGTTTCGAATGTGCTTACCATGACAAACAAAAGTTTCGAGTAACGGGTCTCGTTAGGTCTCAGGTAACCGATTCTCATATCTGGTTTTTCTGTGATGGGAGTTGCGTTCATGATATTGGTAGTCGCTAATGCAGAGGCCATGCCACGGGGCGGAGTGGTTGATTTACAAGGGTTTGTGAAAAGCAGCAGGCGGAAATGGGTGGGCAGCGGAGAAGCGCTTTATCGCGCTGGTGATAAGCGGCTGACCTGTGCAGGGCGTGGACTAACTTGGCCCTTCAACCGTAAGGGGTACGGGACTCTCCCCAACGCGAGGTCTCCGGGCATTTCATGAGGTGAGATTGGCAATTAATTGCCCGACTGGCCCGCGGCGCTGGTTGTGATCTTCACACCGAAATTATTGAGAATGAAGGTCTGCGCCTGGCCCGCGGTGCTCTGCTTTTTGTCCATGTAGCCCGCAGCCAGGCCGCTGGTGAGGCGGCTGAGGCCGAGGTGCCGGTGACTTGAAAGGGCTGGCTGTTGAAATAGACAATGCTCGTGCCGGGCGCGCCCGCTGAGACGAACGATCCGCGGTTGGCGTAGCTGGCGAGCTGGCCCTGGTCGATGGCGGTCACGGCGGTGACTTCAGGATAGGCAGCGGGATAGAACGGCGTGGTAACCGGGGTGTTGCCGGCAGCGCCAAAGAACACAATATTCTGGGAGCTGGCCTGCTTGATAACGTCATGCAAGAAGGTGCTGTCGCTCGCGCTGCCAAGGCTCAAGTTAATAATCTTGGCCCCGCCGTTAACGGCTTGGGCAATGCCGTTGGCGACATCGAAGGTGGTGCTGGAGGCGCTGGGGCCATAGACATCGACTGGGAGAATCTCCACGGAGGTGCTCCCTTTGGTTATCGCCTGGAGGCTGCTCAGGATGGTTTCGGCCATCGAGGTGCCGTGGGACGGCACGCTCGGGTCAAGTTGCGCCTCGCCCGCAACCGAGATGGCTTTGAGCAAGAAACTATCGAGGCCGTTGCCGAGCGGTTGGACTGCGGTATCGACCAGTCCCACGATAGGGCGTCCGCTGTCGGACGGCGGCTTGAGCGTCAGGGAGGGGGGAGGCACGGTGGTGGAGGCTATCCCGGTCGGACTCATGGGGCGATCGACGGTGTAGTTGCTGTCAACGGAAGTCACGTCGGGGTTGCTGGCGAGTTGCTGCCGCGCGGAATCGGTGGAGGCGGGGTCGTCGAACTTGAGACGATAGGCGTTGAGGCTGTCGATGCGGCCAATGACCTTGGCGCCCAGCAAACGGGCGATGTCCTCAATCTTAGCCCCTGGTTTGAGGCGGACGATGAGTTCGTTGGGGATGACATTGGTCGGCGAGGACGTATCGGCCGGTCCCACGGGGTGAACCCGCTCGGTCGCAGCGCGCAGGGTGGTGCCAAAGACGAAGAGCCGGGAACTGGAGTTGGTCTCGGGAACCAAGGCGTAGTTCAAGTTTCCGAGGAGCAACCGCAACGCTTCGGCGAGCGGGAGTTCCTTGAATTTGGCGGACACGGTTTGGGTAGTGGCCTGGGGCTCCACAAACACCTGCCAGCCCGTGCTGGCTGCGATTTGCTGAAGCACCTTGAGGAGTTTGGCGGTCTGGATGTCAGCCGTGACCCGATTCTGATTGGTGCTCCAGTTGAGGGTGTCGAAGGCCCAGGCGCGAGACGCGGCTGATAGCGCTAAGACGAGGGCCAGGGCGAAGAGGCCAAACCGACGTTGTATGAGTTTGAGCATGAGCTTCTGTGCCTGATGCAGCCCCGGTGCCACGGCTTAGTGAAGTCGATTCACAGTGGTTTTGAAGGGAAGCGAGGGCAAAAGGGGGGGGAAGGGGAGAACGGCCTTATCGTGCTGGTGGTAAGGGACTGACCTCCGCCGGCGCAAACCGACGCGGGTCTGGCGTTGTCAACCGAGGTATTGCCTTTTGCGTGACACCCCTTGTTCCAGCTCTGCGCCAGGACTTGATGGCTTTGGTGGATGATAACTTGCCGCGCTTCCCCGTTGAGCCGCCGCCCCGGTTTGAAGTTTTGGCGCGACGCTCCCATCGCAGCACGACCGGCGCGCCGACATCGTGCTGATGGGGAAAAGAGGGATTGCCGGGGGGCTATGCGTCGGGGTAATTGTGGCAGAGGGCAGGTGGCAGGGGTTCGGACGGCGTGGGAGCGAGGCGTGTTCCCGCCTGCGCACGCGGGGTTTCGGAAACATACGATTTACCGCACTGGGGACAGAGGGAAATCAGCCCGGCCAGATGTTTCACCTGCTCTCGGGCTTCCGCCAGGGACCGTTCCAGCTCGCGGCGCTCGCCGATGCTGGACTTTATTTTGGCAAAGGTGATGGCGTTGATGATGAACGTAGCGAAGTGCATCCCGGTGTTCCAGTAGCCATAAAAGGGCGCGGAGTAGCGGTCGCCCGCATAGCGATCAGCCGTGTACCAGATTGCGGAAGCAATGAACGCCACGATAATCCCCGGCCCCTGACCGAAGTTCCAAGCCACCACGGCCACTGGCGCCGTATAGAACGCGAACAAGCCCAACTCATAACCCGTGGCGAGGTCAATCCAACCGAGCGCACCGAGCCAGAGGGCGCATCCGGCGAACACGATCAATGTACTGGCTTTGTTGCACTGCATGGCTTGATTTAGTTCAACAATTACCGGGAGGCAACTCGAATGAGAAGCCGTAGTATTTGGCTGGGGGCAAACGCGCGCGACAGCCACCCGGTTCGACTGAGCGCGACCAGCATCGCAATCCCTGCGGGGTCGGTAATCGGACGAGCGCTGGCAGGCAAACGGTTGCAGAGCAGATTCGATCAGACGTTCACTGCCAGGGGCGGAATTTGGAGCACGCAGTTGCTGGAGCCAAATGCGTTCGGCACGCGAGCCGAGGCGTGGGGATCGTCCTGCCACTCGCCGTCCACGATGAACCGGTACTCGTGGCGTCCAGGTGCCAGCAAGAGTTGAACTTTCCAGGTTCCGGTTTCGTTCTGACGCAGACGGAGGTCATCGGCACGCCATTGGTTGAAATCTCCGGCGACGAAGACTGTTTGGGCTTGCGGAGCCTCGCAGGTCAACTCGACCTCAACTGGCCGACTGTTTGCCCCAGGCTCCGGCACGTGACTTCGGCGGCGGGACGTGGGCCTCGACAGGGTGCCGGTTTGATTATTATTCCGTTTCATAAATATGCCTTTCCAGGTTCGGGTTTATTCAGCATGACGCGTCGCCGCGGGCTGGTAGTGGAATTCTGTTTTCTTCCCGACCAGGCGCGCCAGGCGTTGCTCGGCGGGCTCAGCGAGGAGTTGTTCCATCGTTCGCAACAATGTCGCTATGTCCATCGGTTTCTCCAGCAGCGCGCCGGCACCGGCGTGGACCGAAGTAAAGAATTGGTTCGCACGCGCGGTGGCGATGATGATCGTGGCGAGTGGTTGCTCGCGGGTGAACTGATCCCTTCCCCTGGCCCCCGGGCTGCAGCCGCGAGACGTTTGCCCCTTGACTCACGAGCCCACCGGGCGCAACTTCCCACCGTGAGTTCCTTCGCAGCCTCTGAGCACGTCCGTCACACCACCCCTTGGGGCTGGCGTGAAGGAGCACACCCCAAGCACGTACCATACTCTGGTAAGG
>Ga0118677_10008186_pt1 | contig 16876 bp, 10 predicted proteins | sample AliMusrvi5mmetaG_FD_86154 | JGI IMG/M metagenome (GOLD analysis project Ga0118677, IMG submission 86154) | reverse complement strand
GTTGTATTCCCACAAAATTGTTTTCATTGAGGAACCAAACCGAAACCGTAAATAGGGAACGGTTTTCCAAAATTCCAAATCCGGAATATGAGTTTCATTGCGATATTCATAAAAATAATAAAATATATCTGGACACAAAACAACCTATACCGGCGGATGTTTTAAGTAAATGCAAAAAAATACCGGAAGACAATTTTGAAAAGGCGACTGAATCTTACGTAAATAATTTACCTTGCCCAAAAATCATTTCATTGAAAAAGGGGGCGGCGGTTATGTGTTTAATTAATTTGGATATAGATATGGGAATATCGAATGGTTCTCAAGGAGTAATCGTAGATTTTACGGAAAATGAAGAAAACACGCTACCGGTGGTGAAGTTTTCGAATGGCCATGTTCGACCCATTCCTTACCATTATTGGCAGATGGAAGATATACCTACATTTTCGTATGGACAATTGCCATTATCTTTATCGTGGGCGATAACAATCCATAAAATGCAGGGAACAACCATTTCAATGGCGGAAATAGACATAGGAAATACCATATTTGAATATGGACAAATGTATGTGGCACTTTCGAGATTAAAGTCATTGGAAGGTTTATATTTATTGAATTTTACGCCTTCGAAAATAAAGGCGAACCCGACGGTTATTGAGTTTTATAAAAAAATAGCGGAAACGTTTGGGGAGGATGAGCCGGTAATACCCACACCCGAAAAACCCCCCAAGTTTAACGTAAAAAAATTCTTATTGGAACGGTTTATAAAAATAAATATAATGCCCGAAAACGAAAAACCTCCCAAGTTTGATGTGGAACGGTTTTTACGGGAACGAGAAAAATCACAAAATACCCCCCCGTTCATAAAACCGGATTTACAACCCGAAAACGAAAAACCGCCCAAGCTTGATGTGAAACGGTTTTTACGGGAACGGGAAACACCCAAAAAAGGAATCGATATAAGAACGTTTTTCGGGGAAGAACAACCCGAATGTAATAAAACGAAAAAAATAAAACATCAAGACACAAAACATTTTATGATTCCCCCGCCGCCAACATTGAGAAACCGAACCCGAAACCAAACAAAAATAACAAAAAAAGACATAGATAACCCGTATTCAAAATATGCGTTTGTGGAATAGAGTAAATACAATATATAAAACATAAAACGAAAAAAAGACGAAAAAGAAATAGCTGATTTGTAAAAGCAAGCTCAGGTTATCGGAAGATGCCGGCTGCAAACATCATCCTTCGTCGAATTTATATCCAACACCTTTGATCGTCCTGATGCTTTCGATTCCAAGCTTTTCACGGATCCGGCGGATATGGACATCAATCGTCCGGTCACCAACGATCACATCCTCTCCCCATACATTGGCAAAAATTTCGTCGCGCGTTACCACCTTGTCCGGACGTGATACAAGAAATTGAAGCAGTTCAAACTCCTTGCGTGCCAGGTTGAACTCCTGTTCATCTTTGACCACAACGTACCGCTCTTTATCAATGGTAAATCCTTTGAGTTTGATAATGTTGCTCTCTTCCGGCAACTCTTTGTGCCTTCGCAGCAAAGCCTGAATGCGGCTGACAAATAATTTAGGTTTGATGGGTTTGGTAATGTAATCATCTGCTCCGGCCTCAAACCCGGCAATCTGTGAGTAATCTTCTCCACGTGCCGTCAGGAAAGCGATCATCGTACCGGCCAGATCAGGTATTTTCCTGATTTCGGCACAGGCCTCCATCCCGTCCATCACCGGCATCATCACATCGAGAATAACCAGTTTGGGCTTATACTGTACTGCAAGTCTCAATGCTTTCTGACCATTTTTGGCAGTCAGCACCCTGTATCCCTCCTTTTCCAGGTTATATCTCAGGAATTCAAGAATATCAGGTTCATCGTCAACCAACAGGATGGTGATGTCGTTGTTCTCCATCCTGCAAAGCTAAAACTCCCATTATTCATGCGAATTAAAGAATCATTAAATAACTGTTAAATAATGGTTCATTATTTTGGCATGATGACTAACTGCCAAACCGATAGCCTATTCCTGATTCTGTATTCAACAGTTTTGGTTTTGACGGATCATCTTCAACCTTTTTCCGCAACTGGGCAATAAAAACCCTGAGATATTGGGTTTGTTCAATGTAGCCCATTCCCCATACTTCTTTAAGAATATATTGATGTGTCAATACCCTGCCTTCATTTTTTGCCAGCAATGCTAAAAGTGAAAACTCGGTTGAGGTGAGTTTTATCAATTCATTATCTTTACGCGCAGTGTGGTTTGCGAGATCGATTGTCAATGAACTGAAACTGAGAATCGGGTTTTCAGCAGGTCCCTGGCTTTGCCGGATGGCAACCCTGATTCGTGCAAGCAACTCCCCGGTGCGAAATGGTTTTGTGAGATAATCGTTGGCCCCGTTATCAAGGGCTTTTACAATGTCTTCCTCTGAACTTCGCACTGAAAGAATGATGATGGGTTTAAGGTACCATTCACGTAATTTTTTCAGGAGATCCAGACCATCAATATCAGGCAAACCCAGATCGAGGATTATTAAAGCAGGCTGGCTTGTGGCTGCCATTGACTGTCCCTCTTTCCCGGTGGATGCCTCAGAAATTTTATAGCCGTTTGCTGATAGTGTTATCTCCAGTAACCTGCGAATTTGTCGTTCGTCATCAATTATTAATATGTTGTCCGGACTTAACATTACATATTATTTTTACTGAACTGGTCCATCTCTGAAATTTTGACTGGAATTTTAATCGTGAATATAGCTCCGCCGTTTCTGCGATTCTCCGCAACAACAGATCCATGATGGGCCTCCACAAAACCTTTAACGATTGACAACCCCAATCCTGTGCCACCGGCTTTGGCCTCCTTCCCCCTGTAGAACTTGTTAAAAACAGATGACAATTCGTTTGTTGGAAAACCAGGCCCCCTGTCCATCACCTGTATGGTGAGCAGGTCATTGTCGTAATAGAACTTGAGTCTTATCAGGGTTCCTTCCGGGGCGTTTTGTGTTGCATTCAATACAAGATTGTGGATTACCTGCTCCATCAGCCCGAAATCAATTAAAACCAATGGCATATCCCTGGGGATTACTGTTGCTAATTTAAAAGGCAACAACTCATGCTCAAGGTTAACGGCTATTTTATGGGCCAGATCATGAACATCGCACCAGTCGGTGCGTGGTGTTATCCGGCCTGATTCAAGGCGCGACATGTTCAGCAGGTTTTCGATGAGCCTGTTGAGCCTTACAGAAGCTGTACTTATTTCATCATACAGTTTATGTCTCGTTTCTTCCGAATAACGCTGGGCTGACAGGGTATCCGAAGCACCCATGATCGTGGCCACAGGAATTCGCAACTCATGCGATATGGAATTAAAAAGTGTTTTATAGAGTTTATCTGATTCATTCAGAATAAACGTATTTTTGGCAACATTCCTTAAAAATTCACGCTCGAAGTTCCCTGATATTTGGGATAAAAATGCTTCCCAGAACTGTTCCTCCCCCTGTGTAAACACATTGGCCTGCGCTACTGCGATAACCCCCATGTTGTCGGTATTCCCGGTAAGAGGATAAAATGTGTAATCGGCAGAGGGTAGCGTATCCGTGTGTTTCCCGGCTTTTGAAGCATGTTTAAAAACCCATGCGGCTACACTTTGTTCGTTCTCCGACAATGTTATCTTTGTTTCATGGTTTGCGTGGTTTTCAAGCTGGTTCATTTCATTCTTAAGTATGATGGCACACTCAAACCTGAAATATTTTTTAACATATTGAACAGCGATTTTTGTCACTTCATCAATCCCCGAAACCAATGTAAATTCTCTTGTTAGCTGATACAATGCATGGGTGCGCTCTTCCCTGATCCTGATCCTTTTCTCCTGCCGCCTCACCCTTGAAGTCAGAATCCCATTGAGCAGGGCAATGATAAAAAACATGATCAGCATAAGCATGTCTTCGGGTTTTCCGACATACATGGTAAATTGCGGGGGAATAAAAAAATAATCCCAGATAAATGCACTCAGGGTTGCAGCAAGCAAAATAGGACCTGTCCCATAAAAAAGGGCGAGAATAGAGACCAGAAACAATAAAACAAAGGATACAACCTGGTACCCGATATAATCTTTAACAAGATAGCTGATAACTGAAAACAGGATAACAAAAAGGGGAATTACCAGGTATTGCCGGATATTTGAGGTGAATGGGGGAATAGAAACTTTTTCCCTGAATTTATCTTTTGCCAAACTATCGGAACCAAGAATGTACACATCAATATTGCCGCTAAACCGGATCAGCCTGTTTACAAATCTGCCAAGCCGTAGCATGGAAAACAGGCTGCGAACCCTGGGTTTCCCGACAATAATATGGGTAACGTTTTCTTTCTGGGCAAAATCAACAATGGCTTTCACAATATCATTGTTGGTAATGATCCGGACTTTAACACCCAGTTGTTTCGCCAGGCTGATATTTTTATCAAGTTGTTCCTGCTCTTTGGATGTGAGTTTATGCAGGGTTTCAACGTAGATCGCCTGAATGTTTGCCCCCATGGAGTAAGCCAGGGTTTTTGCCCACCTCAGTAATTTCCCGGAGTAAGGGCTTGGTCCGACTGCCACTAAAAGGAGCATTCCCGATTTCCAGGGTCCGCGAATACGCTTGTTCTGCATGTAATCGTGCAGCTGTTTGTCAACACGATCGGCAACAATGCGCAGCGCCATTTCCCGCAAAGCGGTGATGTTCCCTTTGCGGAAAAAATTTCCAATCGCCTCTTTAGAACGCTCGGGAGTATATACCTTCCCGTCGGAAAGTCTTTGGAGCAATTCGTTCGGGGGCAGGTCGATCACTTCAACCTCATCGGCATTTTCGAAAATCTCGTCCGGCAATGTCTCACGTACAATAATTCCTGTAATCTGTGCAACGGTTTCGGAACGGCTTTCAAGATGCTGAACATTCAATGTTGTGTAAACATTGATGCCATTTTCAAGAATTTCCTGGATATCCTGGTACCTTTTTACATGACGGCTTCCGGGGGCATTTGTGTGGGCAAGTTCGTCGACCAGCACAATTTGAGGTTTCCGGGCAATGATGGCATCCAGGTCCATCTCCTGAACGGGAGTTGATTTATACAGGTAGGTTTTACGGGGAATTATTTCAATTCCCTCTGTAAGCTGGACCGTTCCAAGCCGGTTATGTGTTTCAACATACCCGATGATGATATCGCTGCCTTTTAATTTATCGGCTTGCGCCACCTGCAGCATGGTGTACGTTTTGCCAACACCTGCACACATTCCGAAAAATATGTTCAGTCTGCCCTTTTTACTTTTTTCTTCGTCGTTTTTCAGGGAAGCTAAAATTTCATCGGGATCCGGCCTGTTATCTTCGTAATTCATTGCCTTATATTATCCACTGCCAAATTTAATTTAAATACGTTGATCCTTGGCTCGCCGAATAAAAAATACTGGGGTCCTTCTGTCATGTCTGCAATGAGTTGCCGCACTTTCTGCTTTTGTGCCGTGTTGAAATTTCTTGCTGTTGCGACTCTTTCCATCTGGCACAATGCAGCACCAGGCGATATGTGCGGATCAAGGCCACTTCCTGAAGCAAAAATCATCTCTTTTGGAATGGCTGTTATATCGGTTATTGAATTCTTTGCTGCAAAGGATGCCTGCCGTTCAGTAACCTGTTTTTTTAATTTCTCACTCGTTGGTCCAAAGTTTGACGCACCTGATGGCACCGGGTTATAATCAATCGCTGAGGGTCTTGACCAGAAATAGATGGTGCTGTCGAACTTTTGGCCGATTAATTCAGAACCTGCAATTTTACCATCTTTCATTACCAGGCTCCCATTTGCTTTAGCGTGAAAGAAAAGCTGTGCCAATCCGGTCATTAAAAGCGGATAAACAATTCCTGTCAGAATGGTCATGACCAAAAAGAATTTTAATGCAATAACCAATTGTGTTTTCATAATAATCTCTGTTTCTTCATTAATTAACCTGGTTCCTAGACCATGTGTGTAAATACGACAAACATATCAATCAGTTTGATCCCGATAAATGGAATGATAACACCCCCGATCCCGTATATCAGAATGTTTAATGCAAGTACCCGGTTGGCAGAGATGGGCCTGTATTTCACACCTTTAAGGGCCAGTGGAATGAGTGCGATAATGATCAGCGCATTGAATATCACGGCGCTTAAAATTGCACTTTCGGGAGTGGCCAGTTTCATGATGTTAAGGACGCTTAACGGGGCTATTCCTGAAGAGGTAACATACAATAATGTTGCAATTGCCGGTATAATGGCGAAGTATTTGGCAACATCGTTGGCAATGCTGAAAGTAGTGAGCGCTCCACGGGTCATCAGCAATTGTTTCCCTGTTTCAACCACCTCGATCAGCTTTGTCGGGTTGCTGTCAAGGTCGACCATATTCCCGGCTTCACGTGCTGCCTGGGTACCGGTGTTCATGGCTAACCCCACATCGGCCTGCGCCAGGGCCGGCGCATCGTTGGTGCCATCGCCGATCATCCCTACCAAATGCCCGCTTGCCTGTTCTTCACGGATACGGCGCAGTTTATCTTCAGGTGTGGCCTCAGCCATGAAATCATCAACGCCAGCTTCTGCGGCAATGGCGGCTGCAGTTAACGTGTTATCGCCAGTGATCATCACGGTCTTAATGCCCATTTTCCTCAGTTCCGCAAACCGCTGCTTAATGCCGCCTTTGACAATGTCTTTGAGATGAATGACTCCCATAACCTTGTTATCCTCTGCGACAACCAGCGGGGTTGCACCCTGTCGTGCCACGTCGGATACTACGTCTATGATTCTTTGGGGATAAAACCCATTGTTGTTCTGAACAAAGGTCCGGATCGAATCTGATGCGCCTTTGCGGATCTGGTGAAGTTTGCCGTCAGGGCTTTTAAAATCCACCCCGCTCATCCTGGTTTGGGCCGAAAACGGGATGAAGGAGGCCTGCAACTGGTGCACTTCCCGTCCGCGGATGTTGAATTTTTCTTTAGCCAGCACCACGATTGATCTCCCTTCAGGGGTTTCGTCTGACAAGGAAGAAAGTTGCGCCGCATCAGCAAGCTCCTCAATCGTAACCCCTTCAGCCGGGATGAAGTCGATTGCCATCCGGTTCCCGAGGGTAATGGTCCCGGTTTTATCGAGCAGCAGAACATCCGTATCGCCCGCGGCTTCGATGGCTTTTCCGCTGGTGGCAATCACATTCTTGCGCAAAAGCCTGTCCATCCCGCTTATCCCGATGGCACTCAGCAATCCCCCGATCGTTGTCGGGATCAGGCATACAAGCAGGGAAATCAGTACCGGAAGGGTCAGGTTATGATCAGCCGAGAGGCCTGAAGCTTTTAAACTGTAACTGAAGTAGGCAGGCATGCAAACGACCACCAGGAGGAAAATAATCGTCAGACCCGACAAAAGGATGATCAGCGCTATTTCGTTGGGTGTCTTCTGACGTTTGGCGCTTTCCACCAAAGCAATCATGCGGTCCAAAAAGGTGTTGCCTGGTTCGGATGTTACTTTTATCGTGATCTGGTCGCTGATTACCTTCGTTCCCCCTGTAACTGCACAGCGGTCGCCGCCGCTTTCACGGATCACCGGCGCCGATTCACCCGTAATGGCTGATTCATCAACACTGGCTATTCCTTCGATCACATCTCCGTCGGCCGGGATAACATCTCCTGCAGCACAAATAACAACATCATCCTTTTTCAGATCAGTGGCCACAACCAGTTCTTCTTTATTATGAACCAGCCTGCGGGCCTTTGTCTCGGTACGACTTTTACGAAGACTATCGGCCTGCGCTTTCCCGCGGCCTTCGGCAATGGCTTCGGCAAAGTTGGCAAATAGTACGGTAAACCATAGCCAGAGCGTGATCTGAAAGTTAAATCCGGAGAAATGACCACTGAAAACATCCACCAATACAACCACTGATGTCATCAGGGCTCCGATCCCAACGATAAAAATAACGGGGTTTTTTATAAGAACTCCCGGGTTCAGTTTAACAAATGAATCTTTGATCGCCCTTACCACAATTTCACCGGTAAATAATTGGCTCATATTTCGATTTTCCATATTCTGAATCCTTGAAAAAAATTAATAGGTAACTCCCAGGTTCATTAAGAAATGCTCAGCAACAGGCCCCAATGCCAGCGGGGGGAAGAAGGTCAGTCCTCCTACGATGATGATCACACTTAATAGCAGCAGCACAAACAACCAGTTGTCGGTTTTAAAGGTGCCGGATGATACGGGTGTGATCTTTTTCTTTCCCATGCTCCCGGCGATGGCCATCACCGGCACAATCACCCCAAATCGGCCGATGATCATCCCGAATCCGGTCATCAGGTTATAAAAGACCGTATTTGCGTTGAGTCCTGCAAATGCGCTTCCATTGTTGCCGGCAGCAGAACTGAAGGCATATAGAATTTCTGAAAGCCCGTGAGGGCCGGCATTATTGAGCCCTGCAAGGCCTGCAGGCACCGAGCAGGCAATGGCCGAAAACAATTTAATGACGAGGCTTGGAGCCAGTACTGCAAAAATGGCCATTTTGACCTCAAATGCTTCGACTTTTTTTCCCAGGTATTCCGGCGTCCGGCCAACCATAAGCCCGGCAATAAATACAGTGAGAAGTATAAATATGACTATGCCGTAAAGTCCTGAGCCGACCCCGCCAAAAATGATTTCCCCAAGCATGATGTTGAATAAGGAAACCAGGCCGGACAGGGGAGATAAACTGTCGTGCATGCAGTTTACCGCACCGCAGGAAGCATCGGTGGTAACAACGGAATACAACACACTGTTGGTTATCCCGAACCGGGTCTCTTTTCCTTCCATGCTCCCGGCAATATTCAACACATTGTTATGACCATATTCTGACCAGAGCGACAGGGCAAGGCCCGCTGCAAACAGGATAAACATGGTGATGAAAATTGTCCATGCCTGCCGTTTGGACTTCGCATAATGTCCATATGTAAATACAAGTCCGCCTGAGATGATAAGGAGGGCAAGCATTTCCAGGAAATTGGTGAAAGGGGTCGGACTTTCGAATGGATGGGCGGCGTTTGCATTAAAAAAACCTCCCCCATTGGTGCCAAGTTGCTTGATGGCACTTTGTGACGCAACCGGCCCGAGCGGAATTACCTGTTCAGTGCCTTGCAACGTGGTGGCTTTAACATAATGCGAGAAAGTCTGTACCGCTCCCTGGCCAACAAAAAGCATCGTAAGAACAATGGATAAGGGCAGTAAGACATATACCACAATACGGGTCATGTCAGCCCAGAAATTGCCGAGGTTTTCGGTGGTCTTCCTCGTTAACCCGCGCACCAAAGCCAGCAATACGGCGATCCCGGTGGCTGCACTTACAAAGTTCTGCACGGTCAGCCCCACCATCTGAACCAGATAGCTCAGTGTATTTTCGCCACTGTATGACTGCCAGTTGGTATTGGTGATGAAACTGGCAGCGGTATTAAATGACAGATGCCATGATACGTTCGGCAGCTTTTCTGCATTCAGAGGCAAATAGGCCTGGATGAGCTGTAAAAGGAATAAAAACACCATGCCAAACAGGTTGAAAAGGAGGATGCCATAGGTATAGCTCTTCCAGTTCATCTCTTCTTCACTTTTTATTCCTGACACCCTGTAAACTGATTTTTCCAGCCAGCCAAAAACCGGTGTCATGAAATGGTTCTCACCCATGAAGACCTTTGCCATAAATTTACCCAGCAAAGGGCACAGGGCAACAAAGGCAATTATGAATAACACTATCTGCATCATTTCATTCATATTATTCCTGCTTTAAATTTTCAGCAACTATTTTTTTAATGTTAAAATTTATCGGGCCGCAATAAAGTATATACCAGGTAACCCATGATCAGCAGGGCAACAATACCCCCGATCAGGTAACTCATGGGGCCATTGGAGACAACCGCACCCGGCGGGGCCGGAGCCGCCACAAGCAGGAGCATCGATTTGACAACTCTGTTTTTCATTTTGATTTGAATTTTTTGATTCATCGCAATACTGCGTTCTTTATGTCAATTTGTTTATGCTCGTTTGAATATTTGTTTGATTCATAACTGATCGTTTTCAAACCAATGCAAAGATCGTGTTGAAATTATAAGGGTTTTATAGCAATTAGCCGTTGGATATAAAGATTTTATAAAGAGGCTGTTCCGGAATAATCATTCGTTGACAACTCAAGTTTCTGCCGGGCACCAAGGTTATATTTCCTCCTGTACCGGGCATAAAATCACCTTAAAACCCTCGTTAATCACGGGTTTTACTTAGGGAAAAGCAGTTTTGCCAGGATGAGGGTGCCATCCCATTAATAAAGGTATCCACAAACCGTAATATTTTATTCAGAACTCTGTCGCCAATTTTCTTTCGCTCTAAAACTGAAGGTTTGGTGCCTTCAATTAAATCAAGGACTTCATCCCGCAATGGTTCCCGCTCGGCAAAAAGATAATTTTCAATGGTCTTTTCAACCTTGTCGGATGAGAGGTTTTCATCTTTGCAAAGTTGGTTAAATGCTGCTATCTGCTCTTCATTCCAGAATTTATCAAAGGCATCCGGGATATCATCTGAATCCGGGATCAGGGGTAGATTCTCCTGGATAAATTTCTCGATCAGTTCCCGTTTGCTGCGCAAATGCGCTTCACCGGCAATCAGGTCAATGATCTCCTTGCGCCGCTTTTCCTGATCGCTGCCCTTCAGGTTTGCAAGCAATTTGAGGATGTAAGCAACATTGATTTCATCCCGACGGATCAGTTCCAGTTCAAAATCAACATCTTCGAGGATGGAAGCTTTATCTACCTGATGGTCGGATCTGACTTTATCATACAGATCAAGGTATTTGCTTTTGTAATCTTCGAAAAGCTGTTCATTCATCGCCAGATGGTCAAAACTGAAATCAGCGAAAGTGCAGAGCACATTCTTTAACCGCATAAGTTCCCTGAAGGCCTTGATAAACTCAAGTTCTTCTGTTTCACTGGGCAGGTCATTGACACTATTTACTGTTGGGGTAACTTTTAGCAACTCAATGAATGCCTGGGAGAATTTTCTGACATACTCATCGTAGGGCTGCATGATGATGATATCCTTGGCGTCCTTGTTGGAAAACAAAGCTATGGCATCATCAGTTGCTTTCTTCAGATTGCGAAAAACTACGATATTTCCCTGGGATTTCTGATCATTGAAAATCCGGTTCGTTCTTGAATAGGCCTGGATGAGACCATGATATTTCAGGTTTTTATCAACATACATCGTGTTGACCTTTTTAGCATCAAACCCTGTAAGGAACATATTCACCACCAGCAGGATGTCAACCCGATCCTGTTCCCGGGCATCAATCCGTTCACGGTCCTTGATGCGTTTTGAAATATCATTGTAGTAATTGTAAAAGGAAAGATTATCCCGGGTAGAGAAATTGGTTGTAAACATTTGATTGTAATGGATGATAAACTCATCCAGCTTTTCACGGCTGTGCTTGTTGATATTGGACGAGGAGTTTCCTCGCTGATAATCTGATTTATGATCCGCTGCTAAATTAAATTCCTCATCCTCCGGTTCATCATATAAAAAGCCGGTAGCATCCTTATCATCTTCATTGGCAGTATAACTGAAGATGGTGGCAACACGCAAATTGTGTTCTCCCGCGTCCTTTTTGGCCTGAAACAGCTCATAATATTTGATCAGTGTTTCAATGCTGCTCACACAAAACATCGCCGTGAATTCCTGACTATAGGTTTTCCGGTGATGGTGCGCCAGGATGTAATCAGCAATTTTATTCAGACGCACCGGTGATTCCATTAACTCTTTGGTGTCAATGTCTTCAACCTCAATATCGATGTTGGTGTTACTTTCATCTTTTTGTTTGTACCGGCCCACGTACTCTACGGAAAATTTGAGCACATTTTCATCCTTGATGGCATCGGTGATCACATACTTATGAAGGCAATCGCCAAATAACTCCTTGGTGGTACGCCTGCCCAATTCGTTTTTCACTGCGTTGTCAACAAAAATGGGAGTTCCGGTAAACCCAAACAGTTGAATGTTTTTGAAGAACGATTTTATCCGGGCATGGGTCTCACCAAACTGTGAACGGTGACATTCATCAAAAATGAATACAATTTTTTCATCTTTCAGCCTTTCCATGCGCAGCAGGTATTGTTTCTTGCTGATGGCCGTATTGAGTTTCTGAATAGTGGTGACGATGAGCTTGGTATCATCGGAAAACTGTTTGACCAGTGCGTTGGTGTTATCAGTTCCGTCGATGCTGCCTTTGCTGAAGCTATTGAATTCCTTAGTGGTCTGATAGTCCAGATCTTTCCTGTCAACCACAAAAACAACCTTCTTCACATGAGGCAGATTCATCAGAATCTGACTGGCCTTGAAGGATGTCAATGTTTTTCCGGAACCGGTGGTATGCCAGATGTATCCGTTTTTGTTGGTGTCCTTCACCCTTTCTATCAATGCTTCAACAGCGAAATACTGGTAAGGCCGCAGAACCATTAAAATCTTATGAGCTTCGCTGAGTACAATGTACTTGCAAATCATTTTCGATACATGGCAGGAATCCAGAAAACAGAACGCAAATTGTTCAAGTTGTGTAATGGTTTTATTGCCAAGATCGCTCCAAAAGAAGGTTTGCTTGAAAGATTGGTATTTGTTGTTAGCGTAATATTTTGTGTTCACCCCATTGCTGATCACGAAAATCTGCACGTATTGGAACAATCCGATGGAAGCGCCAAAAGAATGACGCTGATACCGGTTAATCTGGTTAAAGGCCTCTTTAAGCTCGATTCCCCTACGTTTGAGTTCAATCTGTACCAACGGCAACCCATTGATGAGCAGGGTGACATCGTAGCGATTCTTGTAAGTGCCTTCAGCCGTGATCTGGTGGGTAACCTGAAACTGATTCTGGCACCAGTTTTCCTGTTCAATGAATGCGAAGTAGAGACTTTCGCCATTATCCCGGACAATATGCTGCTTTTCCCTTAACGTCTTTGCCTTGTCGAATACTGAGCCTTTACTCAGGATGTTCAACACCCGGTCAAATTCTTTTGAAGTAAACTCTATGCCATTGTGCTTCTCTAACTGCGCTTTAAGGTTTGAAAGCAATTCTTTCTCATCCCGGATTGTCACAAAAGCATAACCCAATTGCTGCAGTTGTAGCACAAGGTTATCTTCGAGTATTTGTTCGGGTTGCTTTGACATGTTATTTCCACAACGCCTCTTTCCGCCATTCCGCCAGGACGCCATCCTTATCAGATGGAATTCCCATGAATCGAACTGGAATATTGGGATATTTTTTAAAAAGCGAATCAATTTTACGTGACAGGTGATTATTCGGATTCGCCGCCCAAAGCAAGTATTTCAAGGTGCATAAAAAATAGAATGTTCGTTGATTATTATCGAATAAGGGGACAATCCACATTTTCTTTGGCTTGATTAGAATATCGGGCTTGATAGCAAATTCCCTGTTCCAAAGACGAGAGTGATGGGCACAGATATTACGCACATAGGTCAGTGTATGAAGCCAGGAGGCAAAAACCGTGTGGTGCAATGCGAAAAAATTTGCGATATCCTGTTTGTCCTTATTTTGTTTTAATCCAACAAACAACCTCGAAAGCTCTCCGATGGTCAGTAATTCCATGAACATCCATGATGGTGGATTTTTTGGGGTTTGGTAGTTGTCCAGGTAATGCCGGATAAATACCTCCGTATGCTTTGACTGACAATTTACCTCAATAATATGCTGAACATCTTTATAGGTGTCAATCAGGACATTGCGTTTGTTAAAAGATGGTGGTTTGAAAACTTCAGGAATGTCCTGCCAATGGGAACTGTTGTAATTGTGCGCAAGAACGTAGATCATTTGGGCACGTATGGCAATTTCAACTCGTTCAATACAATCAAAAACCAAAAGCCGTAGTTCCCTGTCGAATTTATAATTGTCCAAAATCAGATCAAAGTGTGTTCCCTTGTTGAATTTGTCTTTGATTTGCTGGTAAGGCAAAAAATAGGCGCTAAGTCTAAAGTAACTTATCTGTTGCAGGTATCTGTGTGCCCTGTCCTCGTCAGGAATAATCAATCCTCGCTTTTTCAAAAGCGTGATTTGCTCTGTATAGGTTGTTGGGATTTTATTGTAGTTTTTTCCGGGCATGTTTATGTATAAAATAAAAAACCCCCCAAGTGTGCTTCAGAGAGAGGCATGGGAGGTGTATTATCGTTGGTTCAAGAACTTTCTTCCAAATTGACCCCCAAAATATGTAATAAAATATTAAGATTGGCGTCAGGAGGCGCAAAAGTACAACAATTTTCATCAAATGGTACTCCGTATAGAAAATTTATTTTATTTCTCATGGATGAAATTCATTCAGGTTTAACAAAACATCTTTTGTAACAAACCTCTTTTCCACTGTTCCGTTTTGTCAATCTGAGCACTGCAATGGTTTATCTTGGCATCAATGGCGGAAAGGAAATTGGCGATTTTGGTTTGTTCGGCAAGGCATGGAAGGTGAATATCTAATTTCATCAATTGAACCTTGGACATGTTGTATCTAGTACTCCCTTGGGCCAATTTAACTATACGGTTTCTAAAAATCTCATTTCTGAATAAATAGCGAGCAAAATAGGGGCTTACTAATTCAAATGAATGCAATCTGTATCCGAAGCAAAAGCTATTTAAATACAACTCCCCAACGGTATCTAACAAAACCGAAGCCATACCAATTTCATCTGGGGTTTCTGAAGAGACAGTAAAAAAAACGTCACCAAAAAACACCTTATTTTGTTTTTCGTTTCCACTGATTTCAACATATTCAAATCTCGAAATGTCGATTTTAGAATTATCAAATATTTGCTTATACTGAATATATGGTTTCCCTTGTCCAAAATTCTCTTTAGTCTTACCGGTTAACCCATTATACGTTTCTCCGATGTCACCCAACTTTTTTGATCCCCACTCTGGAAACTCTTCTCCTTGCTCACCCTTAAACCGGGTTTCCTGTGAGAATATTTTCTGCATTACACCTTTTTTGTATTGCTCCAGAAGGGTTCTTTGCTTTTTGACCTGAGCGAGCTTACAGTCAACTGTGGCGAGGAAAGACGCAATCTTTTGCTGTTCGGGATATAAGGGAATGGAAAATTTGATTCTGGAGAAATCCTTGTAATATAATCGTAGTCTATCACTGGTTATCCCATATGAATTTGAAGTAAAAAGGTAGAGACTCCGATTTCTTTCAAAGAGATATATGAAAAACTTTGAACAAACATTTTCATAAGGACCGAGTACAACATATGCGGGGCTTATCATGCAATTTTGCTCAGCTAAGCCAATGGCTCCTTGCCAAAGTCTCATCATATTATATGCTAAGTCATTTGTCCTAACCAATAAGTTGTCGTCCGAAGCTGCATCATTACCCATGCTCCTCTCTAAAGAATCTCGTGGAACCATTCCGCGATCTATTGTCACGGAATAGATAGGAATCAGTTCGTTTCCAGGTTCTTTTCTGTTAAAAAACAGGTTGCCAAGTAATTCATCCTCCCACACAACGTCAAAATCCTGGAACCGTACCTCTGGTAAATTTTTTTGTGACCCCATGATCAAAACGGTGTTGAGATATTCAATTCTTTGCAAAATCCTGCGATTATTTTGTCAGTTTGCTCCATTTGAAGGTTGAGTTGAACAATTTCTGTTGCCAGTTCTTTAATGTCGATCCTCTCTTCTACTTCAAAGGTATCAATGTAACGCGGTATATTCAGGTTATAGTCATTTTCTGCGATCTCTTTTAAAGTAGCCAATTTACTGTACTTGGCTTCTTCATTTCGATTCCTATATGTTGTAACGACTTTGTCGATGTCTTCATCACGTAAAATGTTTTGATTTGTGACCTTCTCAAAGTGCTGGCTGGTATCGATGAAAAGTATGTCTTCCGGGGTTTCCCGACATTTTTTAAATACAAGAATACAGGTTGGGATACCAGTTCCGTAGAAGATATTAGCTGGTAATCCAATAACAGCATCAAGGTAATTCCGGTCTTCAATCAGGTATTTGCGAATATGCTGCTCGGCTCCACCACGAAACAATGCGCCATGCGGTAGAACGATGGCCATGATCCCATTATCTGCCAACTGAAAGATCATGTGCTGAACAAAGGCGAAATCAGCCTTGCTGGATGGCGCCAATTTGCCATACTGACTGAACCTGTCATCAGTCATAAACAGCGGGCTGGCACTCCACTGTGCAGAAAATGGCGGATTGGCAACCACAGCTTCAAACTTTTTATCAATGTGCTGGGGATGTTCCAGAGTGTCCTCCTGTTTGATGTCGAATTGCCGGTAATGAACATCGTGCAGGATCATGTTCATCCTGCAAAGGTTATATGTTGTGCGGTTCAGCTCTTGTCCGTAAAAATTGTTAACCTCTGCCTCTTTGGAAATTCGCAATAAAAGGGAACCTGATCCGGAGGTGGGGTCATAGGCTGATTTCAATTTGGTTTTCCCTGTAGTGACAATTTTCGCCAACACTTTGCTTACCCCTTGCGGCGTATAAAACTCACCGGCCTTTTTTCCGGCGCCACTGGCAAATTGTCCGATCAGGTATTCGTATGCATCACCTAAAACATCAACTGCGGCATTTTCAAGCTGGAAGTCAATGTTGTCCAGGTGAAATAAAACCTTTGAAATCAATTCGTTTTTTGCAGATTCGGTTCTGCCCAGTTTGGTGCTGGTGAGATCAAGGTCTTCAAAAAGATTATCGAAATCATCCTCACTGGCCGTACCCATCGTACTTTGTTCGATGTTGGTCAGGATTTTAGCCAGGTCTTCGAGGATAAAGTTGTTTTCACCTTCCTTAGTGCTATTG
>Ga0118677_10008184_pt1 | contig 16882 bp, 16 predicted proteins | sample AliMusrvi5mmetaG_FD_86154 | JGI IMG/M metagenome (GOLD analysis project Ga0118677, IMG submission 86154) | reverse complement strand
GCGGCGGGGTGATCGCGCCCGGGCTGGGGGCCATGTCCGGGTACCTGCCCCAGAATACCGCGCTGCTGCCGACCATCGAGTTGGTGGAACCCGCCTCCGCCATCGGCAAATCCACGGTCCATGCAATGCAAGCGGGCGCGGTTTTCGGCTACCGCGGCTTGGTCAGGGAAATCATCATCCGCATCCGCGCAGAGCTTCCCGGCAGTCCGAAAATCATCGCTACCGGCGGCGATGCGGCCCTCATCGCCGCCGGCCTTCCGGAAATCGACTGCGTCGATCCCGACCTCACCCTCGACGGCCTCCGGCAGGTGGCGGCACGGGTGTTCGCGGGCGAGTAAACGGTTCCAGAAAACGATCCGCGTTAGCCTCAAAAAAGACGCAACAACCACAGAGCGAGTGTTTTTGGCTGTGCGCAAGTACTTTTCTTATTATTCCTCTGTGGAATAGTAAAGACGTGGCCTAGCGTGACCTAGTAAAGACGCTCGCCCCCGGACCGGCCCCTGCAATTCATCAATTCATCGTGAGAATCCCTGTGTCGTTCGCGTATTCCTGCCGGTGAAATCCAAATCCGCTGGATTTTATTCTCTTACTCGCATGTCCCAACAAACACCCTTTTTTCCGATCATGAGCGGTTTTCCCGAACAGCCTGCCACATTCGTGGCACCGGACCTTGCGGATCTCGCACCGCTTTTTCCGGGATACGAATTCGAAGGCTTGATCGCCACCGGCGGCATGGGCGCGGTGTATTGCGCCATCCAGAAGTCACTGGAGCGCAGGGTTGCCATCAAGATCCTGCCGCAGGAGTTGAGCAAAGACTCCGCCTTCTGCGCGGGTTTCGAGGCTGAAGCCAAAGCCATGGCACGCCTGAACCATCCCAATCTGATAGGCGTTTACGATTTCGGCGAGGTCAACGGCATGCCCTATATCATCATGGAGTATGTCCCGGGACAATCCCTGTTCCACATCGCACACGGTCAAGCCATTGATCCCGCGAAGGCCGTCAAACTCGTGATCGGCATCTGCCATGGACTCGCCCATGCCCACACCCATGGAATCATTCACCGCGACATCAAGCCGTCGAATATCCTGCTTGATCTCGATGCCCAGCCGAAAATCGGTGACTTCGGTCTCGCACGTCCGATTGAGAGGAAAGGCGGGGAAGACGGGGACATCTTCGGAACCCCCCATTACACCGCACCGGAAGTCTGCGACTCGCCTGATTCGGTGGACTACCGCGCCGACATCTTCTCCGTCGGGGTTCTCCTCCACGAATTGCTCACCGGACGTCTTCCAGCCGACGATTCGCGCCCGGCATCGGTCATCGTTCATTGCGATCCCCGCATCGACACCATCATCCGTTACGCCATAGATCCTCTCCCGAAACGCCGCTACGCCAGCGCTCTCGAACTCGCCAAGGATCTCAACGCCATTTCAAGTCCCGGCAGGCAACCGACAGGCCACAAGATTCCCACTCCGACCCCTGGGCGGAACATGGCGAGCCAGCCCAAACCGGTCGTTGGTGACAATCGCCATTCAGGGATGGTGGGAGTCTTCATGCTCATGATGGCGGTCGTCATTGCCGTCCTGGTCTATCTGCAACATGCCAGAACGCAAAAGGTCCAGAGCGCCAACATCGGGAAATCCCCCAAGGAACAAGTGTCCGGCGCTCACAGACCACCCGAACCCCGGTCCGTATCCCGACCCGTATCCCGGCCCGTATCCCCGGACAAGCAGGATCCTGCGATGGCAACCAACCCGAAAGATGACATTCCCAATGATGGCCCCGACGATGCCGCAGTGGAACCCAAATTCGATGTGTCTGGATTCCTCGCGCGTGGTCGCAAAAACATGAGGGACCGCGCTGCACCCATCGTCGCCAAACACACCAAGAACCTCAAGGACAACTACTGGAACTTCGAAAAAGGGATGATCAACCGTGCGGGCAGGGTTTCAATAAACCGGACCCAAACCGTGGCTCAGGCCACCAAAATCCTTGCCGCCATGACCAACCAGGAGAACCGTGTGCCCACATCCTTGGATGAGTCGCTAGCCGAAATTCCTGGTGTCCAGGAAATCCACACCGAGGTGCTCGAAAAACAGAAAACCATCGACACCAATTTGCGCCGCGAGATCAACGAACTGGCACCCGCTTACATCCTGGGACTTGGAAAACAAATCGAACGTCTCAAGACGGAAAATGATCCTCCGGCGATCACTCTCATCGAGGATGAAATCGCCAGGATCCACAACGAAACGGCGTATTTCACGACCCTCATGCTAGGCGACGTGCTCCCCACCGAAAAACCGCAAGACGACCGCGAATCCGCGACGGAGCCGTGAACATGTTCAAGACCTGCCGCCACCTGACGCTTGCGTCGGGAATCCGTGACGCGTCCTTGTCGCGTCAGCGCTTATCGCTCTTGGGACCAGTTCCAGCCACGGTTGCCGCCTCTTCCACTTGAGCGATGACCTGGGCGTCGCAAGCCATCCATATTTCGTGATGCCGCCGAAAGATGGAAGAGGCAGGTCCTCCCATGATTGGGACCGAGAGGCGGTTTCCATGCGACCACCCCACCTCTGTGATTGAGCGCCGTCCTGGGAATGATCCGTCCCGCCGCAAAATCCTGCGGCAAGGGATTGACGCGGGACCAATCGCGGGTACAGCTATGCGCCATGCAAACCGTCAACGATCCGCCCTCAGCGACCGAAGTCCCGGTAAAAACCACCGGGGCCGAGCCCGGCCAAGCCGATGCCGTTCAAACCGAAACCGCCCCGGCCGAGGCGGGCATCGATCCGTGGGAGGAACTCGAAGCCGATGTCGCCAAGTGGAAGGAAATCTCGCTGCGCACCGCGGCGGAAATGGACAATTTGCGGAAACGCACGGCCCGCGAGCGCGAGGACGCCATCCGTTACGCGAACCAACGGTTGCTGGAGGAATTGCTCCCGGTCATCGACCACTTTGAAATGGGGATGCAGGCCGCAGCCCAGGACACGGCGTCGATGATTTACATCGGCATGGACATGGTGCGCCGCCAACTCAATGATTTCCTCGCCTCCCAAGGGGTGGTGGAAATCCCCTGCGACGGGAAATTCGACCCGAACCTGCATGACGCGCTGGCCGAAGAGGAATGCGCCAAGGGCGAGGAAGGCCACATCCTGCGGGTCACCCGCCGCGGCTACAAGCTGCGCGACCGACTGCTGCGGCCCGCCGGCGTGGTGGTGTCCAAGGTTCCGGCGCTTGCGGAAGGAGGAGAGGATTAAACCCATGCCAGAAAAACGCGACTACTACGAGGTTCTGGGGGTTTCCCGCAATGCCACTGCGGATGAAATCAAGAAGGCATACCGCAAACTCGCGGTGAAATTCCACCCGGACAAAAACCCGGGCGACCACACGGCCGAAGACAAATTCAAGGAACTCGGCGAGGCCTACGAAGCGCTCAGCGACGAGGACAAACGCGCCGCATACGACCGTTACGGCCACGCCGCCTTCACTGGTGGCGGCGGCGGCCGCCCGGGTGGCGGTTTTCACGATCCGATGGATCTTTTCTCCCAGGTCTTCGGCGGTTCGTTCGGCGGTGGATTCGAGGAGTTCTTCGGCGGCGGCAGCGCCCGCCGCAAGAATTCCGGCAAACAACGCGGCAGCGACCTCCGCTACGACCTCGAAATCTCGCTCGAAGAAGCCGCCCGCGGCGTCGAAAAGGAACTCGAAATCGAACGCTACGTCCCGTGTGACGCTTGTGCTTCCAAAGGAACCAAGGGGGCCGGCGGCGTGCGACCATGCACCACCTGCGGCGGCCGCGGCGTCGTCGCCCGCCAAGCCGGCATCTTCATCCAGCAATCGACCTGTCCGGAATGCCATGGCGCGGGCGAAACCATCTCCGACCCCTGCGGCAATTGCCGCGGCGAGGGCCGCGCCCAGCGCGATAGCCGGATCAAGCTCCGCATTCCAGCCGGCGTCGATACCGGCACCCGCCTCCGGTCCAGCGGCAATGGCGACGCCGGAGTGCGCGGTGGTTCGGCCGGCGATCTCTATGTGTTCCTGCACGTCCGCGACCACGATGTGTTCGAGCGCCACGACGTGGATTTGTTCTGCGAAGTGCCTCTGCCGTTTTCCGTGGCGGCGCTCGGCGGGGAACTCAAGGTCCCCTCGCTCGACGGTCAATCGTCGATCAAGATCCCCGCCGGCACCCAGGGAGGCACCATCTTCCGGCTCCGCGACAAGGGCATGCCCACCCTCAACAGCAGCCGCCGCGGCGACCTCAACGTCCGCGTCCAAGTCGAAGTCCCCACCCGCCTCAATTCCAACCAACAGGAAAAACTCCGCGCCTTCTCCGAATCCATCGGCGAACACAATTCCCCCATGCAGGAGGGTTTCTTCCAAAAAGCCAAACGGTTCTTCGATCTGTGAAAAAAAGACAGAAGACCGCTGCGCTCACAGACAGCAGACAGAAGATCAGAAATGTCGCTTCCGGCATCTTCAATTTCTTCTGTCTTCTGTCTTCTGTCTCCAAATCTTCTGTCTTTTCCCATGCCCCGTTTCCTCCTTCCCGCCGAAGATTGGCCTGACGCCCCGGCCCTGACCGGCGGCGAGGCCCGCCACTTGTCGCAGGTCCTGCGCATCAGGCGCGGCGAAACCATCACCGTGTTCGATGGCTGCGGCCGCCGGGCCACCGCAGAGGTTTTGGATGTGGCGCGTGACCGCGTCGCGCTCAAACTCGGTCCCGCGCAAGTCGCGCCCGCGCCCCGCCCCGCCATCACCCTGGTCCAGGCGATTCCGAAAGGGAAAACCATGGACCTCATCGTGCAAAAAGCCGTCGAGCTCGGCGTCGCCGCCATCCAGCCGCTGGTGACCCGCCACACGGTGGTGCAACCCGGCGACGGCAAATCCGACAAGTGGCGCCGCACCGCCTTGGAAGCCTGCAAGCAATGCGGCCAGGACACGCTCCCCCACATCGCCGAACCATTGCCCTTCGAGCGCTGGCTCGGCACCCAATCCGCCGTCACCGGACTCAGGCTCATCGCCTCTCTCGCCCCCGGTGCCCGGCCCCTGCGCGACGTCCTGCAGGATATCCCGGGCACCGCCGCCGCAATTCTGTTAGTCGGGCCGGAAGGTGATTTCTCCACCGCTGAAACCACCGCCGCCCTCGCCGCAGGTTTTCTTCCGGTGTCCCTTGGCACCATCGTATTGCGGGTCGAAACCGCCACGATGTTCTGCCTGTCCGCGTTGCGCTATCAGTTTTCCTGAATCCTAACAAATCATTCATCATGCGTCTGGTAGATCTCCACAGCGACACCATCATGCATGGAAATTCCGACATTGCAGCCCCTCGAAAACCGGTGTCAACCCGAAAACAGAAGTTCAAACCACGAATTGCACGAATATCCACGAATGATCAGTCACTTCCAGACTCTGACGGATTCACCATATGGTGGGGGTGATGCGGCATCCCAACCCTCTCTCATTTCGTGAGATTCGTGAAATTCGTGGTTCCTATCTCGGAGTTCGGTATCAATGCATCCACCTCGCCACCATGCCCCCGCCAATTACAACGTCCAACCTGCCAATCTCAAGGGCTGAAAGCCCGCTCTATGATATCGTGGATTGGGCCTTTGGCTCTGAAGAGTGCCATGCCATTTTCAGGAATTCCTAGTTCATTCGCCGTCAATCCCAAGCCGGATTCGGCAAGTCTGTTACTCCGACGCGTTTGGGTGAACCGACGTTCAGGTTCACGCTTCATGAAAACCATCACGGCACTCTCGGGAACTTGGAGAAATCGGGCGGGCGTTTTTCGAGGAACGCCTGTTTCCCCTCGCGTCCTTCCTCGCTCATGTAATAGAGCAGGGTGGCGTTGCCGGCCAGGTCTAACAAACCCATCTGGCCGTCGCAATCGGCGTTGAGGGCGGCCTTGAGACAACGCAGGGCCAGCGGCGAGTGGGCGAGCATTTCGCGGCACCACTTGAGGGTTTCGTTTTCGAGATCGGCCAGCGGGACGACGGTGTTGACCAAGCCCATGTCGAGCGCCTGGCGGGCGTCGTACTGGCGGCAGAGATACCAGATTTCGCGGGCCTTTTTCTGACCGACGATGCGGGCGAGATAACTTGAACCCAAGCCACCATCGAACGAGCCGACCTTGGGACCGGTCTGGCCGAAGCGGGCGTTGTCCGCAGCGATGGTGAGGTCGCAGACGATGTGGAGCACATGGCCGCCGCCGATCGCATAACCGGCGACCATCGCCACCACGGGTTTGGGCAACGAACGGATTTTTTTTTGGAGGTCGAGCACGTTGAGCCGGGGGATGCCGTCATCACCGATGTATCCGGCGTGGCCGCGGACTTTCTGGTCGCCACCGGAACAAAACGCCAGCTCGCCGGCCCCGGTCAGGATGATGGCGCCCACCGCCGGATCCTCGTGGGCGAGGTCGAAGGCTTCCAACAATTCCTTCACGGTGAGCGGGCGGAAAGCATTGCGCACTTCGGGCCGGTTGATGGTGATCTTGGCAATTTTCCCGTCATCCGTCGTTTCATAACGGATGTCCTCGAACTCGCGCACGGTGGTCCACATGGGCGGCACCATGGACGAGGCGGCGGTTGGCGGCAATTCCGAAAACCCGAACTCAGGCACCGCGGCGCAGGAAATCTGCGGTTTGGCACGCGAGCCACTCTTCGGCGTCCCACGGGACGCGGTGGCCGGCACCGGGGGCGATGGCGAGGGTGGCACGGGGCATGCAAGCCGCCGCGCGTTCCGCCAGGCTGCGGAATTTCGCATCGTATTCCCCGGCCACCCACAATACGGGGACGGAAATTTCCCGCAAGCGATCCCACAGCGGCTGTTGGGCGCCCAATGACCAATCGACAAAGCTGCAGGCGATTTCCCTGCGCCGGGTGATCAGGCGTGTGGCGAGTTGAGGATCGCGCGGCAGGGGCTGGCCGAGGATCGGTTGAGCGTTCCAGGCGTTGACAAACTCCTGCCAGTTGCCGGTCAGCGCCTTGGTCGCCCAAGTGGCATCCTCCGCACGGCGGGCGTCCAGTTCCGCTGCGGATTCCAACCCGGGATGAGCGGAAACCACTACCGCCGCCTGCCAGGGATGATGCTTTTCCAGCAATGCGTGAAGCGCCAGACGTCCGCCCAGCGAATAACCCAGCAACGCCCGCCCTTTGCCCCGGAACACCTCGCTGCCGGCTTCCTCATTGAGTTCCCGCCCGAAGTCCGCCAACGGCAGCGCCAGCCCTTCCAGAAACCGCCACAAATCCACCGCCCGCGAACCGGTTTTCTCCCCGGCGAGACGCTTCGCGAAGCCGCGCCAGTCGGCCGCCATGCCAAGCGCACCGTGGAGCAGCCAACATTCCATGGTTTCCGCCTCGCGGTTGGTTGTTACCTGGCGCCGTTCGTCAGTCTGTTTGGAGCACTGGATCATGGTGGATTCATTTCATTTGGTCGGGGAGATAACGGAGGATTTCCTTCAGCCAATCCTGAATCTCCGGACTGTCGATCATATCTAACAAAACAGCTGCGGCCACCGCGATGGCGGCGAAGATGGCGAGCGTGATCAACCAGAAGAGGATTGCCAGGGCCACCCCCGCGCCCCCGATTTTCCTGTGGAAGGCATAACCGGGCGGGCAGGCGAAGCACCGGTAGCCAAGCCACGGCAAAGGGATCACGGAAACGCCAAACAACGACACGAGCAGCGAGGCCTCCAACGCAAGGAAGGTCGGCTCTTGGGAAAAACGGAAAACAAACCACCCGATGATGATGGCCACCGGCAGATTCACCAGATACCACCAGCGGCTCATGCCCAGATTCACCAGGCGCTTCAGGCCGAAGAGCATTCCCACCACCAGCGGCAGAAACGCCGCGCAGATGTCGACGACATCCATGATGTGGGGACCCAACTGTTCGGTTAGGAAGTCCTTTGACATGGGAAATGCAAAATACCAGGCTGCGGGAAACAGGATGGTCGCGGCGAGGAAACCCGGTCGCGGCGAACCCGGCCACTCCCTTTCCCGGCTCATCTTTTCGGCCACCGATTCCTCTTGCCCGGTTGCGCACGGATCGACCGAATCCGCGAGCGACTCCAGAGGTACGGCTTGACTTCGCCTTTCAAACAAACCGTCGATTTCTCCTGCCGGTTTCCAATCCTCCATGTCCTGGGTCCAAACCATGTCCAGCCGTGGATTCAACCCGCCATTCCGGGCAAGCGCCTGTAATTCGTCAAACGTCACCGGACCCATGCGTGCTCCTTCCCGCGTGTAAAACCAAGCATCCTGAGGCAAATCGCTCATGGCGTTGCTTAGCCGAATTCTGGAAGCCTGTCAAACTCCGCTCAAGAACCGCCGTGTGGGCGTTCCGCCCACAAAGCCCATGAGATGCCAATGGATCGCGACCGGCCTCAGCTCATTGGCTTTCCATGGGTCACGGCGGCCGGAGTCCGCCGCCCCTTGAACCGCCCGCCAGACATGGCGCAAAATCCATGTCGGAATTCCATTGACAAGGCATGCCGCTCCAGCATTGCTAGACACAAGTTGAACAACGACGGAGGCTGATGTGGAAAACGATTTGCTGCATACCGAAAAAATACTGGCGGACCGGAAAGTCTTCTTTCTGGATCTGAAGCGAAACAACCGCGGCATGGTCGTCAAGATCACCGAAGATGTCGGCGGCAACCGCGATACCATCATGGTGCCTGCGGAAATCCTCGGCGACTTCATCGCCGCTCTAGCCGATATCAAGGCCACCGCCGACGAACAGGAGTAGTCGCCCCGGCCTCACCAATTGACGTTCTGGCCGCGGCAGTCGATGTGGGTGAAATTCCAGTAGCCGCCGACGCCGCCCTTGAACAATCCAAGGTCGCGCAACTCGCGGGCGGTGGCAGTCACCTTGCACGCCTTCACCGGGAATTTCACATCTGCGGCGATGTTCGCCTGATGCCATGAACCGGTCTTGGCGCCCGGGCAGAGCGCGTTGTATTGCGGGCAGCGGTAGGCGGAGATCACCTCCACCTGGGACACGTTCATCTCGCGGGCGATGCGTTCGACCACCCGCAGGGCGTAACCGATGCGGTTCCACCACGATTTGGGTGGCAGGGAGTTCCAGACGGAGCCTTTGTGATGCGCGTGGGTGACCAGCACCTGTTTCGGGCAGATCCGCTGGAGGCCCAGCGAACTCAAATACCGCAGGTATTCGGCAGGCAGTGAACCATGGCGGGCCGCCCATTCCGCAGGCAGTTCCTGGGACCCGGCGGCCTGCGAAAATGCGTAGAAATCATTCTCGGTGGTGGTCGGAACCCCCACCTTCGGCCCGCCGACGGCGGATTTTCCTGTGGTGAAGGCACCCGCCTTGACCGAGGATGCCATCACCCCGAGTCCCGCGAGACCCAAGGTGCCGAGCATTCCGCGACGGCGGATCACCCGGGTTTCGGAAGCTGTGAAAACTGACGATTCGGCGGAGAATATCATGGCGTGCGGGATTCATGAAACGCCTCCCCCACATAGCCGATCGCCTGCCGAAACACGCGGGTTCTGTGAAGACGGCACCTCGAAGACCCGTCCATCCAACCCAATCCCTGCCCCCTCGGCAAGAAAAAAAGAGAACTTGAAAGTTAAGAAAAGTTTAATATGGGGCATGGACGTTTCGTCCATGTTGATCCAACGGTAGGGTCGGACGGCGTCGGCCGACCCACTTGTCCGCCCGCATGGGCGGCGCTGATGCGCGAGGGATGGCATCTCGCCCTCAGGGGCAAAGTGGGACAAGCGGGGCCTCTTGTCCCTACCTCCCGCTTCTTTCCCGCTTGTAATCCGTCGTCTTTCAGCAACGATGTTGTCACGATGAATGTGCGTTTTCCCCTGCTGGCGGCGGTGATTTTCGTAGGTCTGACCAGCGTGAACTGGACACCGGAGGAGGTCGGCATCGCGCTCAATGATCCGGCGGTCGTGAACCTCCACGGAACGATCATGCTCCCAACGCCCGACGCGGCCATTCCCCAAGGGAAGAATGCATTGTGGTGCGCCACCTTCCAAATCGCTTGGGACAACGCCGGTGAAAACTTCGGCCGGCCAATTGTGTTAGAACCGGCCAGCAAGCTGGCGGATGCTCTGAACCGCAATCCGTTCGACCGGAAATGGGTGGATGAGGCGTCGGTCGCCACCGTCGAGGGAACGGTGGCCGCTGGCGTGCTGGACAAAATCAATGCTGCGGTCCGTGACAAGACCGGGGGCGACTCCAAATTGGCGGGACGGATCAAAGAGCATGCCGCTCAGGACGATCTGGTGTTTTTCGCCATGCTGCACAAGAAGTTGGAATTTGTGAAACCCTTTGGGAAATTGGGAACTTGGGAAATGGGCGGGCGCCGGGTGCCGTGGTTCGGATTCACCCCGGAACACAAAAATACCCGCCCACTCCACGAACAGGTCCGCATCCATCACTACACCGCGAAAAACGATTTTGTCATCGAACTCCAGTCCAAGGAAACCGGCGATCAATTGTTGCTCGCCAAACTGCCGGCCCCTCCCGCTTCCCCGGCCGCCCTCAGCCAGAGCGTCCTCCAACACCTCCAGACCGATGCCCCGAACGCCGGTCCCGCCGACCTGCTCGCGGTGCCCAACGTGAGCGCCAGCGAAATCGCCGAATTCACCGAACTCGAAGGCCACCAGGTGAAAAGCAACGGCAAGGTGCTCAAACAGGCGCTGCAATCCATCGATTTCCGCATGGATGAAAAAGGCGTGAAACTCGACAGCGAGGCGTCGGTCTCCTTCGGCTGTTCCGCCGCCGCAGAGCCCGTGCGGCCCCGGCTGATCATGCTCGACCCGCCCTTCGCCCTGATCATGAAACGGCACGACGCCCCACAGCCGTATTTCGTGGCCTGGCTCGCCAACACGGATCTGTTAGGCGGGAAATAGGAACCGCACAACATCCGCCATATTGTAGCAACCGTCGTCTGGCGGGAGGGCTTTCGGACTGCGGTGAAGCGCGCTTCACCGCTTTGGGATCAGCCATCGACTCGGGACAAACGCCGCTTGCCCATCAGAACCGCCACTCGTGCTGGTCGAGATCGCAGACGCAGGCGGCGAGCAATTGAATGCAGGCGGCGAGGTCGTCCTGGTGGCAGGTTTCGATGGTTTGGTGGATGTGGCGGGTGGGCACGGAGACCGCGCCGGCGATGGAGCCGCCAGCGACCATGCGTTGGAGGCTGGCGGTGTCGGTGCCGCCGGCGCTGAGGATTTCCGGTTGCCACTTGATTTTGTGGCGTTTGGCAGTGGCTTTCATGAATTCGATCATGCGGTAATCACAGATGACCGAGGAGTCCATCAGCTTGATGGCGGCACCTTCGCCCAGCGCGGTGCAACGTTCCTGGGGCGTGGAACCCGGAACATCATAGGCAATGGTGGTGTCCAACCCGAAACTGAAATCCGGCTGGATCTGCAGCGCGGACGACTGGGCACCGCGCAACCCGACCTCCTCCTGCACCGTGAACACCGCGTGGAAATCATAGGCCGGTTTGGTCTTGGTTTTCTTCAGCAACCGCAGCGTTTCTATCAGAACAAAGACGGAAGCGCGGTTGTCGAGCGACTTGACGCTCACGCAGTCGCCCATCTCGATCAGCGGCGAGTAGCGGGTGACGAAATCCCCGACCTCGACGAGCTTGGCGATTTGTTTTTTCGCCATGCCGGTATCGATGAAGTAATCCTTGATCTGGGGCACCTTGGTTTTCTCCTCGGCGGTCATGATGTGGACGGGCTTGGAACCCATCACGCCGAAAACATCCTTGCGACCGTGGATGATCACCCGCTGCGAGGTGAGCGTCTTGGGGTCGAATCCGCCGACCGGGTTGAAACGCACGAAGCCCTGGTCATCGACGTGGGTCACGATGAATCCGATCTCGTCCATGTGGGCGGCGGCCATGGTTTTTTTGGTGGACGAGCGGCCTTTTTTCAGGGCGATGATGTTGCCCATGTTGTCGCTGCGGATGTCATCGGCAAGACCGGTGAGTTCGGCAAGAACCAGCTCGCGGATCTTTTTTTCATAGCCCGGAGCGCCGGGAGCTTCGCAAATTCGGGCTAACAATGGGATATCGACTGACATGGTGCGGCAAACTTACGGATCGGCGGGCGGCTGACGAGCAAGAAATGCGGGTCGGGATACCGATCTTGCTATCCAGCACCAGAACTCGGTCGTTCCGGCCAGCCCCATCCTGTCAGCGTTGCCGAGGCATGTTGTAATCGAAACGCGGAGAGCGCGGAGATCGCGGAGGCAGACGCAGAGATTTTAAAAGAACGGCCTGTTCGCGCGCATCCTTTTCCCAAATCCCGATTCTTACTCTGCGAATCCCTCTGCGTTTCGTTTCTCTTCAGAAACGTCAAACGGACAGCATGGCCGAGCCGCCGCCGATGAATTACGGCTTGGCGGAGTGCTGCGGCAGGGGTTAGGCTCCGCTCATGAAAACACGACTGAAAATCGATTTGAGCGGATTGCCCGAAAACGGCAAATGGTATGCCGGCGAGCTGCCGAAGGAAATTTTCGACCTGCCCGCAGGGGATGCGCGGGCGGTGGGCCCCTTGGAATACGAACTGTGGGTCCAGCGTTTCGGGTCCGAGTTGTTGCTGACCGGTTCGCTGTCCGCACCCTTCGATTTCACGTGCGTCCGGACGCTGCATCCCTTCATCCAGACGATCCGGCTGGCGGCGGCCGCCATCGCCCTGGAAATCGGTGACGCCGGGGAAATCGATGCCACGGATGCCCTGCGGGAGGAAATCCTGCTGGCGTTTCCGGTGGACCCGCGGTGCGAGGACGGGGACGTGCCAGGCCATTGCAAAATCGATCCCCGATATTTAGCAGTGGACAAACCGGGGGAAGATGGGCTAACCACTCCGCCCCGCGCCAGGGGTGACGACCGATGGTCAGCCCTGGACCATCTCAAGGACCTCAAGGATCAACCCTAAACCAAAAGCAAGACCATGGCCGTACCAAAGCGCCGCCAATCCAAAAGCCGACAGAAAATGCGCCGTGGTGCGAAACGTTGGCATGCCCCGATTTTCAAGAACTGTCCCGAATGCGGCAGCAAGGTGCCTTCGCACATCGCCTGTCCATCCTGCGGTTACTATCGTGACCGGCAGGTGTTGGATGTCGAAGCAGCACTGTGATGCCGCGCGTGTGATTTCCGGCAAATCTCCGTCCCGGGTTTCCTGGGGACGGTGATTTTGTGTATCCGAATTTTCACCGTTATCCGCACACATGCAGCATCAATCTCACGTGACCGTTGCTTTGGACGCCATGGGGGGGGACCATGCCCCGGCCGTCAATATCGGCGGCGCGATCTCCGCCCTGCGAGCTTACCCGAAACTGCGACATTTGTATTTGGTCGGCGATGAGGCGATCCTGACCGCCGAGTGCGCGAAGCAGGGCTTGGATCTTGGCAATCCGCGGATCAGCATCGTGCATGCGCCCGAGGCAATCGGCATGGCCGAACCCGGTGCCAAGACGGTGCGCCGCAAGAAACATTCATCCATCAACGTGGCGATGGACATGGTCAAGGATGGTCGTGCCGACGCATTCGTGTCCGCCGGCAATACCGGTGCCGCCGTGGCCGCCGCCACCCTGAAACTGCGCACCCTGCCGGGAGTGGACCGCGCCGGAATCGCCACCGCCATCCCCAACGAACACGGACTCTGCCACATCCTCGACGCCGGTGCCAACCCCGAGGCAAAACCCGAACACCTCGTCGCCTACGCGGTGATGGGCACCGCCTACTCGCGCAACGTGCTCGGGGTGAGATGCCCTAAAGTGGGCCTGATGTCCAACGGCGAGGAAGACGGCAAGGGCACCGCCTTCACCAAGGAAACCTTCAAACTGCTCAAGCAAACACCGGGCATCCATTTCGTCGGCAACGTGGAAGGCCGTGACCTCTTCGAGACCGCGCTCGACGTGGTGCTGTGCGACGGGTTTGTGGGCAATATCATGCTCAAAACCGTGGAAGCCACCGCCAAAGCCGTCTCCAAGTGGCTGAAGACCGAGATCAAAGGTAACCCGCTGCGCCTCTGCGGCGCGGTGCTCGCCCAAGGCGCGTTCAAGGCGCTCAAGAAAAAAAGCAGCTACGAAACCTACGGCGGCAGTCCGCTGCTCGGTGTGAACGGCGTGGTCATCATCGCCCACGGATCGTCCAGCGCCTTGGCCGTCTGCAACGCGATCCGGGCGGGCATCGAAACCGTCGAAAACCGCGTCAACGCCCACATCGAGAAAGCCTTGGCCACCATTTCCATGGCACCCGCGTCACCAGCAAACCATGAAAGAAAGAAGGAAACCGCTGATTTCACCGACTGATCCGCTGGCTCAGGATCGTCTTCCGGGTTTCCCTCAGATGAAACGTGCCGGTTGCCAACGAACTTCGCGCTTGTGACGCCGGATTCCCGGTTCCAATCTCCGCCCCGCATGAGTGAAACGACCACCGTCCTCGACGTCTGCATCGCAGGCACCGGCAGCTATGTGCCCGAACGAATTCTAACCAACGCCGAGCTCGCCGCATTGGTCGATACCAGCGACGAGTGGATCTTCAGTCGCACGGGCATCCGTGAGCGCAGGATCGCCGCGGCCGACGAATTCACCTCCCACATGGCGACCAAGGCGGCCGAGCGCGCCCTCGCGCAAGCCGGCCTGGCACCCGAGGATCTCGAGCTCATCATTCTGGCCACCATCACGCCGGACACGCTCACCCCGGCCACCGCCTGTTATGTGCAGCAGCGGTTGGGCGCGACCAAGGCCGTGGCCTTCGATATTTCCGCGGCGTGTTCGGGATTCCTCTATGCGATGAAGATTTCCAAGCGCCTGATCTCGGCGGGTGCCTTCAAGAACGCCCTGATCATCGGTGCTGACAAACTTTCCACGATCACCAATTGGCAGGATCGCGCGACCTGTGTGCTGTTCGGCGATGGTTCGGGGGCCGCCGTCCTGCGGGCCGCCCAGCCCGGCGAAGGTGCCATCGTCGCCACCGAAATGGGCACCGACGGCAACCTCACCCACATTCTTGCGGTTCCCGGCGGTGGCAGCGCCTGCCCGATCACCGCCGCCAACGTCAGCGACCACCTCCAGACGCTCGTCATGCAAGGCAAGGAAGTCTTCAAATTCGCCGTCAACCGGATGAAGGAAGCCGCCGAAAAAGTCATCGCCCGCGCCGGTTGGCAACCCGAGGACATCGCCTGTGTCATTCCCCACCAGGCCAACCGCCGTATCATCGACGCCATCGCCGACCGCCTCGCCGTCCCTAACGAACGCATCTTCGTCAACCTTGACAAATACGGCAATACTTCCGCCGCAGCGGTGGCCATCGCCCTCGATGAAGCCCACCGCACCGGTGCCTTCAAACGCGGCGACCACATCGTGCTCGTCGTCTTCGGTGCCGGCCTCACTTGGGCCGCCGCCGCCATCCGCTGGTGACCCCATCAGAGGTCCGAACCCCAATCCGGGGGCGGTGCCTTGCGGCGGGCCATGGTGATCGACAGACCGAGCGCACCGATGAAGAGGAAGTAGCAGGCGAGCAGTTCGAGGTAACTTCTGCAGATTTTCGGGATGTTGGGCGAGAACGCGGCCCCGAGTGAGGCTCTCCAGAAGGTGGCGCTGCCGATCACCCGGTTGAAGATGTAGATGATCAACAAGGCGGCGGCGACCAGACCCGCGCCGGCGTGATGGCCCAGGTGGGCGAGGAAATGCGCCATCACGCGCCGGTGGCGGATGGTGGACACCAGCGCAATGAAAAGGACCCCCCCCACGACCCAGGCTTCGGGAAAGCGTCGGCCGATCATCCCAGATAGCACATCCTCGAGTTCGGCCACGACTGCGGCGATGAGTGCCATGGCCAGAATCCGGCACACCGGGCGGTAGCCCTCCGCATGCGGCGCGGCACCCAGCATCACCGCCGCCGCCGCCGCCAACAGCAATGCTTGCAACAACTCGACGACGCCGCGATCCACCGGCCCGGACGAGCCATTGGGCAGCCAGGCGGGCAGCAGGATGGCCACCGTGCCACCGCAGATCAGGAACACCCGCACCAGTGTCCCCAACCATGAGGGGTTTCTTTGGGGTTGGGCCGGAATATCGGACATCGCAGCCGCTGTCTAACGCGTTTATTCCTTCCGCGCAAGACTGATGCGCAGCCAGGCCGGACAGGTTAGACAGGTTGGACAGGTGGGTCCTTTGGCATACCGGCTCACCACCCGAGCAAGTGGCCGACGGAGTGGCGGAGGGCGGCTTCAAGGACGGCGGCTTCGCCGTGGGTAAGGGGGATGGCCACTTTGCGGAGGGATTTGTCCGTGGCATCCTGGCGGGACATGCTGAGGATGTAGGGGGCGCGTTCCGGGTCCTCGCGGGGGGTGAGTTCGAAGGCGCTGTTGGCCTTTTCCGTTTGGTGGAACAGCTTGGCTTGGGGCAGGCGGCCCTGGAGGGTAGCCAGCACCGGGCCAACGTCCGAGAGGCCCCATTTCATGGTGAATTTGTTTTCCCAGTCGAATTGCTTGTCACCCGTTTGGGCGGCAGCATCGACGAAGAGGGCACCTTTGGCGCGGTTGAGGCCGAAACGCACGACCCCGCCGTTGCCGCGGGAGTTCGGCTTGTAGATCGTGTAATCGGCGGACCGTTCGGTGGCGGGGCGATCCGTGGCTGGCGTGGGTTCAATCACAGTGTCTTTCATGGTGTGTTGGGGGTTGATTCGTTTCTCAATTACGGTTTTTCCGCCGAAAACGCAAGAAAAAACTGTTCAAGAGAACAATTATTTTTTCGGGGGAGGTAGCGGCACCCGGAAATCCCGCGAATTGAACCTTGGCCGTGCCTCCTTGGCGGGGCAGGATGGCCGTCGTGAATGTCCGGGTGTTGATCGATGGTCCTTCGGAGTTGGTCTTCGAC
>Ga0118677_10008183_pt1 | contig 16882 bp, 10 predicted proteins | sample AliMusrvi5mmetaG_FD_86154 | JGI IMG/M metagenome (GOLD analysis project Ga0118677, IMG submission 86154) | reverse complement strand
CTTCCAGAAACAGTGCGTTGCCCAGCCCCACCTCCTTCATCGAATCCAAATCCTTGAGCATCTCTGGACCGTTGAAGTTGCCGTCCATGAAATACCAGTACACCCCCGGCCGCGCCGCGTCTGGTGGAGTAGCAAAGTCCTTTTCGAGCGACTCGGCTCTCGCTGCCGAAACGCAAAGCACCATGCCTAACAGTGCCGAGGTGAGAAATGTGCGCGTGTATTTCATCATTTTACCGTTCATGTTGGAGATGGGTCAGTGATATTTGATAGATAAATGCAGGTCAGCCGCGCCTTTGTCAGCAATTGGCACGGGCCAAGAATGTCGCAATAACCGATCGATCGAGCAACAACAATTTATGGCTTTCCCAGTGATGACCGTTGGCAGAGCAGGGCCGGATCAGAGGGCTCGGAGACTCGGGCATCTATCTTTCATCCACGTGAAATGACTCCTTGCCTGGATGGACACGGCACTGAGTGGGCAGCGCCCCCCCTGATTCTTTCCCCATTGAAATGAGACGGGCTGCAAGGTCGTTGATCAAAAATACTTCAATCCTAACTCCGGGATTTTTGGGAAATCAGATTGGTCAGATCAACCACGGATTGTGCACCGGATTACACGGATTGATATACGTTGCATTTGGAACTTCTCAGAAGCCATCCATCAAGGCTTTTGGGGCGCTTCAAGGGCTTGCCTGCGCCTGGCTCTCTCACGATTAAGCTCGGCGAGAAGGGCCTCGGCTTCGGCATTGAATTCTGTACCTCAGCCAATTAGAGCCTGTTTTGCAGCCCTCGGGATTTTTACTTGCCCACTGGGGCGGCGGAGGCCATGCTGACGGGAGTAGCCGACGCCAAAATCGCCGGAGACGCCAGTTATGAAACCAATCATGAATGAACCGGAACCCTCCCCGCGGCCGAAGGGCACCGCGGTGCTGATCGTGCTGGCAACCTTATGTTCGGTTCTTGCTGCGCCATACGGCGATGACCGGGATGTGGAGTTTGCGCGGAGCAGGTGGAAACTTCATGACCCCTATCTTGATGGTGTGGCCGGGGCGTTGGCGAAATACAAGGACGCTCACGGCCACTATCCCGAAAACAATCAGGGACTTCGTGCCCTGGATACATTTGACGCCAGGTTTGAGGTGCTCATGGAACTCAACTCGGATGACACAGCTTATTCCGACATGGATCCGGCGAAGTTTTTTCAGCGGCACGTCGGCAGACAGTTCTGGTACACGATCCGTGACGAAATCAGGCGGAGCCGCGCCGAAGATAACCGCCTTCCGCAGGATGGCGAGGAACTACAGATCTATCCCTTTTTTGTTATAGGGAAGGACCTGTCAGTCGGCGCGCATGAGTGCCGGGCCCAAGTGGCGATCTCAAGGAACAACTGTTTCTATCTGCTGGGTCCGAATTGCGTTTATGACCCGTCAATCACCCCATATGGCTACGAAAATCGAAATGGTCTGGACGCGAAGCACTTCGCCAACTCGATCGCCAACAGCGACGCGGGGCGCAAATTCAGCCGTGAGGTGGCTCCAGGCATCTATGTGTATTCCTACAACGCCAGGGACTATTACCGAACCTATCGGGACGCGCTGTGGGCCAGATGCGGGAGGATTTACGGCTTTGGCGGCCTTGCCTTGGGATTGTTTGGGGTTGCAGCATTTCGTGCGCTGAAATACCGGCTTGGGAAGACTGCCCTCTTGTTTCCTGCTTTGGCGACATTCTTGGCATTCGGCTTCTCCTATAGCATCCAAGCAACATGCTATATCTCGAGTTCTATGCCCCGGCGCAATGCGAAAGACCTGGAGGCACAGAAGAGACTGTTAGAAAAATTCCGTAACTCGGGCGTGATCAACTCAGAAACCTACGCGAAAGCGATGAAGAGTTTTGAAACCGATGCGATCTTCGTGCGGTCCAACGAACCCGGGCCGGGCCGGGAATAACCACGCGATCCTCCAATGACAATTTCCGGACTATTCAACCGAAGAATGCCACGCAGCTTCATCTTCGAAGTCACGGCGCAGTGCAATCTCGACTGCCTGCATTGCTACAATGTGTGGAAAGGCGACGCAAACTACCCTGTGGAACACCTGGACACCAAGCAGACACTCTCGATGTTAGAGCGGATGATCCGTCAGATGAGGCCCCGCCACATCACGCTCACCGGGGGTGAACCTTTCATGCGGCGTGATTTGGCCGAGATCGTGGACTTCATCCATGACCGAAAAATCACCATCAACCTCATCAGTAACGGCTCACTCATCAGCGACGCGGTGATCGCGCAATACCACGGAAAAATCCAGGTTTGGGAACTCCCATTGCTTAGCCACCGGCGGGAGGTTCATGACACGCTTAGCGGTGCTGGCAGCATTTTCGATAGAGTGACCTGTGCAGTGGCGGGGCTCAAGGCAGCGGGACAAACCGTGGTCGTGGTGTTTGTGGCAACCGCGCTGAACATCGGTGACTTTCGCCAGACCGCCGAGTTGGCGCTGGCGCTAGGGGCCGACGGGATCATGCTCAACCGCCTCAATCCGGGCGGCCGCGGATTCTCCAATATGGCCTTGTTGCAGGTCAATCCGAACCAACTCACCGATCTGTTGCGCCAGGCGGACGATTTCGCTGTGGAATTCGGCATCGGAATCAGTTGTTCCGTGCCGATCCCACCCTGTCTGGTTGATACGAGCCAATTCAAACATTTGAGTTTTGGGTTTTGCGCGGCCGGCACCTCGCGGGCCTACCACACGCTCGACCCGACGGGTCACGTCAGGCCGTGCAACCACAGCAAGACGATCCTGGGCAATATCAACGAGACAGGACTGAGGGAAATGCTAGGGAGCCGGGCGATGAAGCGGTTCAAGGCCGCCCGCCCCCGGTTTTGTCAGGGTTGCCGGATGGAGAAGACCTGCCAGGGCAACTGCAAAGCTGCGGCGGAGGTTTGCTACGGTGATGCGTGTGCCTGCGAACCCTTCCTGCGATCCTTCATCAGGCAGGCGCGAAAACTCTGAGCGCCCGGTGGTACACGGTCCCTTAGGGATCTGCCGCCAGCCAACGCTCAAGATCGCGACGGCGGATGAAATCGACCAAGCGGGCTGCACTCGTTATTTCCAAAAACCTGCTTGACGCCAGCGGCTAAAAAGCGAGTCTCGCCGACATCGCCCATGATTACCCCCCCACTGTATTCACCCGCAGAGGTGCTTCGCCTTGACCGGCGACCGGTACTTGTGTCTGTGCCACGCGCACGAACCGTCCTTTTCGCGCTGCTGGGATTGGCATCGTTGGCGCGGGCCGTGCCGACGGAAATGAAGTCATTGCCAGCGGGTTTCGGCTGGGCGGATAGCAGCCGCACGACGGTGCTGGAGTCGGAGTTGGAATTTACTAACACCGTGGGCAAGACTTGGCAGAGCAACAATTTTGCGCCGATCTATGTGATGGAGGAATCCAAACCGGTGTTTTTCAAGGTGGCACATGTGTTATGGGATTCGACGACCCAAGAGTTCAGTTTTGTACCGGTGGATGCAGTGGGCGAGCGGGCGGCGTGGTTGCTGGATTTGGCGAACGCGAAGAACGAAGTGGTCGATCGAGCGATGACGACCAAGCGCAGCAACGACCATTATTTTGCATCGGCCGTGGCGGCGGGGCCCATGACCGCTGTCACGGATGCCGACGGCATGGCCCGGCTCAGCGGCGTCATCACGCTGGCTGCGAGCCGTTTTCAAACGCATTTCCCCTACGACGTGGAGGTCGCCAGTGCTGCCAGCGGGCAGGTGACAATCAATAATGATGTCATTGTCACCGACACCAGTCATTTGCAACAGGTGACGAATCTGACGCTCACATACGACCAAGCCTGCAATGACTGTGAGAAACCAGGTGGCGAAGGGCAAGGCCTGCAAGTGGTCAATCCGGAGGGCTCCAGCCTGACCATCCTGCCCGACGGAGGCTTGTTTGCAGTGGTCAATGCAGGTGCCGCGACGCCACTGAGTTGGGGTGGCTTGCAGGGCGAGCCCATCCATGAGATGGCACATCCATTTCCCTCGGGCATCTTTGAGGCCTCCGGCAATTGGCTGGCCGGTTCCCTCGGTGGAACCCCCGGCGAGGGGCCGGGGCGCATGTTGCTGACCGGCTGGGGCATGATCCATGACACCACGACGTTTGTGGCAGAGCGGCTCGGCAGCATCGCATATCGCGCTGGCAACGCGGCCTATCCGGGTGTCAACTACGAGTGCGACAGCGGCGGCCCATTCAGCGCAACGAGCAAACTCGCAGGCTCAGCCTACGGCCCCTACGTCCTCGCTGCAGACAGCAAGTATATCGTTAGATACTCGGGTGTAACCGGCCGCCACAATGGTGCGGCGCTGGCAGCCGGTGGCGCGGCAGTGGAACTCTATGGTTTTGCCACCAATCTCAGCGAGTTTGGGATGACCTTTGTTGAAAATGCAGGCTACCACTCGTTTGCCGCACCGGTGTCGCGGGTGCGCGGCACCATCTCGATCGGATGGCCGAGCGATCTGCTCATTCCGTTTAAACAAATGCTGTTCACTTGCACTGGCAACATCACTAAAATCGTGCCGGGGGACTCGTTTACCCAACCGATTCTCGCCTACTGGCAACTTCCCTTTGAGCCGGTGTCGCTGCGTTTTCCCATCGCCGGCTCGTGTGCAGGCACCACGCCCGTGCCACTTGGCATCATGATGAAAGTCCAAGCCGCGCACGTCACCGATCCCTCGTTGAACGACCTGCCCATGTTCGGCGAAGTCGGCATCTGGCCCGACGGCCAACTCGTCACCAAGTGGGATGCCTCTGACGCCAATCCGGTGGCCGCCAAGCGCAACACCAGCGGCATCACGTCGCGCTTCCCTCTGCCCGCCTCCATCAAACTGGCCGGGCCGGGCAGTGAGAAATTCTCTTTCACGCCCTGTGAGGACGCATACCTCAACACCGAGCAAATCGCCGTCAAGGCAGGGGCCACCGGCGAGGACGCCGTGGGTCCGGCGGCGGGATTTTTCAATCTGGCGGGTTTGCTAGATGTGCCATTTTTCCAGGACATGATGGTGCATGTGCATCTAAGTTCGAAGGCGGCACTCCATCCGGCCATCCATGTGATGGGCGGCTGGCCGGCGGGCGGGTATCAGGATGCGAGTGGCGGGCATTATTTCAATCGCGCGTTCTTCGATGAACGCAACCAAGGGTGGGCCGGCGACTCGGTGGAGAAGTATCGCAACGGTTCAGTGATTGCCTATCAGCCGCGGGCCATGCAGTCGTGGATGGGCATGGCGGGATTTGACAATCCGGTGCAGTGGAACCCGACGCGGCGGGTGTTCAGTTCCACCAGCTCAAAGGAACAGGACCTGTTTATATTTCATGCGGAGTCCGATATCCCCATCATCACCCCGCGCAGCACCGAAATCCACTTCGGTGCCAGCTACAGCGCTCTGCCGCGCATCAGCTTGGCCAACATCGCCTTCAATGCCATCGACGACACCCACGGACTGGTGCAGGCGTTCGAGGACGCTGCCCTGGGCCCGTTCCGAGAGCACTTACAAGCCAGCATCGACCATGTGGCTGAGGTGGTTAGCGATGACGCTGAAAAGCTGATCAGTCCTGCAATCACCCGGGCACTGACGGCATCGGATCTGAACTGGCCGCCGGAGGCTGGTGATCCGGCCGCCGCCGCTCTCGACGCCGCGCTGAACATTGACGCCGGCGGCAATCCGGCCGCTGGGGCTAAGCATTTGCTCAATGCGTTCGGTGTAGGCAATCCGACCTCCCAACCCGCCGTGCTTGCCGAAATCGACTCCAGTCTATCAGAGATTGAGGGCGTGCTCGATGAATTCGCGGGGGCCGATGCGGTGCTCGACAAGACCTTTGCCATGCAACAATTGTTAGGCAAGCTGCTGTCCGCCGTTCCGGGTGGCATTGCCTTGCCCGGGAACGATTTGGCAGTCCTTTGGAATAAGGCCCAGCCCAACCTTGACGCCCTGAAGATATCGGCGCTCGAACTTAAGGCGCGCATTCATGAGCTGCGAGTCGGCTTGGGGGGCATCGGCGGCTGGCATCCCGAAAATATGATAGCGGCCAATTTTCAGGCGCTCACCGGGCCGCTGGAGGCCCCCATGAAAACCGCCATCGGGCAGGCACACCAAGCCGTGGCGGATGAGATCCAGCGCACCATTGCGCAAGGCCACGGGTTCGGAGACCGTTCTAACGACGAGTGGCGGGCACTGCTGCGCTCGGAACTCATTCACGCCTTCAGCAGCAACTCCACCCTCAAGCGGTCGATCCAACAGATGACGCGCAATCACCTGCTGGTGGCAGAAAGCGCGCTGCGCGAAACGATTGATCAGTGGTTCCAGACACTCAATCAAACCCTGCGCGAGGCCGTCGCACTCACACTCGGCGGCATCGATCAAAAACTCAACAGTTATATGAGCGGCAAGTTAGGGGCCGGTCAATTTGACGGCTACGCTCATATCAATGGCGACACGCTGCGCGAGATGCGCCTCAACGCGAGCATGGAATTGCATGTGCCAGACACGATGGCACTCAAAGGCTACCTGTTGATCAAGGACATGCAGGCCAACGGACCAAAGGGCTGCTACGGTAACGCCAAAAGCGCCTATCTCATCGAACTCGGCGCAGAGGACGTGCCTCTCAACTATGGTGCACATACCTTGCACGCGGATCTGGCAGCCAAATTCGCTCTCATCAACGGCTTGCCCGGCGGGTTTGGCGGCAGCTTCGAAATGCGCGGCGAACTGGATTTCAAGACATTTAAAATCAATGCGCTCAAGGCTGCGGTGATGGTCAGCGACTCGCAGGATGACAACTATGTGAGCGGGTTTGCGGATGTGGAGATAAAGAACTATGGGTTGGCTGGAGGAATCTTTCTGGGCCGCGCCTGCTCAGTGGAACCTATCCAAATGTGGGACCCCTTGGTGGCCGACTTTCTCGGCAGCAACCGAAAATTCACCGGCGTCTATGCCTACGGCGAAGGCCGGATGCCCCTCGTCGATTACGGCTGCACCTTCAACGTCGTCGCTGGCGTGGGCCTCGGCGCGTTCTTCTTCACCGAAGGCCCGGAGGTCGGCGGTCGCGCCCATTTGGAAGTCAAGGGCGAGGCTCTGTGTACCTTGAGCATCAAGGGCGACATCGACTTGGTCGGCTCAGCCAGCGCGGATCACGGCCTGCGAATGAAGGGCACCGGCAAACTCAAAGGCAAGGTCGGATGGTGCCCGTGTTGCGTGAAGTTCCGTAAAAAGGTCACCATCAATTATGCCAACGGCGAATACTCGGCGGACTACTGAGCCGCAACCACCGTCACCACCCACCACCCCATGAAATCTAACTCTCCCATGGTTAGCAGGCTCGCCGCTGCGGCCATTTTCGCCGCGACCTTGGCGGGTGCCTCCGCCCAACAGGCCGACGGCCCCGAGGCATTGCGCCACGCGCTGGTGTTCGCCGGCACCACGATCCGCACCAACAACCAGAACTGGGCCTACCTGCTCTGGCAAGCAGGCGACGACTCGTTGCTCGAAGGCCGCACGCTGGCGCTTTACCGCAAGAATGGCGACGCTCAGACATTGGGACTCTATCAACTTGAAAGCGTCATCACCCACTCATGGGATACGCGCTTGGCGGAGTCCGTGCTCAAGCGCGCCACCAACGTCGGAGACGACCTCACACTGCTGGCCAGCGCGTTGCAGTCCAATTTTCGCGATATCCTGCCGCCGTCCAACACCGGCCTCGCCGAGCAGGCGCTCTATTGTATCCAGACGGCCCTAGACAAGCCTGAGTTGCGCGGCCACATCGGCATGCTCGCACGGAAGCACCCGGCCATGGCCATGTTGTTAGGCACTGCACACGTCAGCCAGCTACCTGCCGCCGGGCAGGTGACCTATGAGCTGCGCGACTACGATCCGGTGAAAAAGTCGGACCGCGCGGTCATTGGGCGCACCACGGTGACAGTGGGCCAGCCACTGGTGTTGCCTAGTCCGGGGGCGCCGGTTTTGGTGCCGCCGTTGCCGGGTGAGGAGGCACGCACCCATCTATCGGCGCGGCTGCGCTGGGCAACGCCGACTGACCTGCGTGGGGTGGCGATTCTGCAATTTGGCTACAATGTCTATCGGCTTTCCGCCAGCTACGTGCAGCAACACGGTTTCCCCTGGGAAAAGCCCAGCCTCGCCCAACTCCAAGCCGCAGTGGCCAACCCGGGCGGGGCTAACATGGCAGTGAGAGTCAACCGCCTGCCAGTCGTGCCGGATGAAGACCTTGATGCCAACCCTCTCGACCCTACCGGCAACATCGATAATGATCGCAGCACCGTGTTTTTCATCGACGACAACGATGCGCTGCAGGGCGGCAACCGCTTCGATGACGGTGCCCAATTCTATTACTTCATCACCGCGCGGGATGTGCTCGGCCGCGATGGCACCCCCTCGCCGGGAACCAACATTCAGATCTGCGACACGATGCCGCCGCTGCCACCCGGCCATGTGCGCGCCACCCCGGTCTATCACTTCGTCCCGGCTAACGGTCCCACACCCGCGTCGGGCTATCATCACTTCCGGGTGAGCTGGCGCGACCCGGGGCTGCGGGCCTCGGACCGACCCGGCGAAGAAAGCATCGGCGGGTTCTATGTTTATCGCTGGGACAGCGTGGAAACCATGAATCATTACGCGCCCAGGGTGAATCCCGCAACAGGTGCCATTATGGGTCCCGCTCGGGTGACCCCTGAGCAAGGCGCACTGATCGCCGATGTGCCCGCCGTGGCTGGCCAGGATCTCTACTCGTGGGACGACGTCAATGGCCCAAAAACTCCGGACAACACCGGCACAAGTTATGTGTACACGGTACGCGCTTACGATAACGGCGTCTGCGCCCACAATCTATCCGGCGACAGCGGCCCAGCCATGGGCAATTTGTTGGATCTGGAACTCAGCGCCTCAAGCGGCGGCACCAGCTCGATCATCTACACCACGCTCGTGCCCACGCTCACCGCCAAACCCGCCTACACCGTGCCCGGAGCGACGGCTGCCGATCCCGCCAAATGGGCCATCGAACTCCAATGCATCGCGAACTCCGGCGGCGCGGCCGACTACGCCGAGTTTGAGTGCCCGGTGGGTACGCTGCTCGGCCACGTTAGGTTCGGCGCAGGCGTTCTCGCCGGCCAACAACTCGCCCGCCTCAGCGTCCTAATCCCATACCAACCCGGCCTCGACAAGCCACTTTGCCGCATCCACCTGCGCAGCGGCACCGTGACCACTTCCACCGCCGCTGCCCTCAACATCGGCAAGCCCTCGTCAGGCTATTGCGTGGTGCCATGGGAACTCACCGTGGATCGCCAAATGCACTCTCACGGGGGCCTCCCCGGCGACTACACCACCGCCCATGTGCCCGATCCTCCCACTCCGAGTGATCCTGCTGTGCCCGGTAACAATTACGTGGGCCCGACGCTCCATTTGGTATTTCCGCCGGGGGCCACGCGCTGGCAATTGCTGCGCCAGATCGACGCTGGAGATAAGGCCTTTTATCTGGAAGGCAGCGCCGTGGGTATCCCATTTCTTGATGTGCCCGACGTACAACCCGCGCCAGGCAATTGCCGGTATTGCTATTACTTGAAAACCTTTGATGCCGCTAACAAACCCAGCGAACCCTCACTCGTCGATTGCATCTATCAGCGAAGCGCCAGCGCCTTGCCGCGCCCGGTCCTCGCCGCCCTGGAAAACGCCAAAACCAGTGCCGGCCAACCTGCCATGCGCCTGCTTTGGACATGCCCGCCCTATTCCGTCGAACGCTTCGTCGTGCAAATCGAAACCGATGGCGATGTGCCACTGACTGGACTGCTCAACCTCTCGGATAGTCTGCAAGGTCAAGGCCAGGAAAACCTGGATACTTCGTCCAACCTCTGGCACTGGGTGGCATGGTATCAGACGACGCGTGTCCAGGTGATGCCGGATTATCCCCGCAGCTCATTCAGCGCGCTGGTGCCAGTCCATGCCGGCCAGCATTACCGCGTCTCCGTGCAAACCGCTGGCCCGGGCCAATGGCGGGACAGAAATATCCCACTGGGCGAAATGAGCGATGCACAGGAATTCCTCTGGCACAATCTCGATAGCACCGGCAACGGCGACCCCACCACCGGCGCTCCTCGCGACCAAAGCGCCGATGGCGGGGCCGGCGGCACCCTACCTAACAGCACTCTGCCATGGCCCGCCCGCCCGCTGCCGCCGCTGCTTGTGCCGGACGCCCGATTTGAACTCACACTCAAGAAGCAACGCGATCACAATGCGTTGCTCGACACACGCTTCGGACCGATGGTGCGGGTGGGTGGCTCGGGCGATTTCCAGATCAGTACGCTGCTCCCCACGGTTTATGAGGATCCGCTCACCCACGCCATCACCACACGCATCCAGCGCTCGTTTGACCCCAGACAATTTATCTATCAAATAAATAATCACCGGCTCTTGCCTTGTATGTTGTATCGGCGCCAAGCCACCGTGGGCGGTGTGAAACATGCCTGGATTCAAGTGACGCCACTCATCGAGGACATTGCCTATGAGGCGGCGGCTGTGGCCAATGACAATACCACCATCATCCATGACCCATGGTTTGTGATCCCAGAGCCGCTAACCGGCACCAAATCGCCCGAGTTGTTTCTGGTGGACCGCCATCCGGTGGTTAGGGGGACGACCTATGAATATGCGCTGCTGCTCTTTGACGCCGCCACCAAGGAACCTAGCGCCACCCTACCGCTAGGTGAAATCACCGTCCAATAACCCATTTTTTATCTAACACACAATGAAACGCTTTGTTTCCACACTCGCCGCATTGATCTTCTGCTGGCCCATTCGGTGTCCGGCCCCGGAGGTTGGTAGTTGCCCGGATTGCGCGCCGCCGGTGTATGACAACGGGCCGGTGAATGCCGCCGGCCAGCCCCTGCCTGTGGGCGAATTCACCACGGTGGGTGATTTCAATGGGGACGGCACCACGGATGTTCTGATCCTCGACAAAGCCACCGGTCTCTATCGAATCGGCACGCTCTCGCCGGTGGACACCGCATTGTATTTCAACCCGCAAGCGCAGGCCACGGGCATTGCGGAAGTCACCGGAATGGCCGTCGGGCATTTCACCTCCGATACGCTCGACTCATTTGTCATGGCTTCGCCCACGCTCAATGGCTTGCAACTCGCGACCCACGACCCGACGACCACCCCGAGCCGCAACGGCAGCGAATGGGTGCCACTGCCAGCCGCCGGGCCGTTTGCAACGACGGCGCTGGATGTGGCAACCCCCGGCAACACGCGCCGCCCCGAACTGGTGCTCGGCACGGAAGCCGGCTCCGCCACCCAGTTTCAAAGGCACCTGATGCGCCGCAATGGCAGCACTAACACATGGGGCACCCCGCTCACGTCCTCATCTAGCAAACACGTGCTGCGCCTCAGCGCCTTCGCGGCCTCGCCAAGCAGCAGCGAACTCAACGCCATCGGTGCCATCCTAGAGGATAGCGCCATCGCCCAACGATTCGAGGTATGGAGCGCCGATGCCACCTCAGGCCTAACCACCACCGGCATGCTCGGCGGGCTGCCTCTGGGATCGCGCTTCATCGCCGGCCAATTTGAGGCAGGATCGGTGGATGTGCTGATATTTGTTCAAGGCGCTTCCGCCGTGCGTGCCAGCCGCATCAGCTCCAGCTCGCCGGGCCAGTATAGTCCCGACACGGTGGTATTGCACTCACTGCCGCAACCGGTGTTAGCCATGTATCCGGTATTGCGCGATGGCTCGTTACGGGTTCTGGTGCTCTATACGAACAATTCCGCAGAACTGCACAGTTATACCCAGTCTGGCGGCTTTACCTTGGTGCAAGCGCTCGGCTCGCTTACCCCGCCAACGGGCACCGTCGGCATGTCGGGTGCCGCCATGCTGCCAGATGGCAATTTCGCCCTGCTGTGGGGCAATGGCAGCACCAGCGGCTCGTCGCTGGCCATCCAAACCTATAACTTCGATCCCGTCACAGGTAAGTATGCCCTCTCCGCTACCCAATCCCTGCCCGATCTCAAACCCATGCGTGCCAACGCCAATTTGTGGGTTTTCGATGCCGATATCTTCGCCCAACCCACCGCCCGCCTGCTGCGCTCCTACCGCATCAGCGACTGGACCAGCGGCCTGTATCCTTATGCTGATCAGATTGAGCTGACGGCGGAGTCGTTTCTAGCATCTCACCAGGGACTCGACGGCCCCTACTTTGCGTCCATCCCAAACAGCGCCGGTACATTTTCGCTAGGCAATCAGGCCAGCGCCGCACGTGGCGGCGCTGCGGTGTCGGTGTACCTGATGGATCCGCTCATGGGCGACCACAGCGATGATGTGGTCGCCTCGCCCAATGGCGGCACCTTTGATCAAGCGGTGCAACTGAAGCTCAGCGCAGCGCGTTCTGATACGAGTATCTTTTGGCGCAAGAGCAGTTCAGCGCCCTTCGCACCCTTCGCCGCCAATCCCGGCTTTGCATGGCTGCTCAACGATACCCATATCGAATACTATGGCGTCACCGCCAGCGGCTCATTCACCCCCCGAAAAACCGCCTCTTTCACCTTCACCAAAGCGCCGCACCTTCAAGACAGCGATGGCGACGGCGTGCCCGATTTCGTCGAACTGGCGTATGGCCTTGATCCGAATGGCTCATTCCATCCTAACGGCAGCTCCGCCGATTGGGACGGCGATGGCTACAGTGACTTGAGCGAAATAATCGCCGGCACCAACCCCGCCAATCCAGCCGAACATCCCGACTTCGACTGGCAAGCACCTGTTGATCCAACGCAGCATCCGGATTTCGACTGGCGCCCGCCCGCCAACACCGACCGCCTAACCGTGGACATTAGAGTTGCCAGCCATGACCGCGACGGCAATCCCCTCGCCGCCGCCCCGGGCACCGAGGTGCTCGTGTACGACACCGTCGGCACCTTGCTCGGCAAGGGCACCACCGCCACTTGGCCCGAGAATGTGTCCGTGCCGGTCATCGTCACTAACAAGACCAAGCTGCTCATCGTCACTACCCAAACGCATTTTCCCATCGATACCAGCGGTTTTCTAACGAATGCAAACAAACTTCCCGCCATGCCCGAATCCGCCACCAATCCCCACGGTCGTGAGGTCGTCGGCTATGTGATCGTGCCCGAAGCTACCACCGCCAACTTGAATTTCACCTACAACCCCACACAATCGCAGGCCGCCAACGCCAGCGCCTGGAGCCTCGCCCGCCGCAATGCCAGCGCCGCCACGCTGCCGCCCGTGCAAGTCACGCTCGATTCCCTGAGTACCTTGAAACTCGCGATCTTGGAACGCGTGCTCAGCATGGTCGGCGGCTCCAATGGCTTCTTTTTCAACGGCACGCTCACCCCATTCCGCAACCAAGAGCAAACGTTTGGCAGCTCAGGCCTCAGCACCGAACAAATCCGCCAGTTAGAAACCGCTGGCTCCAGTGGGTGGCAAACGTCCGATATCCACGCCTACCGTCTCAAAGCCTTGGCGGCTAAAGTGGACGCCTGGTTGATCACGCCTTGGAGCGATTTGTCAGATATGTGCAAGGTGGCCGACGAGGTCTATAAAATCAGCGCCAACCGCAATAACTCCCAGCCGGGCGTGTTCGCCTTGCCACTCGATGCCCTGCGCCCGTGGGTTCACTATGGTATGCTCAGCGAGGCGTACCGGAATTTGATCACCAGTGTCAGTTATATGAGGGTAATGATGATCGCCAATGGGTTTTACAGTCATCAGAATGAATTGCCACAACGCCCGGTCATCGATCTGAGTGGCCTGCCATCGGCCGCCTCCGAAGCACCCGTCTGTCCCGATTGCACCCGTCTGCGAGGTAGCGGCGGCACCCTTTACGGATTGCTCACCTACGACGGCGAACATTACTCCTGGCCTGGCTCATTCGGCGTCGGCAGCAACACACCGCTGCGCGTGCTGGCCTTCGATGACCTTGCGGCCGACCACTCCGCGCTCGAGGTGATTCGCACGGAAATCAGCGACTTTGCCCTCACCCAGGCAGCCGACCTCGATGGCAACCTGCTGCCCGATGCTTGGGAACAGTATTGGTTCGGCACCACCGGCCTCAACCCGTTAGCCAACGCCGACGGCTCCTCCTACTCGCTGTTGCAGGAGTATCTGCTAAGCACCGACCCGACCCGCAGCAGTGACAGCCCTGCCAGCGCACCCGTGGACCTCTCCGTCAACAATCTTCCCCTCGAACTCCCCGCAGCCAACCCCAATGAATTGCTCCTCCGTTGGACCTTCCCCGCAGGCTACAGCAGCTCATTCCGTTTCTCCGTCGAGTCCTCTAGCAACTTGCTCAACTTCACCGAAGAGCCCCTCGTCCCCGTCGAGGAATCCCCCGGTAACTTCACCCTCACCCTCCCCAGATCCCCCAATCACGGATTCTATCGGGTTGGCACCCGCCTGTGGTGACACACCCTTGTTCCATACCATGCGCCATCCTCTCGCGTTCCTTTGCCTCTGCGCCTTGCAGGCCTATCCCGCCTGCGCTCAACTGGTGTCGGACCAGCCCGTCATCGAGGTAAAACCCACACCCGAAGATGTTAACATCTCCACCACCTTTGACTTTCATAATAAGGGAACCCAGCCCGTCAGAGTTGTTTCCATCGAAAGCGCTTGCAGTTGCCTCAGCGCCACACTCGATAAAATGCTCTATCAGCCAGGTGAAAAGGGCACTGGCAAGGCGACCTTCAAACTCTCCGGGCTAACAGGTATGCAGGAAAAGGTCCTGCACGTGCATACCGACGACGCGACGCGGCCGGAGTGGGTGATCCGCTTTGCCATCGACGTACCGGAACTCATCCACATCGAGCCCAAAACCCAGCAGTGGCAACAGGGCGATGCCGCATCGGCCAAAACCACCCGCGTGTTCCTGCTGGGTCCTACGCCGATGAAGATCACCTCCATCACCACCGCCTCTGATCAGGTGGAATTCTCCTGGCGGGAAATTGCCCCAGGCCGTGAGTACGAGATATCCCTCAAACCCACATCCACCGGCGATATCCTCTTCGGCGCTCTCAAAATAGAAACCGACAGCAAGATCCCTAAATACGCGCGCCAACTCGCTTTCTTCGCCGTCTGCCGTAAACCCGGTAAGCAGTAATCCTCCTGACTAACCACAGGAGTTGATTGATAGCAGAATATGCGTGCCTCGTGGGATTTTACACGTTGCCTTTCAGAGAATATGCGTGGACCATGGCTGATTTTGCATATCGACTAACAATCTATCTGAAAATACCACTATGAAGCAGCCATCCATCAATAATCCATCGCGAAGCGACGGGAATGGCATGCCTTCCTCGCTGCCTCATCCGGAGTCCCGCATCGTTCATCCGGCAATCCGCACCTGGCTCAAGCCCCGGCCAGGGTCCGTCCTCACCGCTTGCCTGGTCTCGGCATTGGCAGGCACGGCCCCCGTGCGGGCGGACGGTCTCATCGGCGAGCAAGCCATGAGCGTTTTGTCTGACGGGTCGTTCTACTTTGAGCCGACTTACAGTTTTTGGAATCCCGACTTTTGGCGCAATATGAGCTGGCCAGGACGCGTCGCGGTGCCGGGTGACGGTGACAACCTGTTTTTTGGCGTAAAAGATTGGATGGGCGTGCCGGCATCTTTTTCAGTTAGAGATTTAAGCCTTCGCGTGAGTTACGGGCCGGCCACACCACCCGTCTTTGGCGATATGATGTTCCGAGGTGACAGTATCCACTTTTATTGCGAATCCTTGTCACCTGGCGAGACCCATTTGGCTGGGGCAATGACATTGACCTACGCTAGGTAATGGCACCATCGCGGGCAGCTCGGCAGATCTCGTGGTGGTGGGTGGCGAAGTGCGCCCGAGCTACTCACCGGGCCACCTCGCCGTGAATGGCAGCTTTTCTATGGAGTCCGGCTCCCTGATCATGGAAATTAGGGGGGGGGGGCCGGCCAGTTCGATGTGATCAGCACGCAAGCCATCGCACTGAGTGGCGGCACCATCCAGAGCAAACCTGGACGAACGGGCCATCGTCGTATTTCCAAGTGGCTACGTCTTCAGCGATGATGGCATGAAGGTGGAGCACGCCGGGCGCGAGCGGAGGGGCACGGTGAGGCAGTCGGTTAGGCCAATGCGAATTTGGGAGCTGGGAGGATCTCCCTGCGGATTTGCGGGCCTTTCTCGACTAGCGCCTTGCTGAGGTCGTATTCCGCTTGGAGGCGGATGAGAAGGGCAGCGGAAATACCGAGGTAGCCTTCGAAACGCAGAGCGGTATCGGCGGAAACGCCTTTTCTACCGGCGAAAATATCGCTGAGACGGCTGCGCGGAATGGTCATATTGCGCGCGGCCCTAGCGGCAGGGATCGCACGAGCTTCGAGCTCATCGCAGAGGAGACCGGCGGCAGGATTGGTGTGGAGTTTCATGGAATCAGTGGGTGTCTTCGATTTTGACGAGAGAAACATCGGTGAGTTGGCTATTGGCCCAAGCAAAGGTGATGCGCCATTTAGAAGCGCGGGAATTGGCATCAATGGAATAGCGACCGGAACCGTGGAGTTTGTGGTAATGAAGCGAATGCAGAGTGAGCAGATCCTTTTCGGCCGCGTGATGTAGGACGACGAGGCGCTCTTGGGCCTTATCAAGGCGGATGCCGCCCAAGAACTTTGTTTCCTTTTTCGTCAGAGCCTCACCGAGGAAGATTTTCTCGGTGATCGGATCTGCAAAACTCTTGATCATGGCAGCGGATTGTAATCCAAAAAGAGAACGCGTCAAGGGGAATAATGGAAGAACATCATTACATGGTGACAGATAAATAGTAGAGAATCATTGAACACAGTGCGGTGCTGCGTTGCGCCGAGACA
>Ga0118677_10008181_pt1 | contig 16888 bp, 17 predicted proteins | sample AliMusrvi5mmetaG_FD_86154 | JGI IMG/M metagenome (GOLD analysis project Ga0118677, IMG submission 86154) | reverse complement strand
GCGTCGGCAGCGTCAGATGTGTATAAGAGACAGAAGTTGATCGTCTCGCAGTAGTTCGCGAAGTACGGATGTTTTCAGTGACACGCCATTACTAACGCGAGCATCCTCAGGCGGGATTAGGCAGTCGGGTTGGCGGCGGAAACACCGCATGAAGGTTCGGACAATAAGCCAAAAACGCAAAGACACAGCACCTTCATTTGAGAGACATTGCAGCAGTCGTCGATAAATTCCCTCCACTCGCCAGTAAACGCGTTGTTTGATAAATGTGATCATGTTCATTGGACATGCCACGAGTGCATCACAACAAATGGCCCCTGATCTAGCGGTGGTAATTTGCCAGATCCAAAGAAGTCTCCCGCTTCAACCCCGATTGATCCTGCATTTTGTATCCAGTCAGCGACCTCGCCCCCAACCGTCGAGAATAAATTGAAACTATAGTTTCCTGGTTGAAGTGACAGGTGGGGGAGGCGGCACAGAATTTCTCCTTCTGCTGGGATGGAGTCAAAATCTGAACTACGAACAGCCGTTGAGAGGTGAAAAAGTGACTCGTCAAATCGACCGTGTACCCCTAGAGCAACATGGATGTTTCTGAGTTCCGTATTGGAGGCTGATGTGTATTTGAGCGCGATCGTGACATCTTCCCCAGTACATACCTGCTCAATTACCCTCCCGCTGCTGTTTCTGAGTGCAACGGCCGTAAATTTGAGCGATTGATTGCCCTTCCGATCTACCCGGTCAGCAAGCGCAGTTTGGGTAACACTAGCAATTCCGTCCAAGTAGGAAGCGACTACGTCTTTGGCTTGTCCTCTTGAGATAATGCAGCCCTGCTCCAACAAAGCGCCTTGCTCGCAGAGACCTAATATAGCGGCCATATTGTGGCTAACAAACAAAATCGTCCGTCCTTGTTTGGCCACATCGCCCATTTTCCCTAGACATTTCTTTTGAAACGCCGCGTCACCGACGGCCAGCACCTCATCCACTACCAGAATCTCCGGTTCCAGATGTGCCGCCACGGCAAACGCCAGTCGCACATACATGCCGCTGCTGTAGAACTTTACCGGCGTATCAATAAACTTTTCTACCTCAGCAAATGCCACAATCTCGTCGAACTTCTTTGAAATCTCGGCGCGTTTCATGCCGAGGATCGAGCCGTTGAGGAAGATGTTTTCCCGGCCAGTCAGTTCGCGGTGGAATCCGGTACCGACTTCGAGCAGGCTGGCCATCCGCCCGTTGTATGTGATCTTGCCGGTGGTCGGCGGGGTAATTCGTGAAAGAATCTTCAACAACGTGCTCTTGCCAGCACCATTGCGACCAATAATTCCAACGACTTCGCCGTGCTTGATTTCAAGATTGATGTCGCGCAACGCCCAGAAATAGTCCGGCGACTCGGCAAGATGGCGTTCATGCACTTCGTGCAACGTTTCATGGTGAGTCGCCGGAGACTGGAGACTGGAGACTGGAGACGTTGGGCTAGACTGGAGACTGGAGACTGGAGACTGAAGTCTTCCGGCTTCGGTCTCCGGTCTCCGGTCTGGCCTGCGCAGCAGCCCGCGCGCCCACTCCATCAGATCGGCGCGCAGGTTGTGGCTGACAGACTCAGCACCGCCATAGCGGTAGCGCTTCCCGAGGTTTTCGATTTTAATGGCGACATCACTCATTGGGGTATTTTCCGGTGAAGCTCAGTGATAGCGGTTGCCATAAACAACAATGGCGTTTGCGGAAAACCGCGTCTTCACTTCGTTTCGGCTCCGTTGGACTCGGCTTAATGGCGATGTCGCTCATACGAGACTGAAATCGGAAGACTATGACTGAACTTCTTTTGTAACGGAATGGATTAGACCGGTGCCGGTTTACACTGGCGGCAGTTCGAAACGACCGGCGACAATACCCGGCACAGTAAGATCCTCATCAAGCTCTTCCCAGCGCAACGCGTAGCCGTTGAGGCGGAGCTCAACTTGTTTTAATTGTTTGGTCGTCGCATTTTTGAGGCGAGAAAAGCGATCAGCAGGGAAGCCAACCATCCGTCCATCTGTCAGCTCGATATAAACGATGCGTTTCTCAACCCAGACGCGTAAAGCCGCTGGCTCGGATGTGCCAACCCGTTCAAGAATTGTGGAATTGCTCATATTTCTCCATTAACAAGGTTTGATGCGCATAAACCAATTTTTCAATTTGTCGCAATTCATGGGCCGACAACCCGTCATTACGAGCTAAAATTACTGGCGACAACCAAAATTTACACTCACCATTACCACAAGCAACATGAATATGAGGCGGTTCATTTCGCTCGTCGGAATAGAAGTGGAACCGATAAGGGCCGATGCGAAGAATCGTGGGCATTCAGTTTGCCTTCTGGTTGTCGCCGTAGCGGTAGCGATTGCTAGGAACAACAATAGCGTTTGCGGAAAACCGCGTCTTTACTTCGTTTCGGCTCTGTCTGACTCGGCCTCCAAGATTTTTGACTTTGATGGCGATATCAGACATTTTTAGCTTCTAGCACTAAACGGTTCAGATAGACTCCATAGTCATTCGGAATTGCGTCAGCAAGATCTTGAAGCTGGTCGCAGTTGATATAGTCCTGCCGGTAAGCAATTTCTTCGGGACAACAGATCATCAGTCCTTGCCGGTCTTGGATGGCTTGGACAAAATTAGCGGTTTGAAGTAGCGCTTCGTGAGTGCCGGCATCCAGCCACGCGATTCCGCGTCCGAGAACTTCGACGCGCAACGTGCCGTGTTCGAGGTAAATGCGGTTCAGGTCGGTGATTTCCAGTTCACCACGAGGAGATGGCTTAAGGTCAGCGGCAATTTGTACGACAGAATTATCATAAAAATAAATCCCGGGAACGGCATAGTGGGAGCGCGGTTGCTTGGGTTTTTCGATGATGCTGATTGCTCGTCCGGTTGCGTCGAACTCGACGACCCCGTAGCGTTCAGGGTCGCGAACGGGATAGGCAAAGACGATGGCGCCATCAGTGAGGCGGACGGCGCTTTGGAGGCGTTCTTGGAGGCCGGTCCCGTAGAAAATATTGTCACCGAGGATGAGGCAGACAGTGTCATTCGCGATGAAGTCTTTGCCGATGCGAAAGGCATCTGCGAGACCGCGGGGTTCTGTTTGTTCAGCGTAGTTAAAGTGAAGCCCCCATTGGCTACCGTCGGAGAGCATCCGGCGGTAGATCGGGAGATCTTCCGTCGTGCTGATGATGAGAATCTCGCGGATTCCAGCCAACATGAGAATCGACAGTGGATAATAAATCATCGGCTTGTCATAAACCGGTAACATCTGCTTACTGATGCCGACAGTCACTGGGTATAAACGCGTCCCCTTACCTCCGGCCAAAATAATACCCTTCATATTTTCCCCTCTTTTTTGGCACTACGCTGTGCATAATTCTTGTCAACCCACTGCTGATAATTGCCGTTGGTACTGACGCCGGCGACCCAATCGAGATGCGCGAGATACCACTGGACTGTTTTGCGCAGACCGTCGGTGAGTGTATGCCGCGGGCTCCAGCCGACATCCCGACGGATTTTTGTAATATCCATTGCATAGCGGCGGTCATGACCGGGTCGGTCAGCAACGTATGTAATGAGCTTTTCGTGCGGTATCGTTGGCGACTGCGGATGCAACTCGTCGAGGAGCGAACAAATTGACCTGACAATTTCGATATTGGTTGGCTGATTTTCCCCACCGATATTATAAGTTTCGCCTGCTTTTCCGTTCTGCAATACCTGCAAGATGGCCTCACAATGATCCTCAACGTACAGCCAATCCCGAACTTGGCGGCCATCACCATATACCGGCAATGGTTTCCCGTGAATCGCGTTGAGGATGATCAGTGGGATGAGTTTCTCAGGAAACTGATAAGGACCGTAGTTGTTGGAGCAGTTGGTGATGGTCGCCGGCAGGCCATAAGTTCGCGCATAGGCTCTTACCAAGTGATCGCTGGCAGCTTTTGACGCCGAGTAGGGCGAACTCGGATCATACGGAGTGCTTTCTGTAAAAGCGGGATCCTGCGCGTGGAGCGAGCCGAAGACTTCGTCAGTCGAAATGTGGTGGAAACGGACTGCAGGCTGGCCAACCCAAACTGCCCGACAGGCCTCAAGGAGATTGAATGTGCCGACAATATTCGTTTGGACAAACTGGCCGGGGCCATGAATTGAACGGTCAACGTGTGATTCAGCGGCAAAGTGGACGACAGTATCGATCTGGCGCTCCTGCAACACGCGTTTGACGGTCGAGTCATCACAAATATTTCCATGAATGAATTCGTGTCTCTGGGCCTCATCAAGTTGCGCGAGATTATGTTCGCTGCCGGCATAGGTCAGGGCATCCAAGCTGAAAACTTTGCATTGGCGCTCCTGCCGCAAGAGATGCCTGACAAAATTACAACCAATAAAACCAGCGGCTCCAGTGACCAGTACGTGCTTCATAGTATATCTGCCAAATACACTTCCCGGCGCCGGAAAAACCACAAGCCGCCCGTCAGATATGCAAGCGCAACAACGAGCGCAAGTCCGACAAACTGCCAGTCCACCGGCCTGTTTTGCAGTATCGACCGGTAAGTTGTAACAACCACGGCCATCGGATTGAAAAACGCCCAGTGCTGGGCCCACAGCGGTAATTTGGAAAGCGGATAAATCACCGGCGTCGCCAACATAAATATTTGCACAACGAATCCAACTGCGTGTTTGACATCACGGTATTGTGCGTTGAGCATGGCCAGCACCAAGCCGACGCCAAAAGCTGTACTGCCTTGCATGAATAGCAGTAACGGAGTCAAAGCCACAAGCTGCCAATGCCAGTGTCCCAGCCAAATGGCCACGCCATTGAGCAGGGTCCACCCAATGGCAAAGTCAACGAAAGATCCACAGATGATTCCGCCCGGTACGACCACGCGCGGAAAATACACTTTGCTGATGAGTTGCGCATTGGACTCCATACTGAGCGCGGACTGTGAAAGGGCCGTCGCAAACGTATTCCACGGAACGAGCGCGGCCAGATAAAACAACGGCAGAGGAAGATCATCGGTTGGCATTTTCGCAATCTTGCCAAAGATAATCGAAAAGGCTCCCATCATGAATAGTGGTTGGAGTATGACCCAAACAACGCCGAGCGCCGTTTGTTTGTAACGCACCTTAACATCGCGTTCGACAAACGTCCAAAACAACTCCCGGTAATCCCATAAATCACGCATGAATTGCCGGATTCGTTCGTGACGCTCGGCAGAAATAATTGTCGTCGTTGTGACGTTCATGAAACTTTTTCGACCTTCTCACGGCTAACTTCTACGCGCGCGCCTTTGGCTAGCACCTCAAGCAGAATAACGACGCGATCGCGATCACTCATTTCGTGCTCAAAAACACCATGTAGGCCACGAAATGGACCTGTTTGAATCTCCACCACATCTCCCGCGCGCAGGACCGGCGGTTGTATCGTTACTACATCGCCGACAACATGGTCCTTGATCGCGGCGATGATGGCGGGCTCGACCACAGCCGGCTTGCCGCCGAAACTGACGACGTTAATTACGCCGTTAGCATAGCGGACTAGGCGGCCGGCCAGAGTGACATCGAACCGCGCAAAGAAATATCCGGGAAACAATGGGCCGGTCACCCATTTGCGAACCCGGCGAATGGTTCGCTTCCGTCGTAGTTGCGGGAAAAATGTTTCAATCTTTTCGCGCTGCAAGTTCAACAATGCCACTGACTCTTGCCGTGGCTTGGCGTGAATCGCATACCAGTTCATAAAATCAAAGCAAGCTGCCGCCATTCAGGTGCATCCCCGGCCTTGCGCCGGTCACCTGTTTCATTGTGCCTCCGCCCACACGAAGGTTCGTCCATTCTCACACTGCGTTTTCGCCGCAGCTCACCAAACTGCCACTACAATAAATGATCGATCAACGGATTGTCGAGTAATGTGCTGATCTGACCGTGAAATTTTTTCGCCTTTTTCAATCGCGTCACGATCAGATCCATGTCTTCGCCATGGTTGCCATTGGAACCAGCTTCTTCCAAACATGCCTCCACTACTGCCATTTGCGTCCCAGCCGTCTCTAATTTTTTTCGCAACGTCGCCAGCACACCCCGCTTTAACAATGATTGAAAATCCGTTTCTGCATCGTAAAAATCCCGCCGGTCACCCCGGATCCAAACGCGCTTCACCGCCGTCCAACGCTCCAGTTGTCGGGCCGTTGTGCTAACACTTGCCTTGCTGACACCAAGTTCGCTGACGATCTCATCAAGGCATAATGGGCGCGGACTAAGATAAAGCAAAGCGTAGAGTTGGCCAAGAATCCGCCCCAGTCCGAATAACTGGGTCGTATGCCCACCGGCTTCGATAAACCTCCGGCGTGCTGCTATCCATTCAGCCGATTGAGTGCGGCTCATAAAGTTCGTTCAGTAAAAACTGAACATAGTTAAAGCATGCATGTCGCCTTGTCAACCCATTAATATGAATTTCAAGGTGATTGCATTATCTGCGTCGCAAACTAGCCTCAAGTTGCTGTAGGTCGGCGGGCATTGCTGCCGTCCATGTCATCGGCACGCCATGCTTCAAACTTAGAATCTCGGCGTGCAATGCTTGCCGGGGAAAATCAATGCGGCGGCGCGGATTATACGTCCGATCACCGATCAGCGGCACACCGGCAAACGCAGCTTGGGCGCGGATCTGGTGTTTGCGGCCGGTCTCCAACCGCAACCGCAGCTTCGTGACCCATTCGTACTCCGCGATCACTTCGTAATGCGTGATCGCCTCGACCGCCTCGGCCTCCGGTTGCAACACGATCACCTGCCGGAGTTGGTCCTCGCTTAACTTCAGCCAGTTCCGCCACGTGCCTTTGGCCGATTTCAACCGGCCTTCCACATACGCCACGTATTCGCGCCGCATCAAATGGGCGCTCACTTGGTCGATCAACTCCGCTCGCGACTCCGGGTTCATCGCCATGCAAAACACGCCGCTGGTGTACTGGTCGAGCCGGTGCACCGGTAACGGTTCCAACCGCCGGTAGGCCGCCGGCAACTTTCGTTCGGCCAGATTACGATCAAAGACGTGGAGCTTGCCGGCGAGAAAATCCGTCAAAATACTTTGTGCCGATAGATCGTCCGGTTCGGCGGAGAGAGAGAGCAAGCCCGGCCCCTTGTTGACGACGGCGAGCGCGTTGTCGAGGTACATCAAATTGACGCGCGTGTGAATCTGCCAGCCGTCCCGGCCACAATCCAATGTCGTCGCGTGCCGGTCGAGCAGTTCCAGTGCTGCGCCGGGGTCCGCCAGCATCTGATGCGGTTTGCGGATGACAACGCCGGTGACGCTGACCCGGCCGGCAGTGATCCATTGTTTCGCGCGCTTCTTCGGCACATCCGGAAACTTGGCCAGCAGCCAGTCGAGCAAGGGCCGGTCAGTCGGGTTGATGGATTCAGGCGTAGTCATGTGTCACCACAGCATGCAAGCAGAGACGGTGAACGTCAAAGCATCATTTCGAAATTCGCTCCAGCTCTTCCCAGCGCGCATACAGCCGCGCAACTTCCGCCTTTGCGGCCACCAACTCAGCTGCGAGGCCGGCCGCCTCTTTGGCGCGGGTGGCGTAAAAGCTGGGATCGTTCAACGTCGTTTCCAGTTCTGCCACGCGCGTTTCGGCGGCCAGGATTGTGGCTTCCATGCCGGCCAGTTCGCGCTGCTCCTTGAAACTGAACTTGCGCGGGCGCGCCGGCTTCGGCAGGACCGGCGCCACCACCGGCGCGAGCGCACGGCGCGGCTCGCGTTCCTTGCGCTTTTCGAGGTAGTACGAATAATTGCCGGGCTGGACAAAAACGGTGCCGTCGGCCTCGAACGCGACGATCTGGTCGCAGATCCGGTCGAGAAAATACCGGTCATGGCTGACCACCAGCACGCTGCCCTCGAAATCTGCCAGCGCCTCCTCCAACATCCGCAGGCTCGGCAGATCAAGATCGTTGGTCGGTTCGTCGAGCACGAGCACGTTGCCACCGGTCTTGAGCACTTTCGCCAACATCAGCCGCGCGCGCTCCCCACCGGAGAGCCGCGCCACGGATTCGCGGATGCGTTCCTCCGGGAAGAGGAACCGCAGCAGATAGGCGCGCGCGCTCATCGTCTGGCTGCCGAATTGGATCGTGTCGCCGCCGCCGGCAATCTCTTGCAAAACGGTTTTGGTGCCATCGAGCTGCATCCGTGTCTGATCAATGTAATTGAAGGTGACGATTTTCCCGATGGTCACCGTGCCGGCATCGGGCGCACGTTCTCCAAGGCACAACCGCAACAGGGTTGTTTTGCCGACGCCGTTGCGGCCAACCACGCCAGTGCATTGCCCGGGCTTGAGGGAAAATGTCAGGTTGCGAAACAACCACCGCTCGCCATACCGCGCGCCGGCATCTTCCAGTTCGACGGCGGTATTGCCGAGTGCCGGCGCCGGCGGGATCAGCAGATCCATCTCGCGTTCTTCCGGCGGTGCTTCGAGGCCTTTGATTTGATAAAACTCCCGCAGCCGGTGCTGTGATTTCGTCCGTTGCGCCCGGCAACCGGAGCGCACCCATTCCAATTCGATGCGGAGAAACCGTTGCCGGCGCCGTTCGTTCTGTTCGGCGATCTGCTGCCGGATTGCTTTTGATTCGAGATAACTGGTGTAGTTGCCGGGATGCGAATAACACCGGCCGTCAGCCAGTTCGATGATCCGCGTCGCGATCACGTCGAGAAAATACCGGTCGTGCGTCACAAAGATGACCGCGCCCGGAAACTTCTGGAGAAATTCTTCCAGCCACCGGATGGATTCCGCGTCGAGATGGTTCGTCGGCTCGTCGAGCAGCAGCAGATCCGGCTGCGCCACCAGCGCCCGGCACAACGCCACACGCCGTTTCTCGCCGCCCGACAACGGCCCGACCAGCGTGTCCAATGGCGGCGCCGCCAGCGCCGTCACGGTGGATTTGATGCGGGACTCCAGGTTCCAGCCGTCGGCTTGTTCGATGTTGTGGAGCAACTCCGCCATCTCTGCCGCGCTGCGGTGGCCGGCCTCATAGCGCGCCAGCCAATCCAGCAAGTCCGCCGCGCCGGCCTCGATATTTTGCCGGATGGTCTGGTCGCCGCGCAATTCAAATTCCTGCGGCAAGTAACCGACCCTCAGGCCGCGCCGGCGCGAAATCGCGCCGGAGTCCGCCACCACCTCGCCCGCGAGAATCTTCAGCAGGCACGTCTTGCCGCAGCCGTTGCGCCCGACCAGGCCAACCTTTTCGCCGGGCGCGACCGACAATGTCACGCCGGCAAGCACGCGCTGCCAGTCAAAGGCCAGCATCAGCTCGTTGGCGGACAATAACGCGGGATTGGGAGCGCTCATCGCAGGGAGGATACAGGAAATCGCACCGAAAGTCGCTTTCGACCTTGCCGCGTGCTATGCTGACCTGTAGTTTGTCGAACTTCTCATGTTAACCATTTCAGGAATTACCAAATCATTTGGCGCGCGGACTCTGTTCGCGGACGCGTCGTTGCAGGTCAATCGCGGCGAGCGGATTGGGCTGGTCGGCCCGAACGGCGCCGGCAAGTCCACGCTGTTCAATCTCGCGCTCGGCTACGATTGGCCGGACGAAGGCGAAGTGAACATCGAACGCAACGCCACCATTGGCCATCTCCCGCAGGAGACCGCGCCGGCCGGCGATGAGACCGTGCTCGAATTGGCGATCGCGATCACGCCGGAAGTTACCGAATTGCAACGTCGGGTGAAGGCGTTTGAGGCCGGCCACGACACTGAATCACACGATTTTCACGAGGTGCAGGCGCGCTTCGACGAACTCGGCGGCTACCAACTCGAACCGCGCGCCAAGACGATTCTCCGCGGGCTGGCGTTCCGGGAACGCGATTTCGACCGGCCGGCCAAGGCGATGAGCGGCGGCTGGGTGATGCGCGCGTATCTCGCCCGATTGCTGGTGCAACAGCCGGACCTGCTCTTGCTCGACGAGCCGACCAACCATCTCGACCTCGGCGCATTGCAGTGGTTTCAGGAATATTTGAAGAATTATCCCGGCGCGATTTTGTTGATTTCACATGACCGGGCCTTCTTGAATGAACTCGTCGGCAGCATCGTCGAAATCCGGCAGTCGCAACTGCACCGGTACCGGGGCAATTACGACGAATACCTCGTCCAGCGCGAGGCCAACGAAGTGCAATTGCTGGCGGCCTACAAAAACCAGCAGAAGAAAATCGAGCAGCTCCAGGATTTTGCCAACCGCTTCCGCGCCAAGGCCAGCAAGGCGACACAGGCGCAGGCCAAGCTCAAACAGATCGAGCGGATGGACAAGATCGAAGCACCGGTCAAGGAAGGCCGGAGTATCCATTTTCATTTCCCGCAGCCGCAGCGCAGCGGTCACCGCGTCATCAAGCTGCAAGACATCCATTATGCCTACGACACGACCGTGGTTTACCGGGGCATGGAGTTCGAAGCCGAACGCGGCCAGCGCATTGTGCTCGTCGGCCCGAACGGCGCCGGCAAGTCCACGTTGCTGAAACTGCTTGCCGGCACTTTGGGCGTGCAAGGCGGCAGCCGCGAACTGGGGTTGAACGTGAAGGCCGGCTACTACGCGCAATACCGGGTCGAAATGTTGCGCGCCGACCGCACCGTGCTCGAAGAAGCGCTCGACACGCCGCAGAAAGTTTCTACCGAATCCGTCCGCACCGTGCTTGGCTCATTCCTGTTTCGCGGCGACGATGTGTTCAAACCCGTTGGCGTGCTCAGTGGTGGTGAAAAAAGCCGGCTGGCACTGGTGAAACTACTGCTCGACCCGCCGAACCTCTTGTTGATGGACGAGCCGACCACGCACCTCGACATGACGAGCATTGACGCGCTGATCAGTGCGCTCGAACAATTTTCCGGCACACTTATCTTCATCAGCCACGACGTCTATTTCATCCGCAAGCTGGCCAAGCACGTCCTCCACGTTGACTCCGGCGTGCTCACCGCTTACCACGGCGACTACCAATACTATCTCGACAAGTCGGCGATGCTCGCACCCGTCGCAGCGACTCCGCCACCGCCGCCAGTGGTCAAGCCGACAATTCGCGAACAGAAGCGCCGCAGTTCCGAAGACCGGCAAGCCTTGGGCCGGGAACGCCGCGAAGCGCAGCAGCTTGTCACAAAGCTCGAAGCCGAGATTGCCAAGCTGGAAAAATCTCAACTCGAACTCACTGCCGAGCTGGAGTTGCCGACCACCTATGAGAAACCCGGTCACGCTGTGGAAGTGAATCGCCAGTTGACCGGCATCGCCGAAGCCCTCGCCCGCACCGTCCCGGAATGGGAAGCCGCCGCGGCACGTCTTAGCGCCTTACCGGCGAGCTAATCCCACGCGCCAGAGCGACGGGATTCTTTCTTGGCGGCGTGGTGGGACTTGTTGTCGAGCATCTTGGCCTTCGCGCGCCGGCTGCGCCGGCGTTTCTGGCGCCGAATTTTCTCAGCTTGGTCGCGTTTGGCAGCGACGAAACCTTTTTGCCGGGCTTCAATTTTGTCGAGCAATAACCGGCGCGCCAGAAACCGGTTGAGGCCTTGCTGCCGGCTGGATTGGCATTTCACTTGCAAGCCGGTCGGCCGGTGCAAGAGCATCACACAGGTGGAAGTCTTGTTGACGTTCTGACCGCCGTGACCACCGGAGCGGACGAACGTTTCCTCAATGTCGGCTTCGCGAACGCCGAGCGCGGCCATGCGTTGCACAAGCTGGGTTTCCTTGTCGGAATTGACAGGCAGAATGCTCATCGGACGGAAATGATTTTGAATTCCTGCGCCGGCCCGCGAGTTTGGAGTTTAACACGGTCGCCAGCCTGCTTGCCGATGAGTTGCTGGCCGAGCGGCGATTCCGGCGTGATAACGAGGACTTCGGTTGCTTTGTGTTTAATTTCCAAGCCACCGCGCTTGGGACCGATGAAATAAAGATCCCGCGCACCATGCGCTTCCAGTTCAACCAGCGCGGTCAAGTCAATCGGCTCTGCCGGGGCGAATTTTCGGAGCGTGAGCGTCTGGTACGCCACCAGCGCAGCTTCGGTCTCCGTGGCCAGTCGCGCCTGCGAGCTGGCGAGATAGGCGGTCTCCAACCCACGCGTGTCGTATTGGTCCTCGGCTTTACTCTGTTCGTCGGAAGCATCGGCGTGCATGCTGGCCGAAACACCGGCCAGACCTTCGAGCTCTTGCCCGAGCTGCTTGATGACTTGCTCAACGATGGTGCGTTTGGTGATCATGCCGTCAGCTTCTCCTTGAACGCTTTCGCAGCGGCAGCGACATCTTGGACATTCAAAATCGCCGAGACAACTGCGACGCGCGTCGCACCGGTCGCGAGAACCGCGTCCAATGTTTGCATTGTAATGCCGCCGATGGCAAAGAATGGAATTTTGATTTCATTGGCATATTGCCGCACCAATTCCACGCCGACCGGCGGTACGCCCGGCTTTGTGCCGGTAGCGAAAACCGGGCCGACGCCGATGTAATCCGCACCGTCACGCGCAGCTTGCCGGGCTTGCGCCAGGGTGTGGGTGCTGATACCAATGATGGACAAACCGGTCAGCTGGTCGCGCGTGACCGCGGCGTAATCCTCCTGGCCGAGATGCACGCCGGCCGCACCGGTTTCGCGCGCGGCGGCAACGTCGTCGTTCACAATTACCGGGACGTCATGGGCGGCCTTGACGACAGCGCGGGCGAGTTCGACGCGCTGGGCGTGCGACATTTCCTTGGCGCGGACTTGAATCACGTCCACGCCACCGGCAATCAATTCCTGCGTGACTGCGCCCGGTTGCCGGCCGGCAAGATAAGCGGTGTCGATAAACCCGTAGAGCCGGCAACTGGCAATGCGCGTCGCGGTCATGCGGCTCGTTACCGCGCCTTGGTGACCGGCGCCGCTTTCAGCCGGCCGATCTTCGGCAACTCGCCGACAATCGGTTTGGCGTAAGCAATGAACGCCGGCGTGACATCGTTGCCGGCTTTGTTGATGAACGCGTCCGGCATATGCCGGGTTTCTTTCGCAACGTTCTTCAATTCGGTGCGTTCAATTGTCACGGCGTACTTTTTGCCGGGTTTGCGTTTGATGGCGGTGCTGCCGTTGGCAAACTTGCCGCCGGTCGCGAATTTCACCGCTGCCGCGCCAGCGAGCCGGGCTTCCTTGGCGTCGTTGACACTGACCACGCCGGCAAAGGAGCGTTGGAGATAACCGAACGTGTCGGCGCGGACGCGGGAGATTTGGGCTTTCTCTTTGATTTCCTTGGCGAGCAGGTCGCCGAGCGCGCCGCTGCCGGAGAGTTGGACGTTGCCGTGGCTGTCCACTTCCTTGATGAACTTGGCGGCGATGGCCGTGCCCTGTTCGTCGGAGATGCCTTCGCTGACGGCGATGAGGCAGCGTTTATATTTGGCATAAACGGCTTGCACGTCCGCGACAAATTGTTCGAGCGTGAACGGTCGCTCCGGCAAGTAGATGAGGTGCGGGCCATCATCGGGATAAACGCGGGCGAGCGCGGCGGCGGCAGTGAGAAAGCCGGCATGGCGACCCATGATGACGTTGATCTTGACGCCCGGCAAAGCGCGATTGTCGAGGTTGTCGCCCATGAATGCTTGCGCGACAAACTTCGCGGCGCTGCCGAAACCGGGCGTGTGGTCGTTTTCGCGGAGATCGTTGTCGATGGTCTTGCAGATGTGGAAGCACTTCATCACGTAGCCGTGTTTCTGGGCTTCTTCGTTAATGATGTGCGTCGTCTCGGCGGAGTCATTGCCGCCGATGTAGAAGAAATACCGGATATTGTATTTCTGCAAAACTTGGAAAACTTTGACGCAATCTTCCGGGGTCGGCTTTTTGCGGACGGAGCCGAGCGCGGAGGACGGCGTACCGGCGACGAGTTCGAGATTGGCCGTGGTCTCCTTACCGAGGTCGCAAAGGTTCTCTTCGAGAATGCCTTTCAGGCCGTGGAGCGAACCAAAGATCTGTTTGATCTCCTTGTGTTTCTTCGCTTCGAGGACCGCGCCGACGAGGCTCTGGTTGATAACGACGGTGGGACCGCCGCTTTGGGCGATCAGCATATTGCCGGTTAATTTTTCGATTGCCATAATGGATTACTCCTTGAGTTGTGGGTGAGTTGAAACCTTTGCCAGACCGCCGGTGCTTATGCCGTTTTTTCGATGACCAACGGTTGCGCGCTGCCCATCAGCTTTTCGATGAACGCCGTGGAATACCGACCACGCCGGAAGTTCGGGTCTTTGAGGATGACCTTGTGCAACGGGATCGTGGTCTTGACGCCGCGGATGATGAACTCGTCGAGCGCGCGGGTCATGCGATCCAACGCGGTCTTGCGATCTGGGCCGAAGCAAATGAGCTTGGCCAGCATCGAGTCGTAGTACGACGGGATTGTGTAGCCGCTGTAGACGTGCTTGTCCACGCGGACGCCCAAACCGCCGGGCACGTGCATGAACTCAATCCGCCCGGGGCACGGCTGGAAATTATTGAACGGGTCTTCGGCATTGATCCGGCATTCGATCGCGTGCTTCGTGAACTGGATGGATTTCTGGTCGTAGCCAAGTTCCTCACCGGCGGCGATGCGGATTTGTTCCTTCACGATGTCAATGCCGGTGACTTCCTCAGTAATCGGATGCTCGACTTGAATCCGCGTATTCATCTCGATGAAGTAGAATTCCTTCTTGTCTTCATTGTAGAGGAATTCAATGGTGCCGGCATTCACGTAGCCGACGGCTTCGGCAGCCTTGACGGCGGCCTTGCCCATTTTCTTGCGCATGTCATTGGGCAAGCCTGGCGACGGTGATTCTTCGACGAGTTTCTGGTGCCGGCGCTGCAAACTGCAATCGCGCTCGCCGAGATGCACCGTGTGGCCTTTGCGGTCGGCCAGAATTTGAAATTCGATATGGCGGGGGTTCTCGATGTATTTTTCGAGATAAACCACGGCGTTGCCAAACGCGCGCTCTGCTTCGGTCTTCGCGGTATGAAAACCCTTGATCAACGACGGGTCATTGTGCGCCACGCGCATCCCGCGTCCGCCGCCGCCGCCTGCCGCTTTCACAATTACCGGATAACCAATTCGCCGGGCAATCTTGAGCGCGTCCTCTTCCTTTTCCACCGGGCCATCGCTGCCGGGGACAATTGGCACGCCAGCCTTGCGCATCGTGGCCCGTGCGGCAACCTTGTCACCCATCGAGCGGATCGCGCTGCTGGGCGGACCGATGAAGCGGATGTTGCAGTTTTCGCAGACTTCGGCGAAATGCGCGTTCTCCGCCAGAAAACCGTAGCCGGGATGAATCGCCTCGACATCGGCGACTTCGGCAGCACTGACAATCCGGTCAATCTTGAGATAGCTTTCCGAGCTGGGCGCCTTGCCGATGCAAATCGCTTCGTCGGCCAGCTGGACGTGGAATGAGTTGGCGTCGGCTTCCGAGTAGACTGCGACACTCCGGATACCGAGTTCCTTGCAGGCGCGGATGATGCGCACTGCAATTTCACCGCGATTGGCAATCAGAATCTTGTCAAACATAGGCGCTAAACTAACCGGCAATTATTTCGTGCGGACCGCAAACAGTTTTTGGCCGAACTCGACCGGCTTGGCGTTCTCGACGAGACATTCGACGATGACGCCTTTCAGCTCGGCCTTGATTTCGTTCATCACTTTCATCGCTTCGATGATGCACACCACGGATTCCCCCTCAATATTCTTGCCGGGTTCGGCGTACGGCGCGGAATCCGGCGTGGGCGACCGGTAAAACGTGCCCACCATCGGTGACGTGATGTATTTGATATCGGCTGGCACTGCCGCTGGGGCGGCTGGCGCCTCCACCGGGGTTGCCGGGGCCGTTGCGGCTGCCGCGACTGGCGCAATTGTGACCGCGGGTTGAAAACCTTCGGGGCCGCGTTTGATGCGAATCTTTAATCCATCGTTTTCCATCGAGAACTCGGACAGGTCGTTCTCCTTCATTAGTTCAACAATGGCTTTGATTTGATCTAGTTCCATGGCTCCTTTCTTGTAATCTGACCGCTGGCCCACTCGCCGGCAACCAACCGTCAGCGCCGTTTCTCAATCGGGTTGGACTTTAACAAACCCCCCGGAGCCTGTCGAATGTTTTCCTCAACCGTCGTCAGGTCCGCACCATACCGCCCTTGCGTCGGGTTCAAGTCCACCGCCATCTTCAACTGCTCCACCGCCTCCTCGTCCCGCCCGCCGGCCGCCAGCAATGCCCGCGCCCACCGCCAATGATACGCCGCCCGATACGGATCGTTCCTGACCGCGGCCCGGTAAAACTTCGCCGCCTCCGTCGCGCGGCCTTGCTGGAGCGCCAAATCACCCGCCAACGCCCAATACCGCGGATTGGACGGATTCAAATCAATCGCCCGCTGTACGGCAACCGGGTCCGCGCCCGCCGTCCGCATGTTGTAAAAATCCGCCAACAACGACCGGCCCGCCAGCCACACCACCACCGCGCCGAGCGCCAACCCGGCCGCAGCTCGCGCCAACCGAGCCGGACGCCTGACCGGCCGCTCGGGCACCGGTTTCAAGCCCTGCAAAATCCCCAACATCAAAAACGCCGGCACCGCCACGCCCGGCACGTACAAATCAAAATCCAACAGCCCATGCACCGCAAACCCGGCCAACGCCGCCACCACCGCGATCCCCACCGCGTCATTGCCCCGTTGCCGCGCCAAGCGGAACCCGTCGCGCAACGCCAGCAGCCACAGCACCGCAAACACCACCGCCCCGGCCGCGCCCGAATCGCTCGCCATCTGGAGGTAACTGTTGTGCGCGAGCTGCGCCTCCTCGGTCAGCGCCGTCTTATATTTCGGATAAATCGAGCCAAACGTCCCCGGCCCCGTGCCGAACCACGGATGATCCCGCGCAATCTCCACCGCCCCGCGCCAATAATCGCCC
>Ga0118677_10008180_pt1 | contig 16889 bp, 13 predicted proteins | sample AliMusrvi5mmetaG_FD_86154 | JGI IMG/M metagenome (GOLD analysis project Ga0118677, IMG submission 86154) | reverse complement strand
ATTCTGCATACACCTCTCATAAAATGTTTCGCTCAAACTCATTTTACCAAGTTTTGTATGCAGGGATTTGGCTTTTCGCCATTTCCCTTTATTTTTTTGCCTACTAATATTTTACACTATGTTTTAAATCCTAATCAAAATCGAAAGGATGACTGTTATGTTAATCAAGGCAAAAGCACTCAACAGATACAAACTGCATTGCCTCGACGGCGAAATAGGAAGTGTCAAGGAATTTGTTTTTGATGAGCTCCACTGGACCGTCCGTTACCTGGTCGCCGAAACCGGAAACTGGCTTTTGGACAGACAGGTGCTCATCTCCCCGCATTCGCTGACCCATATTGATAAAGAATCGAAATTTATCAAAACCGACCTGACCAAACAGCAGATTGAGGACAGCCCGTCTCTTTACAAAGACCTGCCGATCTCAAGGCAATTTGAGGGTACATACTTTCAGTATTACGGTTTCCCGACCTATTGGAACGGGCCTTATGTCTGGGGCAATTCTCCCGGCATTACTCGCAACAGCGCTGTTTACAGAACGGCTGTTCTTCAGGGCGATAAAATGCTGGATTCCGGGTTGCGCAGCACTTTTGATGTTGACGGCCGCAGAATCCACGCAACGGACGGCGAAATCGGCCATGTGGATGATTTTATCATTGACGATGAGACTTGGACTATCCGTTATCTGGTAATCAACACACAAAACTGGTGGCCCGGTAAAAAAGTGTTGATTTCTCCGGAATGGATTGACCATATCGCATGGGATGAATTTAAGGTTTACGTCAACGTCCTGCGTGAAAAAATCAAAGCGTCGCCGGAATACACGGATGAAACAGAGCTGAACCGCGATTATGAGCACGGACTTCATGAGCATTACGAGCGCAGGGGTTACTGGGACGATTCCATAACCGATAAAAACAGCGAAGAATAAAGTGTAAAAAATCAGCCCGCTTCTCAAATAAAGAGAAACGGGCTGCTTTTTTATCTGCCGCGTTAATTTAGAAAGTAAATTTTCTTGTTCCCTTTTCAATCAGCACATTCTCATGGCCGATCAGTTCCAGGCTGATAACGGTGTTTTCATTGCCGGTGAATTCGATTTCGATTTTGCCGTCTTTCACATCCAGTGTGTAAGAAACCGGGCCTTTCCCTGTCGGATAATTGGTGACGGCAATATGGTTGGTGCCTTTCAGCCAGTCCCGCGGGATTCCCCTGCCGACAATTACCGTGCCGTCGTACTTTTCCGCGATGAATGAATTCACCAAAACCTTGTTGCAGTTGGCAACCGACCAGGCGTTTGGAATGCTGCCCCAGGCATCCGTTATAGCTTTGGTGGTCAGGATGTTTTTGTATTGATAGCCGATGCCCATTTCCCACCATGCCAAAGGCGCGGACTGTGTGTTTTCGATCATATACTGGTACGCCCTGATGCCGATATCCCTGTATTTTTCCGCTCGGAGCGCTGCGGAGCCGAAACCCGCGTTATAACCGCTGCTTTCACCGGGGAACGCGCCGAAGGTGCGCGGGTCCGCGCCGATTTTAGCCAGCCGTTCAAAGCCGTAATCATAGGTCGCGTCAATTAATTCAAGCTGAATACCCTTTTGCTCCGCGCCGAAAAGATACCCCTCCCATGCCCATCTGCCGAACATAAACTGGGCGGCCCAGTTGGCGTCGTTCGGAACCTTGCAGCGGTTGTTGTCATTGGGTTCCAAGATGGAAACCGGCAGATAATGAATGCTGTATTTTTTCAGGGTTTCTGTCAGCGTTTTCTCCACCGCTTCAAACAGTTCATCGTAAATTCTTTTTGCCCAGGCGCTTTCCTCTTTATACTGCGCGTCGCCGGAATGCTCAAAAAGCCTGTCGGAAATATATTTATAAGCGGTCAGCCCTGTGAGCGCGGACCAGTTATCCATCAGCCAGAACCCGTCGCTGTCAATGCCGACAGTATGGTCCAAATATCCTGCCGGTGCTCGGTCAAATTCGGTTTTCCTGATAATATCCTTTATTTCCTTGTACCTTGAAGCGATATAATCACAGTTGTTGGATTTCATCAGGTACAGCGCGAACGGCAGGCTGTACTTCCATTCGGCATCGCCGTAAGCGCAGTTCGCCAGTATAACCTTGGAATGATTCTTAAAGTTGCCGTCGTTCATTTCCGTGAGCGCCATGAGAATACCGATTACATCGTGGTTGCAGATACTCCGGTAGCAGTTTTGCCCTGTAATCAGTTTGTCGCCGTCTTTGATAATCATTTGAAAGATATAGCCGGCCTTGTAGGCGTTCACCAGCGTTTTATCGGGCAGTTCCAAGCCGGTGAGCACCCGCAGCTTTGCTTCCCAGTATGCTTTCATATGTTCGTAATGTTCAGCGGGCTTCCCTGCCTTGATTATTTTCTCTTTTGCCGGGTAATCATAGCTGCCGCCGAAACGGTCAACCGCTGTCGCATATTGACGGGTGACGGTTTCGCCTTTTTTGATGGTTTTCGGGTAATTGTCAAAGGGCGCTTCCAGCTTTGCCTGCCAAAATCTGAATATTTTTCTTTTATACCAGTAGGTGCCGCTCTGGTATATTTTTTCGGTTTTGACTTTGGGCAGTTTCAGGGTTTTATCCGAAATATTTTCGGTTGTCATGGTGGAATAAACCACGACAAAATCATTGCCGTCAATGGTTACCTTGTCGGCAAAGTTTTCAATCCGGTGTTTTAGCCCCGCTTTGCTGTACAGGGAAACATAACAGGGCATATAATCGTCCCGGAGCGTCCAGTCGATTTGGTCGGCGTTTTTGACACCGAACACCATGACGGTATTGTTCCTGTCCCTGATGAAAAAGCTGCCGTCGGCAAAAATAATCGGCGAGTTTTTGTCGCCTTCCCAGCCGAATACGCTCGTTTGAAAATAGTGGCTCTCAAAGCAATAGGTTTTAACTTTTTTGTCATAAACCGCTATAAAGTATTTGCCGATATTCACGAAAAATTCTTTCAGTTCTTCTTTCATTTTTTGCATCCTTCCGCTTTTAAAATCCGGGTTTCTGTTAAATAAAAATATATTTGATCATTACGTAGAAGTGCGTCACGCTCCCCGCGAGCACAAACAAATGAAAAACCGTGTGGGCATACGCCCTTTTTCTGCCCATGCGCAGGAATATCATGCCGGCAACATAGATGAGACCGCCTAAAATCAGGATGCCGAGCGCGCGCTTGTTTATCATGTCAATAATCGGGTACACAGAAGCGAACATCACAACCCCTTCGCCGATATACATCAACATCCGCAGTGTTTTTGTCTTTTCAAAAAAGAAAACCGTTGACAGGATGCCGGCCAGCGCGCAACCCCAGGCGACAAAAAACACAAACCAGCAGTTCGCCGGGTTCTTTTCATAAAGGCTGATAAGCGCGCAGGGCGTCGCAGTGCCGGCAATCAGAATAAAAATCATCGAATAGTCCAGCACCCTGGCTATTTTTTTGAGATTGCCCGCGGGCAGGCCGTGGTAAAAAGCCGACGCTGCATAAAGCACCATCATCGAAACGCCGTAAACAAGCGCGGAAATTATCATATTGGCTTTGCCTAATGCAATACTCCTCGATAATGTGACGGCAAGCACCGCCGCTGCCAGCAATACCCCCGCGGCGTGTGTTACGGCGTTCAGCCTGTCTTCTTTTTTGGAGTAGGTTGCCAGTCCGATTTTATCCGGGTACATGCCATCCGCTCCGTTCATTCGAAACCTTACACATAAAACTCTTTCATGTCGTCAAGCCTCAGGCAGCCGAGCCTGCCGCCTCTGTCCCTGAACACGCATCCGCAGTCAATATTGATATATGTTTTGGCTTTTAATATTTTGCCGGGATCCGGATTTTCCGGGTATATCATCGTCGGCGAATGGCCGAATATAATGGTCTTATCCTTGTAAAACTTCTTGCCGAAATCCGGGCGGTCAAATAAATAATCCTCTGTTTCGTAGACGGATATATCCTTTTCCGGGGAAAAGTTCATTAATCCGCTGTGTGTCAGCACAAATTCCTTTTTGTTGACGGTCAGCTCATAATACAGCATAAATTCGCCGAAATAGTCCTGAATTATCGCCCGGTTTTCCGTTGACAGCATAAAATACTGTTCAAGGGTAACCCGCCCGCCGTCATAAATCATGATGGAAAGATTCATCAAACCCTTTTCGTCAAGAAATGTCATAAAATTGTCAATCGTCGCGCCGAGCGGCATTGACGCGATACATTCCCAAAAACCGAATTCATGGTTGCCCAATAACGGGAACACATTGGCACGCTCCATCATGTCAAACAAAAGCTTGACCGGCTCGTCGCCTCTGTCGATAACATCCCCCAGCACATAAAGTTCGTCCGACTCTTTGAGATCGATTTTTAAAAGCATCCGCCGCCACAAATCATAACAGCCGTGAAGGTCGCTGATGACATAGGTCATGTTCCCTGTCCCCCCGTTTAATAAACGAAGGACGGTTCTAAACTTTTTTATAGAATCGTCCCTCTGTAAAAGTTATACCACATTTCAGCTTTTTTGTCACCTGTCCGCTTGTTTAATCCATTTTACAGGAACAGGTTTCGGCACCGTCTTCCGCCTTCTCGCCGGCAAAGAAATTCCTGAATTTATCCCTGTAAATAACGGCAAGGTAGATTGCCAGGCCCGAAATGGCTATCCAGGTTTCGGTGGCAAAAAGCCGCCTTTTCGCCATCAGTTCAAAGGAAATATCTTTTGCCCTGCCCATCAGCGGCCCCTTCTTGCCGCCCGGCGGCAGCAGGACGAAGAAAATCTGATAAAAGCCGTAAAAAATCTCCACAACGAAGTTGATAATGATAAACGCGTGGAGTATCAGCCAGCCTGCTTTTTTAAAGTCGAATTTCATTAATTTTGATTTCATCGGGTTGCTTCCTTTCATTTAAAAACGGGGCTATTCCCTTTTCTTATTATTATAACACAACAAAAATTTTTGTCACCCGGTTTACAGTATTTTTTTATATTTGAACGGTCTTCCCCGGCTTGCATTTAAACCGTTTTTTTGTTATAGTAAGTTAATATATGACATTTGATTTTGGAGGCGGATTTATGAAACTGACGGTAATCGGCGGAGGCGGCGTGCGCTCCATGTTCCTCGCGAAAAGCATCGCGCAGAAGGCAAAGGCGCTTGGTATAACGCAGCTTGTTTTTATGGATAACAATGAAACCAAACTGAGGATATACGGCGGCATGGCAAAGCACATTGCGAACACCCTCTGCGCCGAACTGGATTTTTCTTTAACCGCGGACCCGGTCGAAGCCGTTAAAGGCGCCGATTATGTGATAACGACCATCCGCGTCGGCGAAGATATGATGAGAGTCCGGGACGAAAGATTCGCGCTGGATTTAGGGATACTCGGGCAGGAAACGACCGGCGCCGCGGGTTTCAGTTTCGCCATGCGCAGCATTCCCGCGCTTAAAATTTATTGCGAACTGATTAAAAAATACGCGAAGCCAGGTGTAAAGGTGTTCAACTTTACAAACCCCGCAGGGCTTGTTTCACAGGCTTTGCGGGACATGGGGTATGATTTCACCTTTGGTATCTGCGACGCGCCTTCCGGCATGCTGCATTCCTTCGCGAAGCTGTACGGCGTTCCTCAAAACGCGATGAGGGGCGAGGTGTACGGGCTGAACCATCTCTCCTACTTCCAATCCATAACCCTTGACGGCAGGGAGATTACGCGCGAGCTGATTGATAATCTGCTCGCCTATACCGATACCGACATGCGCTATTTTGAAAAAGACTTTTTGGTTCACAAAAACTGCATCCTCAACGAATACCTCTATTATTTTTACTACCGTGAAAAGGCCGTTGAAAATATTTTGAAAGCGGATAAAACCCGCGGCGAGCAAATTTGCGAAATTAACAAAGCAATGACAAGCGAGCTGCAGGGCATGGACATTGAAAACGGCTTTGACAGCTGCCTGAAGGTTTTTGAAAAATGGTACGGCGTCCGCGAGAACTCCTACATGGCCAGCGAAACGGGCGTAAAACGCCGCAAGCCCTGGACCTTTGACATGTATGAAAAAGACGACGGCGGCTATGCCGGCGTGGCGCTGAAGTTTATCGAAACGGCTCAGACCGGCACGACGGACAGTATGGTGCTGTGCGTCCCGAATAACGGTGCCATCCGCGGTTTGGAACCGGAGGATATTGTGGAGGTTACCTGCGACATCGGCGGCGGCGAATGCACCCCGCACAGTTTTGACAACCCGGATACGGAAAACATGGAGCTTGTCAAACGTGTAAAGCATTATGAGCGGCTGGCTTCGAAAGCAATTATTAACCGGGATAAAAGCATGGCTGTTGACGCGCTGACGCTGCACCCGCTCGTCAACTCCTACTCGCTCGCCTGCAAACTCGCGGAGGAATACATCGCTTTGAATAAAGACTATTCGGAAGGATGGGAATGAGAATGGGTAAAGGATTTGTCGCGGGCATAGACAACACCAACGTTGACCTTTTATTTGTGGGCATGCCCCGGGTTCCCTCGGAGGGCGAGGAGCTTTTCGCCAAGGATTTTTCTCTGCAATTGGGCGGCGGAGCTCCGGGAACGCTCATCGGGCTTTCGCGCCTCGGCATTGAAACAAAAATCGGCACCAAACTCGGCACCGATATTTTTTCGGAATTCGCGAAATCCAAATTCAAGGAAGCCGGCGTTATCCCGCTTAACCTTTATCACGGGGATAAAATCCCGCTCAACATCACCTGCGCCGCCATCACCGAAAGCGACCGGACCTTTATTTCCTACGGCCAGAGCGCCTTTGAGGCGGACAGCGGAATGTTAGACACCATCTATAACGAATTCAAGGGCGCGAAATTCGCGCTGATGCATACCGGCAATTTCCTCCCGCTTTACAAAAAACTGAAAAGCGGCGGCACCGTTTTGGTTTTGGATACCGGCTGGGACGACGATTTATCCTTTGAAAACTATCACGATTATTTGGAGCTTGCCGATTATTATACGCCTAACCTAAAAGAGGCGCTGAAGATTACCGGCGAAAATACAGCGGAAGACGCGGCGTGGAAGCTCAATAAATATTTTGACAAGGTGATTATCAAGTTGGACAAGGACGGCTGCCTGCTTTATGAAAACGGTGCCTTCAAAACCATTAAAAGCATTGAGGAATTCAAGCTTAAGGATTCCACCGGCGCGGGCGACGCCTTCCTCGCGGGGCTTGTCTACGGCTTGTTTTACGATTACCCGCTTGACCAGTCGGTGCTTTTCGGCAACATCACCGGCGGCAAAAGCGTCACGGGCGTCGGCTGCCTGACGGAATATGTCAATGAGCCTGAATTGTTGGCGCTTGCGGAGAAATACAAGAACCTAATAAAAGGCAATTGAAAAAATCCGATTTTTGTAGTATAATTTATTCGTTCCGGATATCCGGCGCGGCGGTGATATGCGTTAGATTTAACACTGAGTAAATCGATACCGGTTAACGATGATGCACAGCGGCAGTTAAATTTTACGGCATAATATTTTTTCGAAAGAAGATGTCAAAAATGTTCCTTGCATTTTTTATTAAGTTCATCGCGCTTATTGAATCCTTTTTTATGGCGATTACGGTTTGGGCAAATCCCGCGCCCGTAAAAAGCACGGCAGCCATTTCGTTTGACGCCAACCCGTCAACCGGTTACACCTGGGTTTGCGAAATGAACCCCACGGGTATTGTCAAAGTCGCCAGTGAGCACTTTACGCAGCCGGTTTCGCCAAAACCTGTTGCCGGCGCGCCGGGGATCTATACTTTTATTCTTGCGCCTGTGGCTGACGGCCAAACAAAACTGACCTTCTATTATATGCGGACATGGGAAGGCACAGCCAGCGCAACTAAAACCGTGAAGTATAATGTTACCGTAAAAGACGGAATAATCTGCCTGGGAAACCCGGTTCTCGGTTAAACCCGCAAAAAACTTATAGCCAATAACAGAGGGACGGCTTGTATGTCTCACACGTTTTTGAAGAGACAGATAAACCGTTCCTTTGCCTTGTGCTTTGTGTCTTGACCACTTTTCAAGCTTAGAAAGGCATGATTATAAATATGGGTAAGCTTAAAACAGGCGCGGCAAAATTATATCACGATTTTTTCAAGTACTGGAATCAGCCCAAAGAGGGACAATATCTCAGCAACAAAGAGTTTGTCATCTTTTCCTTTGGATGGACGGCCAGCGACAGCGTCAGCGCGGTAACAAGTTATGTAACGTTTGCCGCGTCATGCTTTTTAGTGGGCTCTATTTACGGCATAAGCTTTCAAAGCATCTTTATGATTGGGGTTATCGGCCTGCCCTTCGGATATATCTGGGGCCCGCTGGGTATGTCGGTGACGGATAACCTTGGCAGGCCGCCGAAGCAAACGATGCGGCTGATCAATTATCTGTCGGGCTTCAGTATCACAATTGCCGTTTGCCTGTTTTTAGTTGACGAGCATCTGTTTGAAGCTATTGTGCCGGGATTTCCGCGGATTTTGGCAGTCATGTTTCTGATGAATCCGGTTGGCCTGTATTTCGGCATGTTTAAATTAAGATGGCTTTCCCCGCGTTTCGGCAAATACCGCCCGGCTATCGTTATCGGCGTGGTACCTACCATTGTCGTATTGCTTCTGCTTGTTTATCTGCCTATCGGGTCAATTGACTCCGCCAACAGGCTGTGGGTCATCTACCTTTTGTTCGCGGTGTACGGGCTGTTTTCCAACTTCTCCGACCAGGTAAGCAACCTCATCAACGTTATTTCGCCAAACAGCCAAGAGCGCTTAAATCTGCTCTCCTATGGCGAAATGATTGCGGGCATATTGCCCGGGGTTGTCGGTATACTTTTGCCGATATTCGCCATGTATACGGGCGGCATGACCGATATCCGGACCTTCCGGATTGTAATACCCGCCTTCGTTATTTTCTTCGCCCCTTTCACGCTGCTCATGGCCTTCAAAAGCAAGGAACGGGTTATCCTTGAAAAAAATCACAAACCCAATGTCAATTTACTTGAAGGCTTCCGGGAAGTGCTGAAAAATAAGTATTTTTGGATTATGAACTTTTTTCAGCTGGCCCAAACGCTTGCCGGCGGTGTAATCATCATTGCGAATCTGATGTTTATTTATGCTTTGCGTATGGACTGGGTTTTAGGCGTTTACGGTACTATTTTAACATCAGCCGCTATTCCCGGGCAGGTTCTCGCGCCGACGCTTGTCAGAAAGTTCGGAAAAAGAGCAATCGTTCTTGCCGGCGGATTCACTACCGTGCTCCAGCTTATCATCAGTTACTATGCCATTTCTTCAGGAAATTTAATCTTGTTTTTTATTGTCTCCTATATCGGCTATATCATCAACAGCATAAGCGTCAAGGCAAGGCGTTCCATGGGGCCGGATATCTGGGATTATCAGCAATGGCTCAGCGGCAAGCGCCTGGAAGTAAGTTCCGGCGTGTTCAACTTGATATTTACGCCGTTTAATGTAATGATAGCCATGGTTGTGCCCACCGTTTATGGCATTCTGGGCTTCACCTCGGACTGGGATGTTTTATATAATGATGCCATCCGGAATAAAATATTCCTTGCGTCGCTTGGCATTATGATACTGTCGGCTCTGCTCTCCGTCCTTCCCTTCCTGTTCTATGATTTAACAGCCGATAAACATAAGAAAATTATTGAGGATTTGAAACAGCGGGCACAAGAAAAGGACGACGCGGCGGAGCAGGAAAGTCTTTTAACGGAACAAGCCGCACCGGCCGATTAACCGCTGCCGGAGAGGCACAGCAGTAAAAAAGGGACCGCATCTTAAAAAATGCGGCCTCTTTTTATTGTTTCGTCCCTCTGTCTTGTTGTCAGGCTTTTTCTATATAGATAACCGACGCCGAAGCCGGGTTGGCAAGGGTTATGGTTATCCCCTGCTTCAGCTGGCTGCCGGAAACAGACTGGAAGGAATTGAGCCCGTCAATGTCGTTCAAGTTGTACAAGGTGTTGTCGTCAACGCCCCTGAGGCAGATTTTATAGGTATTTTCCGCGTTGCCGCTCTGCCTGAAGACCTGCAGAACACCGGCATTATCCTTCGCGTTAAAATACATCCACGAGGTCCAGCCCGTGCTGTCTGTATGGCTGTGCCACGGCGTCAGGGCATAGAAATCGTCATAATAGTATTTGCTGATATTCTTCCATTCATTGAGCGAGGTTCTCAGCGTATCATAATTCAAATTCGGGTCCCTGCTCCACGCGCTGCCGTAAGTGATAATCGGTAAAAAGCTCACCCTTGAAAGGTATTTTGTCGCCGCTGTGTCCGAGCCGAACGGCGCGAGCATGCTTGTGCCGTTGCAGGGAATCCACTTCATGTAGGTGGTAGTAACCGAAAGCCGTATCTCCGCCGTGTACCTGTCCGCGTCGCTTCTCAAAAACGGCACGGCGCGGCGCATGGTTTCAAGGTCGTTTCTTCTGCCGCCGGAAGCGCAGCTGTCAATGATGGTGCTCCTGCCCGTGGCGGCGCAGTAGGCGATGATTTTGTCCCAAAGCGCAAGGTGGCCCTGGATATATTTGTTTTCCGTTATGCCGTTTCTGAAAGGTCCTTCCAGCAGGTCGGCCTTTTGCCAGTCCGGCGCGGGGTTGGTGTTGAAATCTTCCCTGTATAAATCAATGCCGGTTTCTTCAAATACGGTTTTGATTTTGTTGAAGGTCCAGTCAAGGCAGGCGGGGTTGCCTAAGTTTGAGATGTTGTCGCCGATTTTCCAGCAGCTTTTGTACCCGTAATTTTTGCAGAACGCCGCAAAATCCTGCACGCCGATTCTTTCGGGTTCAAACCACATAAGCGTTTTCATCCCGCTGGCCTTTAAGGTGTTTGTCATTTCAAGAAAGGTATCGTCCGGCCACTTGTTTTTGTCAAGGGTTAATGTTCCCGTCCTGCCCCAGTCGCTCCAGATGGACTGGCCGTTTTCGTCATAGTACCAGCCCGCGTCGTACCATTGGTAATCAAAATGAACATTTTCCGCAAGCAGTTTGTCAAAGCTTGCTTTCCACGAGGAATGCTCATAGCCGACGCTGCCGTCGCTGCTCGGGTTGGGGCTGTCCGGACTTAACAGCGCGCATGTTTTCGGCTGCATCGGCTCGGCGGCGTTCACCGTTTCGGAAGGCATATTGCAGTCAATATACCAGTCCCGCCAAAGCTGCGTCGCTTTGTCCTCATTGCGCTCGTAATATCTCAGGAACGCCATAAGCGGCGTTCTCACCGTTTCGCCCGGTTTCAGGTAAGTGCAAAGCCCGTTTGTGCCCGTGCCGATGAATTGAGAGGTGCCTTTTTCATCATACGAAAAAGTCGCCGTCCAAGTGCCGGGCCAGCCGATGGCGATCATTGTGCCGCCGCTGTCCGTTTCCAAATTAAAATACGGGAAGTTGTTATCCGTTGCCCTGCCGTCTTTCGAAACGAAAATCCGCGGGGCAAGCGTCAGCGCATGCGCATAAGGCTCATACCAGCCGTCGCCGTCGCCGTTAATCCCTTTCAGTACAGGGTTGCTTCCTTTAAAACTCATATCCGCCGCCATCACATCGGTTAAAACGGATGAGTTTTTCGTGCCGATATTTTTAAAGTATATTGTCCACTCATAGGCGTTGTAATTCGGGTAATACGCGCTCTTAACCGTTACCTGCAGCTTGTTATCCTTGTTCAGCAGCACGATTTCGGTGCTCACCTTTTTACCGCCGTCTGTTGTTTTGCGGCTTGTTTCGGTGAAGCCGCCAAGCCCCTTATAATGCTGCCTGCCGTAATCAAAGCTGACGGGGAGATTAGCCGGGTTATCGATAAACGAGTGGTACTCCTGATAAGTTGCCATATGCGTTTCATCCTCCGTGTAAGTATTTGGCTGAAGGTAATAAGGGTGCCCGCTTATCAGCGCGATTATCATCGCCAGCAGAGAAGACAGAAACTTTGGTATCATCATAACCATTCCTTTCTCAGTCCGTTCGGTTTTTACAAAATTTATTTTATCACAGGCAAGTTTTTAAAACAAGCGCAACCGGTTTCTCTTGCCGAAATCTTTCATTTGTGCTAACATAAATTATCCGGAAACGCTATTGAATACCGGAACATACCGGCAATAATGATTTAATCGGGAGGGTATGATATGAACAGCCAAAAATTGGATGATTTTTTGGATAACGCCGGGTATCCGGCCGTAGACCTTGTTGTGTGGCAAAACCATGAGCAGGTTTACAGGCATTTGTGCGGCTTCAAGGATGCCGAAAAAACAATTCCCCTAACAAAGGACTGCCTTTATAAGCTGTTTTCCGCCTCCAAAGTAATCACCAACGCCGCGGTGCTGCAGCTGATTGAAAGCGGAAAGCTGGGGCTTGACGACGAAGTCAGCCGCTACCTGCCCGCCTTTGCCGATATGAAAGTGAAGGACGGGGATGAAATCCGCCCCGCGAAAAACGCGATTACCATAAGGCTTCTGCAGTGCATGTCCGCGGGCATGAATTACGATTTCACGCCAGCGATGATAGAACTTTTTAAAAGACCCGGCGGCGGGGCGTCAACAAAGGAGTTGGTCGACGCCATTGCGGAGAGCCCGCTCGATTATGAGCCGGGCACACATTTCAAATACAGCCTCGCGCACGATGTGCTCGGTGCCGTTATTGAAGTTGTTACGGGCGAGCGCTTCGGCGAGTACCTGAAAAATCACATCTATGACCCGCTCGGCATGACGGACACCGCTTTCCGCCTCATGCCGGAGCAGAAAGCCCGCCTGACGCAGCATTACAATACAAAAATCGAGGACGGGCAGGAAATTTTTGAACCGATTCCGGCTGACCATCCGATTATCGACTCCGCGACGAACATGGAAAGCGGAGGAGGCGGCATATTCTCCACCTGTGACGATTACATTCTCTTTGCCGACGCCCTCTGCCACGAAGGGCTCGCGAAAAACGGATTCCGCCTGCTGAAGCCGGAAACGGTCCGGCTCATGCGGCAAAACCAGCTTGACAAAGCGCGGCTGGAAGATTTCGCACGGTTGAAAAAGCGCGGCTACGGCTACGGCCTCGGGGTGCGCACCATGATGAACCCCGAAGAAAGCGGAGCGAAAAGCCCTGTCGGCGAGTTCGGCTGGGACGGCGCGGCGGGCGCCTACACCTTCATGGACCCCGTGAACCATTTAGCCTGTTTCCTCGGCATGCAGGTGATGAACAACAACAGGGTTTACAGAGAGGTTCACCCGCGCATGCGCGACCTGATTTACGAAACACTCGGGCTTTAAAAGAAAAAGACAGAGGGACGGTTTGAAATGAACCGTCCCTCTGTCTTTTTGGTCTTACATTAGTTGTTGATTTGATCCATAATCCAGTTCCAGTCGTGCGCAAAAAGGTCGCTCAGGTAACGGTATAGCCCGGTAAAAATTCTGATGATCAGCGCGGCGGGGTCTTCCTGCGTGAAGCTGCCCGCAACACCCGGCCCCTCATAACAGCCGATGTTGTGGGTGCTTGTCAGCGGGTTGCCGTATAAATCGTGCGTCCCCATATTTGCCTCCACCTGTGTGCCGGCGCCGATGCACGGCGAACAGGCTTTGAGAACAAAGCTGTTTTTATCCGTGTAGTCCGTGCCCGCGAACTGCGGATTGGCGTGAATCGATTTTAAATCGATAAGCGGCTTCACGGTGCTGTAATAACAGTTATTGCCGAGTGTATAGCTGTTTGTTAAATCAAAATTCAATGTGCAGCCCGGGACAAGGCAGAAAATATTATTCTGAATCGTGCCGTCATAATTAAACAAAAATGAAAAGGTGCTGCCGTTAACAATGGTGTTGTTATAAAACTTGAAATTTCTCTCGCCGCTTGAGCCGCCGCCGTTGTTTTTTGTGACGTTATCGTTTACGGAAAGGCAGTAGCGCACGGTGTTGTTGAACTGGCCGTTGTAAATCGGGCAGTTGCCCATAAACCGCGTGTTGTCGTGCGAGTAAATATATTGATACATGCTGTAGTCGGTATGGGAGTCAAAGTCAACCGCCATGCCGTCGCCCAAACACTTCTGCCCCGCGATTTCGCAGTTTTCAATCACGCTGTTTTCGCTGCCCCAGAACCACATAGCCGCGTTGCAGTAGCCGCCGGAAGCGCCGCCCTGGCAGCAGTTGATGGCCGAGCAGTTGTTGACCACCGCGCCGTCGCACATGCCGACAATTAACGCTTCGGCGTCAAAATTCGTAAAACTGCAATTTTCAACGAGAACGCCAGTATTGTAAACGGGGTCGATGTCGTTTTCACTCGCGCACCAGGGATTTTGCGCGTCGTTCCAGGAGCCCCAAATGCTGATGCCGTTGGCGCAGTCATAGAATTCGCAGCCGGAGATAGTCAGGTTGTTGACGGCGAACCTTGAGCGTGCCGGCAGGCCTTTTACCATCACGCCCGCCCGCGCGGCGGCCGCGCCGGCCGAAAGGTTATCGCGGCTTGAACCGGCGTAATTCTGAATGTTATGAATGGTCAGGTTTTGAAGCTTGATGCCGTTTGACTCTTTTGCAAGCGTGTCAATCCATATCCCGCCGCCGTTGGGCGCGGTGATTTCCAGCCCGTCAAGCGTCCAGTACGAAACATCGAACATGGTGATTAAATCGGTTGCCTCGGTCGTGGTGACAAGCGGCTTGTCGCCGGTGCCGTAGGATGAAAGGGTGATTGGATTGCCGGCATCTCCGCTGCCCTTGAGGGAAAGCGGGCCGGTGAAGACACCGCCGCATTTCAGCAGAATTTTGTCGCCGGGCACAAAAGTTGTTTGGTTCACCTTCGCGAGCGTCTGCCAGGCGTTGTTTGCGCTCTTGCCGTTGTTGCCGTCGCTGCCGTTTTCCGAATCGACATAGTAGGTGGTCAGGGGATTCATCGCGCTCACACCTGTTGAAAACGTACTTGCCAACAGCGCCAAAACCATCAGCAGGGATAAAACTTTCATCGTTTTTTTCATACTCAACACTCCTTGGTTAATGATTTATTTGTCGGATATTATTATATCACGCCGATATTTTCATGTCACCTGTTATCATTAATTTTTCCCTTATGCTGCATTTCCGCGCGTGTTTCCGCGTGAGGGCAAAAAAAGCTCCGATATTCCTATCGAAGCCGTTCCTGTTTGCTTGTTTATTATACATATGCCTTTTAGCCGGGATTAACCTAATAAATTGCCTACTATTGACGTTACATCCATATAGCCAACCGGAATGACGAATACCGATGCGTCAACGGCTGCGGATAAACTCATGTTCTCCATCGTGTTTGTACCGGTGCTGTCCGTCATTACCATCCTTTTCAGTTGCCCGTCTTTGATAAAGCATTCTGTTGTTGTGGAGCCGTCGCTGTAAAGCTCGCAAAGGTAATTAACGCTGTTATACGTGACGGGTGCTGTTCCCATATACTTTGTATTCGGATCATTGTTGTTTAAAAAACCCTGAAACAATTCCTGTGCCACATCTGCAGGTAAACTAAAATAAACTTTCATACTTGGCATTATCGCATAATATTTGGTGCCAGTGGAAAGAAATGTAACTTTCATTTGCCCATAACCTTGTTTTGTCATATCCATTACTGTTTTCATTGCGATTTTATTGCCGGAAGCATAAAGTGTGATGGGTACTGTTTCCGAGGTGCCGCCATTATCTATCTGACCATCAAAACTTATGGTATACTTGCCGCTGTTGAGAATTTGACCGACAGAGCCTTGGGAATACTCGCCTAAAACAGTCACCGTGTTGACAGTCTTGTACGCCCTGACATTATAATAAATTGTTGTGTCTGCCGCAATCCCGGTGACTGTGTAGTTTAACAATTGAGTACTTTGGATCAGGGTGCTGATTTTTGTCACGGGGTTATAGCCGTAGACATTATACCCGCTCGCGCCGGTAACCGCGTTCCAGTTTATTTGAATGCTCGTTGCGCTTAATACCGTAAATGTAACGTTGCCGGGCGCTGCGGGGATTGGCGTTGCCGAAAGGGGCGCGGTATAACCGCTGAAAACATTGACCTTGCCGACAGTCCGGTATGCCCTGATTTTATATAAATAGGTCATGCCTGTGGTCAGCCCGGTATCCGAGAAGTTCAAAGCCGTGGTAATTTTATATTGCTTGTAGGTTATTGCCGCCGTGTCATAGCGGTAAATAACATATCCGCTCGCGCCGCTTACCGTGTTCCAGCTTAATTTAATGCTCGTGATGCCTGTTGACGCGGCTTTAAACGCGCCGGGCACCGCCGGAACAGGCTTGGCAGCCACCGTTTTGGAATAGCCGCCGTAAGTATTTTTGCCGCTTACCGTCTTGTATGCCCTCGCTTTGAAGGTATAGGCTTTGCCGGTTGTCAGCCCTGTGCTCGTGTAAGTTACCGCTTTTGCGGACACAAGCCGCTGGAATTGTTTTGTAACGGGGTTGTAACGGTACACTTCGTAGCCGGCGGCACCCGTGACAGCCGACCAGCTCACTTTAACGCTGCTGTAGGTGGCAGAAACCGCCATAATATTCTGCGGCGCGGCAGGCGCGCTGACAGCGGCTGCTGTTAAAGCCAGGCTCTGAAAAGAGCCGGCAGCCATAACCAGCGCCATTATCATTGCTAAAAATCCGGAAATTGCTTTTTTCATTGTGTTTCCTCCTGAGTTATCGATGAATTTGTCTGTTGAACCTTACTACCCTTTAAGTATAATCTAATTCCGCCGATTAGTCAATTTTTACGCAGGCTTATATCCGGTATTTTCCTGTATTTTAACTAAGATTATTATACAGGAAAATTATTAAATTTATATGAATAAAATAATAAAGGTTTCTCATCTTGCGGCAAACCGCCGCTTGTGTTAACATATAGAAAGTTGTTTTGCGGGGAGCTGTTGTTTTGGATTTTATGAAAGATTTTTTCGCGGGCATGGGCACCAAAGAGA